>Ga0326513_10003890_pt1 | contig 10748 bp, 5 predicted proteins | sample 2_2465_0518_D_FD_203654 | JGI IMG/M metagenome (GOLD analysis project Ga0326513, IMG submission 203654) | Bovine rumen microbial communities from UC Davis, California, United States - 2_2465_0518 | ecosystem: Host-associated > Mammals > Digestive system > Stomach > Rumen | place: USA: California... | reverse complement strand
CCCACTGACTTCAACCACTCCAAATTGATAACGCCCGCAGTCGGTGTACAGTTCGGCCGTTTCTTCACCCCCGAGGTGGGTCTTCGTCTCGATGCTCAGGCATGGAAGTCCCGCGGCGGTCTCAAGTCTCTCGACGGCACCTATGATTTCAAGTATGTGACCGGAGACATCGACCTCCTCCTCAACCTCACCAATATTTTCAGCAAGAACAAGTATCACTGCTTCAACACCTACTTCATTGCCGGTGTTGGCGCAGCCTATGCATGGGATAATGACGATCTCACCTCTGCTGTGAAGCGTCTGGGCTCCAACCTCGCCGAGAAAAATGTCAACGCCTGGGACGACCACCGCTGGAGCCACAACCTCCGTCTCGGTCTGGCCTGCGACTATAACTTCACCCGCAACTGGGCCGTGAATCTCGAAGTGGATGCCAACAGCCTTTCCGACCGTTTCAACTCCAAAATCAACAACAACTGTGACTGGCAGCTCACCGCTATGGCCGGCGTAACCTTCAAGTGGGGCCATCCCGCCAAGAAGGCCGCTCCCGCACCCGCACCCGCTCCCGAGCCTGAGCCCGCTCCGGCTCCCGTGCCCGTGGCTGAACCCGAGCCTGCTCCCGAGCCCGCTCCCGCTCCTGTCGTAGTGCCTGAACCCGCTCCTGCTCCCCGTGTGGCTGAGGAGGCTAAGTTCAACTTCTTCTATGATATCAACGAGACCACCGTATCGGCCAAGAACGATGCTGAGGTGGCTCGCATGAATGAATGGCTCAAGAACCACAAGGTGGCCAATGCTTCCGTTACAGGTTATGCCGACGCCGGTACCGGTAACTCCCGCATCAATGCCAAACTCGCCCAGCAGCGTGCCGACAATGTTACCGACATGCTGGCCAAGAAGTACGGCGTTGCCGAGGGCAACATCGACACCAACTCCTGCGGCGACAAGGTACAGCCCTACCAGGAGAACGACAAGAACCGCGTGGTTCAGATTGTGCTCACCGAGGACATCAAATAAGGAATTCCGACAGACAATCGAATAAATGCACCCCGGCTCCGGTCGGGGTGTTTTCAGTTATGATAAAAAGGATTGGTATAGATATCGGTTCCACAACCCTCAAGTCAGTGGTTGTGGATGAAAATAATCAGGTCGTGTTCTCCAACTACGACCGTCACAACGCGGCCGTCCAGCCCAAACTGACTGAGGTGCTCTCCCGGATGCTCGACGTCATTGACGATGCCGACGAGGTGAAAATCCATCTCACCGGAAGCGTCGGAATGGGTGTTGCCGAAGAACTCGGTCTGCCCTTCGTGCAGGAAGTGGTAGCCGCCACCAAATACATTGCTGCCATGCAGCCCGATGTGGCTACCATGATCGACATTGGCGGCGAGGATGCCAAGGTGGTCATCTTCCGCGACGGTAAGGCCGATGATCTCCGCATGAACGGCAACTGCGCCGGCGGTACCGGTGCCTTCATCGACCAGATGGCCGTACTGCTGGGAGTGCCCGTCACCGATCTCAACGACCTGGCGATGCAGGCCGAAAATATCTATCCCATAGCCTCGCGATGCGGTGTGTTCTGCAAGACCGATATCCAGAATCTCATCGCCAAGAATGTGTCCAAGGCCGACATAGCGGCCAGCATCTTCCATGCGGTCACCATCCAGACCATAGTGACTCTCGCCCACGGCTACCGTATGCGTACGCCCCTCATGTTCGTCGGCGGTCCGCTTACCTTCATCCCCGCCCTCCGCAAGGCCTTCATGGAGTATCTTGGAATAGGAGAGGACCAGCTCGTTCTGCCCGAAAACAGTCAGCTCATTCCGGCCTACGGATCGGCATTGAGCGAGAGCGAAACGTCGTGGACGCTCTCCGCCCTCATCGACAAGGTAAAAGGCTTGGGCAATGCCCGCCGCGATTTCCGTAACCGTCTCTCACCGGTCTTTGCCGACCGTGCGGAATATGATGCATGGCTCGCCAGAAAGTCGGAGTACCGTATGAAACGTGCCGTCTGGAAGCCCGGCAGCATGCAGGCTGTATTGGGCATCGACTCGGGTTCCACTACCACGAAGATTGTTGTTCTCACGCCCGGCAACGAACTCCTCTTCAGTTACTACCACGTCAACGACGGCAATCCCATCCGCGCTGTCGAGGAGGGTCTCCGGCAACTGCAGACCGAGGCCGAAAGCCACAAGTCGCAGATTGAGATCGTAGCTTCGTGTTCCACCGGCTACGGCGAAGACCTCATCCGTGCCTCTTTCCAGCTTGACTACGGCATCATCGAGACGATGGCCCATTATGTCGCAGCCCGTCAGATTACACCGGACGTGTCGTTCATACTCGATATCGGCGGCCAGGATATGAAGGCGATGTATGTCGACCACGGCACCATCTCGCAGGTCGAAATCAACGAGGCCTGTTCGTCCGGCTGCGGTTCCTTTATCTCCACTTTTGCCACCAGTCTCGGCTACTCGGTGGCCGACTTTGCAAGGATAGCCTGCGAGAGCAGCAGCCCCTGCGACCTCGGCACCCGCTGCACCGTCTTCATGAACTCCAAGGTCAAGCAGGTGCTGCGCGAGGGTGCCACACTGCCCGACATAGCGGCAGGTCTCTCTTATTCCGTTGTCAAAAACTGTCTATACAAGGTGCTCAAACTTAAGGGTTCCGAAGCGCTCGGCGACCACATCGTGGTGCAGGGCGGTACGATGAAGAACGACAGCGTGGTACGTGCCTTCGAACGTCTCACCGGACGTGATGTGTTCCGCAGCGAGTTCCCCGAACTCATGGGAGCCATCGGCTGTGCATGCTATGCATCGCAGCTTTGGCAGTCGAAACCTGAGGCAGCAGCCGGCGGGAGAGGTCTCGAATTGCTGCTCAAGTCGGCTTCCTTCGAGACGAAGCAGCTCCAATGTCACGGCTGCGAGAACAACTGTCTCGTCAACCGCTATACGTTCCGTAACGGGAGCCGCTACTTCAGCGGAAACCGCTGCGAGAAGGTCTTCACCAACCGCGGCGACGACAAACCCGCAGGACTCAATGCCTACCAGCGTAAACTCGATTTCCTCTTCGCTTCCGCAACTGCAGCTGCAGTCCCCGACGCCGGTGGGGAAAACCTGCGCCTGGGTATTCCGCGTGTGCTGAACCTCTACGAGGAATTCCCCTTCTGGAAGACCCTTTTCGAAGCCTGCGGTATCCGCGTCGAACTCTCTGCACCCAGTACTTATGCCGGCTATGAACGCGGAGCCCAGCAGGTCATGAGCGACAACCTGTGCTTCCCGGCCAAACTCGTCCACAGCCATATCCGTGCCCTCCGTGATGCCGGCGTGGACCGAATCTTCATGCCTTATGTCGTGTTCGAGCGCGATTCGGGCTACGACGAGAATTCCTATAACTGCCCCGTCGTGAGCGGCTATTCCCAGGTGGTCAAGTCGGTCGATACCGACGAACCCGTTCCTGTCGACAGTCCCATCATATCGTTCCGCGACAGCAAGAACCTCTATCGCCAGTGCTCCGAATATCTGTCGGGCCTCGGCATACGACGCAGGAAGATTCTGTCGGCCTTCCGGAAGGCAGTACGGGCCTACGATGCCTACGAGGAGAACCTGCGTCAGATGAATCTCGAGATTCTCTGGAAGAGCCGCACCGAAGGAACCCCGCTGGTGCTCCTCGCCGGTCGTCCCTACCATTCCGACCCGCTCATCCAGCACAAACTTTCGGATCTCATTGCCGCCATGGGCTGCAATGTCATCACCGAGGACATCGTGCGCGGCGAGGATATCGACATCTCCGATGTGCATTTCATCAGCCAGTGGAGCTATCCCGGCCGCATCCTGCGTGCCGCCAAATGGTGCGCACGACAGTCCGACAATATCCTTTTCATGCAGATGACCAGTTTCGGCTGCGGTCCGGATGCTTTCCTGCTTGACGAGGTGCGCGACCTCCTGCACCGCTACGGAAAGTCGCTCACGCTGCTCAAGATTGACGATGTCAACAACATCGGCAGCCTCAAGTTGCGTGTGCGGAGTGCCCTCGATTCGGCCGAATTCAGCAGCACGCCCGAACTGGGACGCGCAGCCGCCACGGGTACGCCCGAACATCCCATGGTGTTCCGTACCACTCCGGTCTTTTCGCGCGAACGCCGCAACCAGAAGATTCTGGCACCCTTCTTCACACCCTTCATCTCACCCCTCATTCCCGCCGTCTTCAGCCGCTTCGGCTACGACATCGAGGCCCTGCCTGTGTCCGACAGGGAGAGCGACGACTATGGCCTGCAATTTGCCAACAACGAGATATGCTATCCCGCCACCCTCATCGTTGGCGACATGGTCAAGGCCTTCAAGAGCGGACGTTACGACCCCGACAATACCTCGGTGGTCATCACCCAGACGGGTGGCCAGTGCCGTGCCTCCAACTACATCTCGCTCATCAAGAAAGCCCTTGTCGAGGCCGGTTTCGGACAGGTCTCCGTCATCAGTCTTTCCTTTTCCAGCGGACTGGCCAACGAACAGCCCGGTTTCAGGATAAACTGGTTCAAAGCCATGCCCTGGGCCTTCTGGGCCGTCATCTACGGCGATGTGCTCTCCAAGTTCTATTATGCTGCCAAGGCGCGCGAGAAGGCTCATGGCAGTGCCGATGAGATGCTCACCGAGTACATCCGCCGTGGCAAGGATGTCCTCCAGTCGGGAACCATCGACGAGATCAAGCGGCTCATCAGTCAGGCGGCTCTCACCTTCAACGGCATTTGCAACGACAAGGAATGTCCGCGCGTCGGCATCGTGGGCGAGATATTCCTCAAGTTCCATCCCTATGCCCAGAAGGGGCTCACCGAATGGCTCGTCGAGCGCAACATCGAGGTGGCTCCGCCGCTCCTCTTGGATTTCTTCATGCAGACCTTCGTCAATGTGAAGGTGGACAAGGAGAACCATCTTACCGGAGGCGGTATGCCCGACTGGGTTCTTAAAGTCGTATTCCGCAAGATACAGAGACTCATTGGTGAGGTCAATCAACTCTGTGCCGGCTTCCGCTATTTCCAGCCCTTCGGCAATGTGTTTGATGAGGCCGAGGAGGCATCCCAGGTCATCACCCTTGAGGCCCAGTACGGCGAGGGTTGGCTCCTGCCTGCCGAAATCCTCAGTTACCTGCGACGCGGCATCACCCATGTCGTAAGCCTCCAGCCCTTCGGATGTATAGCCAACCACATCGTCTCCAAGGGCATTACCAACCGCCTCAAACGCCTCTATCCCGAACTCAACCTCCTCAGTCTTGATTTCGACAGCGGTGTCTCCGAGGTTAACGTCGTCAACCGCCTTCTCCTCTTCACCGACAGCCTCCAGGCCCCGAAGGAGTGAAGAAAAAAAACTCCCCAGCCCTCCTCGAAGATACTCCCCGAGCCTCCTTGAAAGGAGGGAGTTTGTAGAATGAAGAGACGTGGGTTTCTGTAAATTTGTGTCTATCGCTCATCGATAGACGTGCCAAAAGATTTCCGAGCCTCTATCGCTCATCGATAGACCTGTCAAAAGTTTTCCGAGCCTCTATCGCTCATCGATAGACCTGTCAAAAGTTTTCCAAGCCTCTATCGATCATCGATAGACGTGCCAAAAGATTTCCATGCCTCTATCGATCATCGATAGACGTGCCAAAAGATTTCCATGCCTCTATCGATCATCGATAGACGTGCCAAAAGTTTTCCGAGCTTCTATCGATGCCCGATAGACGTGCAGAAAAGAAATCAGGGGCGAAGCAGAAGCTTCGTCCCTGATTTTATTGCGGCGGACCGCAGATTATTCGTAATTACGTCAGCCGAGAAAATGGTCTCAGCCATTGCTCCTGTCACAGTTCCATTGAACAGGGCAATTAAAAGGAAGAATTTCTTTCTTATAATTGTGAATGATTAAATTAAGAAGTTAGACATTATGTATTGATAAGTTAGTGTTGCAAAGGTAGTATATTTTAAAATGAAATAAATTTAATATATTTTAACGCCAATTAGCGCGATTAGGCAGAGATTTTCCACTTTTCCAGCAAAAAAGCGAAGCAGGTGTCATACTTTCTGGAGGGTGACGAGGGCCGTGATACTTTGGCCGTTGAGGTCGAACTGGTATTCCAGGACGAGCTGACGGGTGGAGAAGGAGAGGATGCGCCACAGCATCTGACGCATTTCACCCGTACCCATATCGCCCGTGATGAGAATGGAGACACTCCCGGCTTCGTAAGTGCCCTCGAGCGAACCGTCGGGATAGGTGATGCTGACCGTACCATCCTTGCGGAAAATGACATGGTCGTAGGAGAACGACAGGCCCGTGTCCTCCTGCTGGAATTCGTAACTGAAGGCCCAGGTGCCGGGCAGGACCTCGCGCACCAGACCTTCGTCACCGTCGTCGAGGCGGTCGCAGGAGGCGAGGAACGTGCAGAGCATCAAGAGAAACAGGGTGATACGTTTCATAGGAACGAGGGTTATTCCTCCACAACCTCGGAGAGGCGGAAGGTGTAGGAAGACTTGACGATATAGCAGGCCGAGAAATAGCCGAGACAGCCGCCCGTGAAGTTGGCAATGGGGTTGGTGCCGGCACCCTCCATGGTCTGCAGGGAATAGAGATAGTCGTAGGAACGGCGGTCGACGGAACGGATTTCGACCTCTATGTAGGAGCCGTCGGCCAGGGCATCGGAGTCCCCGTCGAGGATATCGTCCTCGGAGCAGCAGTGGAAGAGCTGCTGGAGTTCCTCACCGGGCCCGTGTTCGTCGCTGAGAACGGCCCAACGGTAGCCCAGTCCGTTGCGATAGAGGTGCATGAAGTAGTAGTTGACCTCACCGGGCAGGTCCTGGAGCCGCAGTTCGGCAAAGAGCATCCGGCGGCCCAGCATCTCCTTCCACAGGAAACGGAAGCCGACGGGGTCGGGAGCGTGTTGCATGGTGCTGTAGGAAGTGAAGTGGCGGCCGTTGACCTCCACATCGAGGTCGTAGGTGTTGGTGCCGCGTCCGCGAACCCGGGATGAGTATTTGCCGGCACCCACATAGGAGAGGGTGTCGAGCACCTCGCCGTCGCTGGAGATGACCACGGTGGCATCTGCCACCACATGGTCGAGCACCGAATTGTCGGTCACGTTCTGGGAGGTGCTGATGCGCACGGTGGTAGCGTCTTGGGTGAGGCAGGCTTCGACCACATAGAGGGCATCCACCTCGCGGTAGTCGAGCGAGATTTCCTTCTCGCACGAGACGAGGACGAACGGCAGGAGGGACAGGAGGATTTTCTTCATAACTACCATTTGAGATTGAAGGAAACAGACGGCACGATGCCGAAGAGACTGTACTGGGTGGCCTTGGTGCCACGGCCATAGGTACTGTCTTCGAAACGTATGAGCCACGGGTTGTAGCGGTTATAGACGTTGTAGATGCCGAAATGCCATTCGCGCATCATACGGCCGCCGGCAATGGGACGGGACCACTTGGCCCCGATGTCCATGCGGTGATAGTTGGGCGCCCGGTAACCGTTGCGCTCGGCATAATAGTAGATCCAGTTGTCGATGAGCTGGTATTTGGCGCTGGGTGCCGTGAAGGCCTGGCCGGTATTGAAGACCCAGGTGGCGCTGAACGTCCAGGCAGACGAGAGGCGGTAGGAGAGGACCACGTTGATGTCGTGACGCCGGTCGTTGTTGGCATCGTACCACCGGCCTCCGTTGATGCCGTCGATGCGGGTCTGGCTCCATGCCAGGGTGTAGGAAATCCAACCCGTGAGGGGGCTCGTGTTCTTGCGAATGCACATCTCGACGCCATAACCGCGGCCCTCGCCGGTGAGGATGAGCCGTTCAATCTCGATGGCCGACGCAAAGTTGACACCGTCGCGATAGTCGGGCACATGGTCCACATGGCGGTAATAAGCCTCGACGGAAACGTCGTAGTCGCGCGAGGGCATCATCCAGAAGAAGCCCAGCCCCACCTGGTCGGCCAATTGGGGCCGCAGCAGGTTGGAACTGACGGCATAGCGGTCGAAGGGGGTCGAGGTATCCTGGTTGCGAAGGGCATGCACGGGCTGGGAGGTGCGGCTGTAGCCCGCCTTGACGCTGAGCTGAGGGGATGGGCGCCAAAGGACGGAGACGCGCGGTTCGACCGAGACCCACGTCTTGACAGGCCGCCACTCGCGGCGACGGTGGATCCACGTGATATTGCCGTCGGCATCGATGTCGTAGTAGAACGGTCCGCCCAGGGCCGAGAATGCACCCGCCCGTACACCCGCCATGAAAGTGAAGCTGCGTACCGGTGTGTCGTACTGCCATTCGGCCCATGCGCTATTATCCCAAGCCTTGCGCCGTTCGACCTCGTGGCTGGAGAGAATCTCCCATTCGGCCGACTTGACATCGGTGAGCATGGTACGTGCTCCGGCGTTGAACTCATGGCGACCGGCCGTGATGCGGACGTTGTGCTTGAGGCCCGTATGGCGGATGTGTCCGCGGTAGTTCTGGTCGGAGTCCAGGAGCCGGATGCTGTTGTCCATATCGTAGGACGAGACGAAGAGGGATGTCTTCGCCTCGGTGCGGTGCGAACGGAAGAGCCACTGGAGACTGGCCGTCATGTTGCGCCAATCGACGGCCACAAGATCACTCACGGCCGTGCGGTCCTTGCTGACAAAGGCGGAGAGCTGCAGGGTATGCAGGTCGTTAACAGTCCAGTTGAGCTTCAGATTGGCATCGAAAAAATAGAGGTCGTTGTTGCGGTACTTGTTGCTGAGTTTGAAGAAAAGGTCGGCATAGGAACGTCGCGCATTGAGGAGCATCGAAAGCCGGTCGCGTACCAGGGGACCCTCAACAGAGGCCTTGGCCGACAGTAGTCCGATGCCGGCATTGCCGCCCCAGGCGTCGCTGCGTCCGGCACGGCTCGTGATGTCGAAGACGGCCGACGACGCACCGCCATAGCGGGCGGGAGCGAGCCCCTTGTAGAGGGTGGCTCCGGCCAGCGCGTTGTCATTGAAGGCCGAGAAGAGACCGGCCAGATGGCCCACATTGTAAACGGGAGCCTCGTCGAGAAGAATGCTGTTCTGGGCCGCTGTGCCGCCGCGCACCTGGAAGTTGGAGGAAGCATCGCTTTCGGCCTTGACGCCCGGCAGGAGCTGGAGCGAACGCATAACATCGGCCTCGCCGAAGAGGGCGGGCCGACTGGTGAGGTCACGTACCTGCATCTGTTCGGCTCCCAGCTGGAGCGAGGAAACACGCCGTCCGGCATCGTTGGCCACAACGACAACTTCCTCCAACTCCTCCTGCTGGACGCGGCTGGTGTCGGAACGGGCCGCCTGGGGCAGGCCCGTGAGAGCCGATAACAGAAGAATCAGTACATTCATTCCTGCGAGGGGGCAGGTCGGATTTCAGGTTCAGCGGACGGAGAGGCTGCCGGAGCAGATGCAGGGGCAGATTCCGAAACCGGAGCCTGCCGAGTAACCGGAGCGGCGGCCTTAGTGGCATCCGCTTCGTGGTGATGGTGGTGTTCATGTTGTCTGTGCATAATGCCAAGTTCGACAAGCTCCTGTTGTACTGCTTTTTCACGTTTGTTCCTGGTGTGGTCACCATGAGCAACTGCATAGACGCGACTGGGACTAACCCAATGTTTGAAGGCCAGATGGATATAAGTGTCGCGATGTTTGGCCTGGAGAAACTGGAACATGATTTTATGGTTGTTATTAGAGACAGAGCGGAGGAGCCTAGCGTCCGGCCTCAGCCAGAAGGCTGGCCATGATGTAGGGACCGACGCCCTTGGGATCGTTGTCGCGGATGATTTCGTTGACGTAATAGTCGAAGGACCCGTCGCGGTAGGGTTTGCCGCCCAGACCGGCCACGCCGCATACGCGGGTGAGGGATATGGTGCCGTCGTCATCCTGACGGATGAAGTGAGTATTGAGCCCCTCGAGGGCACGAATGCCGCGGTCCCAGTATTCGTCGGGGAGATAGCCCTGTTTGGCACCCTTGAGGAAGGTGTAGGCAAACATGGCGGTACAGCTGGTCTCGAGGTAGTTGCCCTCGCGCTGTCCCTGGTCGAGAACCTGGTACCAGGCACCCGTCGCGGGGTCTTCAATCTTGACGAGACTCCCGGCGAGGGGACGGAGAATAGCAAGAATGGAATCACGTCCGCTGTAGTCGGCGGGCAGGAAGTCGAGCACATCGACCATCGCCATTGCGAACCAGCCGAGGGCACGTCCCCAGACGTGGGGCGCCTGTCCGGTTACTGAGTCGGCCCATTGCTGCTGACGGCTTTCATCCCAAGCGTGGCGATAGAGACCGTTAGCGGGGTCGTAGGTGTGACGTGCGATGACGGTAAACTGCCGTACCACATCGTCGAAGGCAGCGTCTCTAACCGAGTCGGAGAGGAAGCGCTGGGCATACTGCGCATAGAAGGGCGCCTCCATGTAGATGCCGTCGAGCCACATCTGCCAGGGATAGGCTTTCTTGTGCCAAAAACCGCCCTCCGACACACGGGGATGGGTGGTGAGCTGGCTATAGAGGGTATCGAGGGCCGTCCGGAAACGGGGATCGCCCGTGCGGTCGTACCACATGAACATCATCTTGCCGGGGTTGATGTGGTCGAGCGTGTAGTTGCTGAGTTTATAGGTGAGGATTTGTCCGTCGGGGGTGATGATAGAGTCCATGTATCCACGTACGTAGTCGGCCACTGTGGCATCGAGCTGGGGATACTGACGAGCGGTCATGAGCATTGCTTGCAACTCGAGACCATGGGTGTAGTTCCACCTGAGCCGCGTGTTGAAGTCAATCTC
>Ga0326513_10003889_pt1 | contig 10750 bp, 4 predicted proteins | sample 2_2465_0518_D_FD_203654 | JGI IMG/M metagenome (GOLD analysis project Ga0326513, IMG submission 203654) | Bovine rumen microbial communities from UC Davis, California, United States - 2_2465_0518 | ecosystem: Host-associated > Mammals > Digestive system > Stomach > Rumen | place: USA: California... | reverse complement strand
TGCGCAACGTCGAGCAGTATTATAACGCCAGCATGGACATGCTCTGCAGCGAGAAGCGCCACCAGATCTTCCCGGCCGACCGCCCGGTCCGCACCAAGACCCACGAGGAGGTCAGCACCTACTTCACCGAGCAGGCGGTCTGCAAGAACAGCCTGGTCGCCGACAACTGCATCATCGACGGCGAGCTCGAAAACTGCATCGTCTTCTCCGGCTGCCGCATCGGCGCGAACACCAAGCTGAAAAACTGCATCGTCATGCGCGGCGTCACCGTCGGCGAGAACGCAGAGCTGAGCTACATCGTCGCCGACAAGTACGCCAGCTTCTCCGACCGCACGGTCCTCACCGGAAGCGCCAAGCTCCCCACCGTCGTGCCGAAGAGCACCCGCATCTGATCCTCACGCAATTGATACTCCTTACCGGAGTATTGCATGAATCTCTCCCCGCCTCCGGCGGGGAGAGATTTATCATGCGGCAAAGAATACGGATAAAAACATTCATGGATTCAGGGCCTCTGCCGGACGGCAGAGGCCCTGAGTTTTTGCTTTTTCTTTTCCGGGACGCTTAAAGATGCCGCAGTTCCGGGAGCTTCCCCGTCAGCAGCAGACTTACGGCGTTTTCGTCGAGCGCGCGCCCGATCACCGTAATCGTACTGCGGGTCTGCGGAACTTCTGTTACGCTGCTCTCCTTTGCGGTGGCGTTCAGCTGATACCAGGTCCCCTCTTCCCGGAAAAAGCCCTTCACGCGCAAAACGTTGCCAAAGGAAGCGTCATGCAGAAGGCGTTTCGCCTTTTCCCGCATTCCCGCGCCGTCTTCCGGCAGATCCAGATAGGACAGCGACTGGAACCCGGCGGAGCCTCCGGCGATGGTCTTCACATAATCCGGCGTGCGATATCCGCAGTGCGAAAGGCGGTCCCAGTCCTCCTCGGTCAGCGCGTCCCAGTCCTTGATCAGGATGTTTTCCCGCGGGATCGGGGCGCCATGAATGCGCTCGGTCGCGCGTTCCAGATGCCGGAGGGTTCTTTCCACGGTTTCCGGGCTCACACACTGGACCTTGCTGAACAGGACACAGCCCGCGCCGGCGGCCTGAGACGCGAGGAAAAAATCCTCTTCCTCCGCGGTCGCCTCCTCGAGGCCGGCATCCACCACCGCAATCACGCTCCCGATCTCATAGCGGCTGTCCAGCGGCGGCTCCTGGAGCGTGTCAAAAAACTCGTCCATATCAAATACGCCGGAGGGTTCGATGATCACCCGGTCATAGCCGCTCATGGCCATGGTGATCAGTTTTGTCCGGAAGCGGCGCCGGTGGCAGTCCGGGTCGCAGCTTCCCGCCAGCGTCTCCAGCTCACACCGGCCGCAGCGCAGCTCGTTCAGCAGCGGGAGGTCCACATTCACGGCGCCGTGGTCATAGACCAGAATGCCGATCTTCTCTCCCTTTTGCATCAGCCGGCGCGCATAGCGCAGCAGGAAGCTTGTCTTCCCCGCGCCGAGAAAGCCCGTAATCAGATCAAGTTTTATCATCTATTCTTCTCCCTTCGGTGCCCGGAGGCCATCGTCCGCGGCGTCAGGATTGTTACGCTATAAATGCCGTAAATGCCGGTTGTCGATTTTGCGGTTCCTGTGGTATACTGCAGTTACGAAGGGACGGTGAGATCCGTATGTCAAATAACCGAAACCGGAAAGTCGCGATCATCGCGCTGATTGCCGTGGTCGTTCTGAGCCTTGTCGCCGTGTTCCTGATGATCCACCTGATAAGAGATATTGACTTCTCTTCTATAAAAATGCCTGTCTGGCCCCGGTCCGAGTCCACCGCTCCGTCAGAACCGCAGTCTACATTTAACCTGACCCCGCCCACAGAACCGGTACCGCCGCCAAAGCCCTCTGCCGTGCCGGGGATCTTCTCCAAACCGGCTCCGGTTCCTTTGTCGACTCCCGATCCCTTATCCGACTTTGACTCTGTCTTTTTCGGAACCTACATGGATCATCCGATTGAATGGATTGTACTGGACCGGCAGGATGACCGCCTTCTGCTTCTCTGCAAACGCGCCCTGGAAACACTGCCCTATCACGACACCGAGGATCCGGTCACATGGGAAAGCTGCAGCCTGCGTGCCTGGCTGAACGGTGCGTTTCTTACCTCCGCCTTTACGGCCGATGAAGCCTCGCGCATTCTCCTGACAGAAGTCGACAACTCCTGTGTCAATCCGGAATACAAGTATACCAAGGGAAGCGCCCCCACAGAAGATAAGGTGTTCCTGCTCAGTCATGATGAAGCGGCGCAGCTTCTGTCGTCAGAAGCCGTGAGGCTCTGCGAAAAAGCTTTGCACGCGCCGTCCTATGATAACGCGATCAGCTCCTGGTGGCTGCGCTCCCCAGGTCTCTACCCCAACTGCGCGGAGTATGTATACCGCACCGGGGCATTTTTCAGCGGCACGGCGAACCGAATGTTTGTTGATGTCAGGCCCGCTATGTGGATTGAATCACCGTAAGTCTTCTCCATTACACAGGGACTCCCGTTTCCGGGAATCCCTGTGTTTTTTCTTTTGCGATTGTCTCTCGCCGGGTGTCAAGATCGTTAAGCCGTAAATGCCAGCGGCACATCCTGCTTAATACCGGTTTCCCGGTCAGCTTAGTGTGCCAGGTACAGTCCCGCAGCTTTTGCAAACTCACGCTCTGTCATATTCATGCGCTTTGCCGCTTCCCCCGCGCTCAGCAGGCCGTCCTTCACGAGATTGGAAAGGATCTCGACGCGGCCTTCCGCGCGGCCTTCCGCGCGGCCCTCCGCACGACCTTTTCTCGTGGCGTCGTCCAGTTCCGCCTGTCTGTCCAGCAGGGCCGTTCTCCGGTCAATAATCAGCTGGCGCTGCGTTGGCTCGCTCATGATAACTTCCATTGTCTTCTGCGCCTCCTTTACCCCGGGGTTGTCAATCTTCTCTACTGCTTTCCAGTCCTTCGCCGTAAACGCTTTCGCCCAGTCCACCAGGCCGTTTTCTTTCTCGTGTTCTTCGGCTTCGTCTATTGCCTTCAGATCCATCACATAAAACTGCAGCTTGTCAGAGAATCGGTATCCTTCTTCATCCTGCAGCTCGTATTTCGCGAAGAACCGTCTGTGATCCGGGAACAGCGTGTGATCCATGATGGCAATCTGAATCACCGACTGCAGATCGTCATACCTGAAGCCTTCGCCCCGCGATTGCTCCACAATGCTCCTGCATGCGTACAGCAGCGTGCGATTCGTCCAGGAGTCAAACCTCCGCACCTGCATCTCCACCAGGATAAAGCGATCATCATTTAAATGCAGTTTCAGATCCAGCACCGTCAGCTTTGTATCAAACGACTCGTTATACTGCATCGGGTTGAGGATCTCAATCTTCTGAATCTGTTCTTCCGGCATGCTCAGGAGACTGCTCAGCAGGCTTTTCAGCGCCAGCTCGTTCATCGTGAAGACCATGTGAAAAAGCAGATCGTTTGTCAGCGCAACATATTCCGGCTCCTGCGCTTTTGCCTCCAAGTCTCTTTCGTCCATCCCCTGTCACCACCTTTTTGATCTTTTTCTTCTGGTTCCATTATACCCAAGCACCGTGAACAATTCAAGAAGATTTCTCCGGTTTTACTCCACCAACCTTCACTATGCACACAGGAGCAGGTTTTACCCTGCTCCTGCGTTTTTGTGTTATGCGTTTTCTTTTCTGCGGTGCCAGGACTTGATCGTCAGGATTGCGCCAGCTGTGGCCGTCATGAGACCGCCGAGCGCCGTGAAGAGCGTCGTGCCGATGCCGCCGGTCTGAGGAAGCTCGTAGCCGCCTTCTGGCGTGTTGATGATACTTCCTTTATGAACAGCATAGTCTGACGACATTGTGGTACCTCCGGAGACATTCGGGTTCTGATATGAAGTCTTATACCCGGTCACCGCTTCTTCAGTAACGAAGTACGTGTATTCCCCGGTAACTTTACCGATCGTTCCACGTGCCGGCAGGCCGATAATCTGGAAGGTATCAGGAGCGCCGGTCTTTCTCGCCAGATCAGGTGCATTAAGCGTTGCTGTATCCTTTGTAATCACAAAATCGGTCTCGGTCCTTTTAATAGTGTACTTTCCGACCGATTCTGCCGTTCCCTCCGGGCCGATCTTCCGCTGAACTGTCACGGTAATACTCGTGCCTGTCTTCCAGGTCACAGTCTGTTGTAGACCATCCTTCCAATTCTTGGTAAACTCAAAATCTTTTCTCTCGTTGGTTATTGTCTTATTCTGTTTATCCCACTGCCAGTTGAACATAGCTGAAATGTCTTCCGGCGTCTTTAGCTCCGCTTTAGCCGAGTCCGTGTACTTAACCTTCGTTTCTACAACAGAATACGTGACATTCTCCCATTCAGCCTCTTTAGTTTCGATGTCATCCTCCGTACCAGCTTCTACAAGGACTTTGGTCGGGAGATTGCTCCAGCTAGCTTTAAGCCCCGTTGTATCTTTATTAATCGTCACCGTAGCTGTGATGCCTGTGAAGTAGGTCGAAATGGAGCTATCATCAATCGCGACAGCATTGCTCTCTCCGTCGCCAATTTTGGCAAATAACGTGAAATCAACACTTGCAATATCATCAGGCCAACCAATCGTTGTTCCGTTGTTCTTCCATGCCTTGGTCGCCTCCATTGAAGTGGTTTCGACATTGTTTGTCAATGTGGCTGTGGCAACAGTAGAGGAATCAATCTTTGCTGCTGTTCCGGAGCCAGTAACCGTGTATGTTGTATTATTGATTACTGCCTGGACGCTGCTATTACCGCTTAAGATTGGAATACCGTTCTCTTCTGTCAGCTCATACACATAATATGTTCCATAGGGCAGATTGGATACGGTCCCAGTATTGGAACCATTTTGTGTGACCTCAATGGAACCGGTAGCGATAGGGCTCTGCGCTGGATTTGCGGATGAGTCGTACGCAACGTTGTACACGGCATAATAGAAAGTCCCCTTTGCGTCTGCATCCGTTGTCCCATTCGCCTGGATAATCTTAGTAATCTCCAAAGAGCCTACATCAATGTTATTGGTGAAGGTTGCGATGGCAGCACCAGAAATGTTTTCTCCCGCCGTTACCGTCACAATTACCTTCTTATCCGTAACATTTATTGTTTCATTTTTGCCGCCAGTGATGGAGGTCAAGGTCAGGTTACCGCTGTTAGTTTCTGTAATGGTATAGTCACCAGGCGTGAGATCAGGAATCACAACATATTTGTCGTTAGGCAGGTTTGTAAACGAATCTGCATTGTCAATCTTATACTGCGTTGCAACACCGTTCTTGACCTTGATTACAACAGTTTTGTTAACGGTGGTACTCGATCCAGGTCCTGTAATTGTGAAGGTGTAATCTCCGTCTGCTGCTTTCTTCTGCGCCTCAGTTGCTGTATCAAGGATTTCTGCTCCGTTTACGGTAACCTTTTTGGTGAACTTCAGCGCACCTTTTTCGCCACCTGTCTTTTTGTTGACCGCTTCAACGGATACCATTGTGTCTTTATCAATAGTCACAGTACCGTTTTCAGGAACCATATGATCCAGCTCATAATTGGCTGTTGCCGGGGTAGAAATCTCTTTCACCTGTACTTCGGCTCCGAGAGGCAGGCCGGTGATGATCACCTTATTCTGTGCCCGAACAAGAACCTCGGCTGTACCGTTCTCATCAAACGTGACAGATGCAGCATTATCCTTCAGGCCGGTTGCAGCATATGTTCCGGTAACAGGGCTGTCGTCTTTTTTTGCCGTCAGTTTGAAGGTAAACCAGGTTGTCCGATCTTTTGTACCATCCGAGAAACTCTTCTTCAGTTCAAGATTTCCATTATTGGGGACGCCGTTCGTCAGAACCGTATTTTTATTTTGAATCTTATTTGCACTGTCAGAGTGAATTTCAGATCCGGTGTGCTGGCATTCACGGCAGATAATGGTGCCGCCCCAGTTTCCACCAAGATCTGCTACGATAGCGGAAGGGGCCAATAGGACACCGGCAGCCTGCGTTGCAGTATTGATCTTCCCGGTATAAGGGTGGACATTTCCATGGGCATCCCGTGTAATAAAGTTATACAGGACCTTGGATGCATCCTCATTTCCATCAGCGCCGAAATCCGCCATCAGACGATTACCATCGATATAAGTATCGAGATTGACTGTTGCAACGCTGGCTGCATCACTCATATCGACATTGACAACAATATAGCGTCCGTCATTCTTCAGATTAAGCCCATTATTCTGATTGATCGTTGCCATTGTCGTATTGATAATGCGAACAGTCTGACTGCTGCCTGAATTTCCGAGACGAACCGAAAGATCACGGAGATTCTGCATATCAGTCGGAATATCGAGCTTCGGGTACGCTGGTTGTTCACCGGCAAGTACAATTTCACCCTGATTGCTTACCTCGTTGCCGCCATTGGCTTCTACAAGTGCATTAAAGTCGTTTTGATTCCCGACAACGATCACACCATTTCGGGAATGTGTGATGACAGGGGGAAGCTGAACATTGTCTGCGATGTCATCAAAATAGTTGTAGTTGACATTGATATTTTCAATCTCGATGAACTTGTCTGTAAATGTGACCGTAAGGCCATCAGCTGTTGTCGCCGTCAGACTGTCTGCACTGACCGTGTATTCTGTACCATTAATGAATTCTTTCAGCAGGTAGGTTCCGGACAGGAGCTTATCAAACTTCAATGTAGCAATTCCTGCTTGTTCTCCACTGCCGGTTTTACCTTTTACCTCTATTGGAGTACCGAGAACACACTTCTCAGGATCTTCATCATATTCAGTCACCGGATACAGCTTAAGAGTAACTTCCGTCCCCTCTGGTACAGGGTAACCCTCAGCAGTAAAATAGCGCTTGAGCACCGTCAGCGTATTAACCCTGACGTTATTGCCGGAGAAGCCATAATCAGCACCGATCTCTCCGGTCAACTGGTCTGCACCAATATTGGACTCCATATCGGTAGCGTGCTTGGAAAGGATCTCTGTATACAGGCCGAAATCCAGTGCCTGGGCCAGGGCTTCATCCAGTTCCGGTTTGGTAACGCCATCTTCATCTTTTGTGAAACGAATCACATCGTAGGTATAACAAATTTTTTTCGCTACATCTTCTGCCATCTCCCGGGAACCCAAGGTAACGGTATAGAGATTGATGGAATCACCAAAAGAAATTTCGCTCCATGCTTCTGTCTGTTCCGGTGACTTAGTCCACTCACCGTTTGGATCAGTCGTTGAACCATCTTTTAAGGATAGAATCTTGATTTCAATTCCAGCTTCATTTCCGGTAAAGATATAATTTGCATTATCAGCTGGGCTATGCGCTGTAGCATTTTGATCGTACCAATACCAGCCCTTGTCATTCTTAAAGAATTCCAAAACTTCGGGTTTGCTACCGCCCGTGGTAGGTTCTATCTTGAGTTTGGCAAATGCAAAGGTCGGGTCACCGGTTTGGTGGAAGAGCTTTACCCGAACAATATACTCTCCTTCCGGAATCTCCAGACCCTCTGTATCCACATATGCACGGATACCATACTCCTTCTCATAGGCCTGATGCAGGCGGATTACGGACGTATCTTCTTCTGTCAGTTTTAAATTTCCCGTAACCGGGTCTGTATCTTTTGTGAAGACCCCCTGGAAGTCAAAGCCATCCGGTGCAGCATCACTGGCGTAATCCCGTATTTCTTTATATGTGCCATACGAAGTGTCGGAATGATACAAACGAAGGTTCAGATCGAACAACTCCGGATCATAGCCCATTGTAGCATCGGTTGCATCGAGGTCCGAATTGCAGACCTTAAAGCCATTTTGGGGGATTGTGTTGCTCCAAGTGCCATTCTGGTTCAACAGGTTTTCATCAACATCCACAACACTCCAGCCTATAACCTGGCCTCTGGAACCGCTTCCCTTCGGTGTCAGGTAGGCAAGGACATAGTAGTTTCCAGAAAGAGACGGTTCGGGTTTCACAGTTGCAGTCTGATCTTTATTGGCCAGATCAATCCGGACGGTATAGGCCTTCGGATTTACTTCCGTCTCTGTCAGTTTCGCCGACATCGTGAGGGCGTCGTCACTCAGGCTGAAGGAAGGCGTATACTTGCCCATGAACTGTCCCTCAGCAAACCGATCTTTTGAAGCCAGTGCTGCGGAAATACTGCTTGGTTCTCCTTTAACAAAATAACCATTCAGTGTATCATCTGTGGAATAATACCAGGTCTCACCTGATGTTGTTTAAAATTTTCAACCAAAGATGCAGGCATTTTACCGTCAGGATCAAATGACAGTTTCTTCAGCGAATATGCCTTTTCGCCATCACGATCGATCTCCAGGAGAAGAGAGACCGGTCCCTCTTCGGAATCGAATTTTGCCGGACTTCCATCTGCAGACTGGACAGAAGCCTCTGCCGTCAAATCCGGGAGACCTTCCAGCGTAATGCTTCCGGTCGGGTTTTCCCGTGTACCGTCTGCCGCAGTAAGACGATAGTTCTCAACCGGTGAACCGTTGCGATAAATAACAAGTTCGTTCCCGTTTTCTTTTGCAAGTTTGTCCCATACGTCATCAGAAGTAAGAGTTCCGCTCGGATCATATGCAAGGAAGGGCTCAAAACTGCGGGTACCGGTCAGATACTGGGTCTCCCGGTTCCCGTTGATCCAGCCGTAAAATCCTTTATTTATCGTATAAAGATCACTTGCCCCAAGTTCCTGTACAGCGTAGCAGTCTTTGTCCTCCAGGCCGTCACGAAAACTGAGCTGGCCGACAACAAAATATTTGCCATTTAACACAGGAGCGTCCTGCTCTGCCCCGTTCTTATCTTTCGAAACTATCTTGATTTGCGCATCCGGGCCCTTTACCAGAATCAGATCAGTATGCTGTCCATTGGTTACAACCTGTAAAGTATACATGCTGTCCACGGACGAGCCGCTGAGCGCTTTTACATTCATGTTGTCAGCGTTACAAAAATAGGAGGGGCTATTATCGCTCTGATTACTGTCTTTGGGCCGAACCAGAGCATAGCTGATGAAATCACTGTCTATAGTATGGGAAGCCTGCCCACTGTACCATTCACTTTCCCAGTGGTAAACGGGGTCAATCGCTACATTGTGGTACAGCTCGTTTTCATCAAGCTTTTTTACATATGAATATGTCCCGTCCTCACGGGACACCTGTGCAAGCACATACCAAGGTCCTTCCGTAAACTCTATATTCCCATTCTCTGCATAAACGGAATAAGTAAACGTACACTGTTCCGCATCCGTGACGATAATGCGGTATGTCTTGCTGTCAGAGACAACCGTCAGCTCATACGTATCATGAAAAGGCACATCACTGTTCAGGAAATGCTCCCCTTCCACTTCAGTGAGATATAGAGCTCCCTCCACCTTTTCACCCTGAGCCAATTCCAGAGAAACATCCTCAATCGGAGATTCTACGCCCAATTTTGACATAATATCCGCAACAGGATAGCTCCCACGACCGGGAAATGACCATTTAAGTACTTTTCCGTCCTCTTCATACACAAAGTCCACCGTATAGGCTACTGCATAGACGGAGAAACCTCTTGCCTCGAAGCTCACTTGGGCCCCGGCTGTTTCTGCTTCCAGTACTTCAGTCTGACTTCCAAAATGCAGGACTTGAGCGTCAGTTTGGTCGGCCTCCGGCAGATCAGCCAGCTGGATCTTCACGGAAACAGGCGCACTGGGCTGCACTTCTTCACCATCAGACATAATGCTGATGTCAAAGAAGCGTATATAACTTATCTGACCGTTCTGCTTCAGGGCGTCTTCCGCCTGTAAAAGCAGGTCGCTGTATTCTTCATTCTCTTCCAGTATTTCATTGACTTCGAGCTTTGCATTCTGCGGGATGTAGGCAGATTCATCAAAATCCATCGTGACCCGATACGTCTCTCCGGTGTAGCTTCTGAAATAGGTATCCATCGTATAGACGATGGCATAGATGGTAAAAGCTTCGGCATCGAAGACGACTTCACTGTTGTCGGTCTCGGTGCCTTCGGCCTGAGCGATCACTTCGGCGGTCTGCTGATCCAGGTCAATATGGACGACGTTTGCTTTCTCTTCCGCATTCTGGGTCTCAGCCGGGGTCATGACGACGCGGATGGGCACGGCGGGCTCAATCTCGTTTCCGTCGGCGTCAAAGAAGGTGATATCGACGGCCTGGACTTCCAGGACCTCGCCGCTCACGGCGTCGGAGACGGTGTCTTTCAGGCTGTCGCCGCTCACGGGCGTGACGGCGATTTTTGTGTTTTCAGGGAAAGCTCCCTCGGGGGCTTCGACCGACACCTTGATTCCGCCAGCCGTTCTCTCCCAGTTCTGTGCGGGCATGGGAATTTCCGGTGCAGCCACTTCTTCAACTGTCTTGGTTTCTTCGGTTGTCTTGGTTTCCTCGTTGACTTCTTCGGTTTCTTTCTTCTCTTCGTCCTCTTCCTCATCGTTAGTCATGACGATGAAGCCGTTGTTCTCGCCGTCTTCACCTTCGATGTTGTCTTCATTCTCGATCACATCGGGAATATCGTTCGGGTTCTGCGGCAGGATGCCGTAGCCGGCGATCTCTTCGTCGTCCAGTTTGTAGCCGAAGGTTTCCACCGCGTCCGTGCGGCTGCCCTCGACGGTATTGAGGCTGCCGTCCTCTTCATCCACATGATAGACGATGCCCATGTGGTCGATGCCCTCTTCGTCGTCCGTGTCGAAGAAGATCAGGTCGCCGACGGCGGGGAGATAGTCCGGTCCGGCGAAGAGCTCGCCC
>Ga0326513_10003888_pt1 | contig 10751 bp, 5 predicted proteins | sample 2_2465_0518_D_FD_203654 | JGI IMG/M metagenome (GOLD analysis project Ga0326513, IMG submission 203654) | Bovine rumen microbial communities from UC Davis, California, United States - 2_2465_0518 | ecosystem: Host-associated > Mammals > Digestive system > Stomach > Rumen | place: USA: California... | reverse complement strand
GTTGCGATTTAGCTCAACAGCGGTTCCTTCCAGAAGTTTGCCCCAGTCAACGGACTGACCGATAGAGAGAAGAAGATTCTCTGCCGGAACGGTGATCAGTTCATTCTCGTCATACTGCGGGTTGAAGTGTCCGTCGGCATCCTTGACCTGTGTACATTTCTTGAAGACAACAGCGCTTACATGGCCGTTCTCAACAAGAACTTCCTTCGGTCCCCAGCCGTTCATGACGATGATATCTTCTTCCTTCGCCTCATCTACCTCATACTTGGCAGCCGGCATCTCGTCTGCGCCCTCGAGGCAGAGCATGGTAACCTTGGAAGCGCCAGCTCTGACAGCCGTGCGGGCTACGTCTACGGCAACATTACCGCCGCCGATAACAACGGTCTCGCCGTTCAGACGGATAGAATGATCGTTGTTGATCTTGCGCAGGAAGTCAACGCCGGTCTGTACGCCCTCGGCGTCCTCACCCGGAACACCGGCGAGGCGTCCGCCCTGCATACCGATCGCCAGGAAGAAGGCTTTGTATCCCTGGTCGCGGAGCTGCTGGATGGTGATATCTTCACCGACATTTACGCCATATTTGAATTCAACGCCCATTGCTTCGATCACATCGATCTCAGACTGTACGACGTCTTTCTCCAGACGGTAGGACGGGATGCCGTTCAGCATCATGCCGCCGGCACGTTTTTCCCGCTCGAATACGGTAACCGGATAGCCGTCCAGACGAAGGAAGTAAGCTGCTGCCAGTCCTGCCGGGCCGCCGCCGATTACGGCTACCTTGAATTCGTCTCCCCACATGCCGCCGTCGTGCTTCTCGCAGAGCGGTACATAGCGGGTCTCTTTCTTCATATCAAGGGAGGCGATGAATTTCTTGATCTCATCGATCGCCAGCGGCTGATCGATCGTGCCTCTCGTGCAGGCATCCTCACAGCGCTTGTTGCAGATGGAACCGCAGATCATCGGAAGCGGGTTGTCCTGCTTGATGAGCTTTAATGCCTCCTCGAAGCGGCCTTCGGAAGCCATCTTGATGTAGCCCTGAACGGAGAGGTGAACCGGACATGCTGTCTTGCACGGAGCGGTACCTGTATCGTATACGTTGAGCTTGGCATCTTCACGATAGTTGTAATTCCATTTCTCCGGGCCCCACTTGGTTCCGTTCGGAAGTTCGGCCTTCGGATAGGTGAACGGAGTACCGTTCTTGTGGCAGAGCTTCTGACCGAGGCGGGCAGCGCCGACCGGACAGACTTCCACGCATTTGCCACAGGCTACGCACTTCTCGGTATCAACGTGTGCGCGGTAAGCGGAAGCGGAGGTGTTCGGTGTATTGTACAGCTGGGATACGCGGAGCGCGTTGCAGACACCCGGTGCGCAGTTACAGATCGCAACGATCTTGCCGGCACCGTCGATGTTTGTGATCTGGTGCACATAGCCGTGACGTTCCGCGCGCTCAAGGATCTCGTAAACTTCTTCCTTGGATACGTAATGGCCGATGCCGCGGTCATTCATGTACTCGGCCATATCGCCCATTCCGATGCAGTAATTGCCGCGGATCTGGCCGGCACCCTCGCCGCGCATCGTCTGCTGTTTACGGCAGGAGCACTCGGAAATACCGTATTTGTCGTACATATCGATCCAGCGGGACAGGTGCTCCACATCGATCGCTTCGTTGTTCATGCTGATCGCTTTTTCAACGGGGATAACGTGCATGGCAAGGCCGGCACCTCCCGGCGGGATCATCTGTGTCAGACCTGCCAGCGGCAGCTGCGTCATCAGGTTGAAGAAGGTGGCAAGTTCCGGATGCTGATCGGTCATTACCTGGGACTCCATCATGAACTCCGCGGAACCGGGCACAAAGATAGGCAGCTCATACTGCTTGTGATGATCCGGATCCATGGAGCGGTTCTGCTCGATAATACCGATAAAGCGCAGATCTTCGATCATCTTCGTAGTGGATTCTACGGATTTGCCGACGCGCTGCGCGATCTCCGGAATGGAATACGGAACTCTGAGCTTCGGGAACGCGGTAAGGATGAACTTTACCTGTTCTTTCGTCAGAATGTGATCCAGCATCCAGTATTCCGGATCCTTATTATTCATGGATTTCTTCAGCTTTTTCGGAATACGGTCCGTGATCTTGGTCGCAAGCTGCAGAACCAGCTTTTCTTTCTCGGGATCCTCGGCCTTATAGTCGGGTTCCTGCCAATAGTCGTTTTCGTTGATCTCGGGATCACCGATTTTCCAGTCTTTCATGTCTCTGTGTGCCATAAAAATCTCCCTATCGTATGGTGTTGTTCGCTGTCAGCTCCGGAAAAAAACGGAGCCCTCATACAGTCTATTTTACCTTATTTTCTGCAATTCGGAAACTAATATTTGTACAATCTGCATGGAAAATTTCGAAAATCTTTCAAGATTTTTGAGGAGATAGCGATGGAAGCGGTGATTGGTATTATGGATACCGGTTTAGGTGGGGGTCCCGGTTGACATGCGACAGCGTTTCGAGTACGCTATATCTAAAATTTGATCAGAGAGGAATTACAACATGAAAGTATTAATGTTAAACGGAAGCCCGAAGGCAAACGGCAATACAAATATGGCGCTCACCGAGATCGGTGAGCAGCTGAAAAAAGAGGGGATCGACTACGAGATCTTCCAGATGGGGCCAAAGAACGTGCGCGATTGCATCGGCTGCGGAAGATGTACCGAAGAGGGCTGCGTTTTTACCGATGATTATGCGAATGAATTTATCGCGAAGGCAAAAGAGGCGGACGGATTCGTATTCGGTACGCCGGTCTACTACGCACACCCGAGCGGCAGAATTCTGAGCCTTCTGGATCGCGCATTCTATTCGAGCAGCGATGCATTCCGATATAAACCGGCTGCCGCTGTTGCGGTCGCGAGAAGAGGCGGCACATCCGCTGCCCTGGAACCGCTGCAGAAATATTTCGGAATCACCGAGATGCCGGTGATCTCTTCGACTTACTGGAACCTGGCTCACGGAAGACTCCCGGGCGAAGTTGTCGAGGACGAAGAGGGAATGCAGACCATGCGCAATATCGGAAGAAACATGGCATGGGTTTTGAAGTGTATTGAGGCGGGCAAGTCCGCGGGAATCGCCTACCCGGAATCCGAGTACGCGGCAAGAACAAATTTCATTCGATGAATTTGATGATGTCGGCGAGAATGAACGCACGAATGAGCAGCTCTCCGAGCTGATGATGTACACCGGTGTGAAAAATACAGGAGACTTCGATCCGGGCGTACTGTACTTCTGACAGAGCCGGAGACTCCGTTTGATCTGAGTGTGACCATATTAGCGCGAAACTGCTTATAGAACGATCGGCTCTAATCCAGCTGACAATACAAAAAGGACTACCCCAAAGCAAAGACGCTTGCGCTCTATGCATTTGGGTAGTCCTTTTATTTTTGCAAATTGTGGGTTATTGTGATAGCAATACAGGCGCGAGATTGTCCTCGCAGCGACATTTGGACTGAGTGACTACGTAAACTATGAAATTCTTCATAGATTTCAAGTCACGAGGGAAACGGAGCCAGAGGACATCTCGCGCCTGTACGCGCTTTTATGTGGTTACTTACTTAATCATTGCGTGCCATTCCTGCAGTGACTTCACGGTGTTGCTGCCATGCTTATTGACGTGGCGGATACCGTCGGCTGCAGCGAAGGCTGCTGTCATGGTCGTCATGTACGGGATACGAAGCTTGATCGCGTTCTTGCGCAGGTAGCTGTCGTCGAAGGACGAATCCTTGCCGGACGGAGAGTTGACGATCAGCTGGATATCGCCGTTTTTCATCATATCCAGGATATTCGGACGGCCTTCGTACAGCTTGTTGACCTTCTCTGCCGGGATGCCTGCTTCGCGGATCAGGTCGTAGGTGCGTCCTGTAGCGATTACCTTGAAGCCGCACTCAACGAATTTCTGTGCCAGAGCAGCTGCCTCCGGTTTGTCCTTGCTGTTTACGGAGATCAGTACGGTACCCGTAAGCGGAAGCTCGGATTTTGCGCCCTCCTGTGCCTTGTAGAACGCGCCGCCGGTGGAGTGGGAGATGCCCAGAACTTCACCTGTGGAACGCATTTCCGGTCCGAGAAGCGGATCGACCTCCGGGAACATGTTGAACGGGAAGACAGCTTCCTTTACGCCGTAGTACGGGATCACGCGGTTCGCCGCATTGAGGTCGGCAACCGGAGATTTTCTGCCGGTGAGATCGCTGGTGATGATGTCGGTTGCGACCGGTACCATCTGGATTCCGCAGACCTTGGATACCAGCGGAACGGTACGGGAAGCACGCGGGTTTGCCTCGAGGACGTATACCTTGCCGCCTTCGATCGCGTACTGCATATTCATCAGGCCGACAACGTGCATCTCTTCGGCGATCTTCTTCGTGTATTCCTTGATCGTAGTCAGATTCTCTTCGGAAATATGTTTGGACGGAATGATGCATGCGGAGTCACCGGAGTGGATTCCGGCAAGCTCGATGTGCTCCATAACGGCCGGAACATAGGCGTGAGTGCCGTCCGCGATCGCGTCTGCCTCACACTCCATCGCGTGCTTCAGGAAGCGGTCGATCAGGATCGGGCGATCCGGTGTAACGCCTACTGCAGCTCTCATGTAATCCGCCAGTGCGTTGTCGTCGTATACGACTTCCATGCCGCGGCCGCCCAGTACGTAGGAAGGACGAACCATGACCGGATAGCCGATCTTTGTGGCGATGGCGATCGCCTCTTCAACGGTCGTTGCCATTCCGGATTCCGGCATTGGAATGCCGAGTTTATCCATCATGTTGCGGAAGAGATCACGGTCCTCCGCGAGGTCGATAACCTCCGGCTGGGTTCCGAGGATCTTTACGCCGTTTGCTTTCAGATCAGCGGAGAGGTTCAGCGGTGTCTGGCCGCCGAACTGCGCGATGACACCGACCGGTTTTTCCTTGCGATAGATCGCCAGAACATCTTCCAGCGTCAGCGGCTCAAAGTACAGTTTATCGGAGGTATCGTAGTCGGTCGATACGGTCTCCGGATTGCAGTTCACGATAATGGTCTCGAAGCCGAGCTTACGCAGGGACTGAGCGGCATGTACGCAGCAGTAGTCGAACTCGATACCCTGTCCGATACGGTTCGGGCCGCCGCCGAGGATCATGATCTTCGGCTTGTCCTCGCTGACCGGATCATTGTCCGGAGCGTTGTAGGTGGAGTAGTAGTAAGCACTGTCTTCGGTACCGCTTACATGAACGGCATCCCAGGTCTCCTCAACGCCGATCTCGCCGCGGCGTTCGCGGATGGAAGCCTCGGAGATTCCGAGAATTTCGGAAAGGTACTTGTCGGAAAAACCGTCTTTCTTTGCCTTGATGAGCTGCTCGTCGCTCGGAAGAACGCCCTTATTGGCAAGGAGTGCTTCTTCTTCCTCAACCAGCTCTTTCATCTGCTCGATGAAGTATTTCTTGACCTTGGTGATATTGAAGATCTCATCAACGGTCGCGCCCTTGCGGAGTGCCTCATACATCTGGAAGTGACGCTCGCTGGACGGCGTGAGCAGCAGGTTCAGAAGCTCGTCCTTGGATAATTCGTTGAAGTTCTTTACGAAGCCGAGACCGTAGCGGCCTTTCTCCAGGGAGCGGATCGCTTTCTGGAACGCTTCCTTATAGTTTTTGCCGATACTCATGACCTCGCCGACAGCGCGCATCTGGGTGCCGAGGTGATCCTCAACGCCTTTGAATTTCTCAAATGCCCAGCGTGCGAATTTAACAACGACGTAGTCACCGTCCGGTTTGTATTTATCGAGGGTACCGTATTTACCGCACGGAAGATCGGCCAGGGTAAGGCCGGTAGCCAGCTTTGCGGAAACAAGAGCGATCGGGAATCCGGTTGCCTTGGAAGCAAGAGCGGAGGAACGGGAGGTACGCGGGTTGATCTCGATAACGACCAGACGGTCGGAGACCGGATCATGCGCGAACTGTACATTGGTGCCGCCGATGACGCCGATGTGCTCGACGATATCATATGCCTGCTTCTGCATCTTTGCCTGCAGCTCTTCGGAAATGGTGAGCATCGGTGCGGTGCAGAAGGAGTCGCCGGTATGTACGCCGACCGGATCAACGTTTTCGATGAAGCAGACCGTGATCATGTTGTTGTCTTTGTCACGAACAACTTCGAGTTCCAGCTCTTCCCAGCCGAGGATCGATTCCTCGACGAGGACCTGATGGATCAGGGATGCCTGCAGTCCGCGCGCGCAGACCGTCTGCAGCTCGTCACGGTTGTATACAAGGCCGCCGCCGGCGCCGCCCATCGTGTAGGCCGGACGAAGAACGACCGGATAGCCGAGCTTGTCGGCGATCGTGAGTGCCTCTTCTACGGAGTAGGCAACTTCACTTCTTGCCATTTCCACGCCGAGCATGTTCATGGTCTCCTTGAACTCGATGCGGTCCTCACCGCGCTCGATGGCGTCGACCTGCACACCGATTACTTTTACATTATATTTATCGAGGATTCCTGCCTTGTACAGCTCGGAGCAGAGGTTCAGACCGGACTGTCCGCCGAGGTTCGGAAGCAGGGCATCCGGACGCTCCTTGGCGATGATCTCCTCCAGACGGGTCACGTTCAGCGGCTCGATGTAGGTGATGTCAGCCATCTCCGGATCGGTCATGATCGTAGCCGGGTTGGAGTTTACAAGGACGATCTCGTAACCGAGGGAACGAAGTGCCTTGCATGCCTGTGTGCCGGAATAGTCGAATTCGCATGCCTGACCGATGATGATCGGGCCGGAACCAATTATCAAAATCTTGTGAATATCTTGTCTTTGTGCCATATTAGCCTCCTTGCAGGTTAAGCAAACGACAGGTTGGGTGCGGCAAGCCGCAAATTTCTGTATACATTTTATAGGAAAGAGAGAAAAAAAGAAACAAGAAATTTTTACATTTCTTGAATGTATACATTGTGAACATTTTTTTTCAGTCGGGGGCAGTTGCCGTCTTCTGTTTTTTCAGTATTTGCATTAGAATAATAGGTAAATGTGCAGCAAATTTCACATGCTGCCTGAATTTCTGCCGAGGGAGGAAAAAACGTATGCCCGGAATGGGAATGGGAATGGGACACGGCGGCGGCCTTGGTCCGCGCGGTCATTTAACAGAAGAAGAGAAGAGGAACGCGCCAAAGATCACGAAAGGCCTGCTGGTCCGGATCGCCGGCTATCTGAAGCCGTACTGGATGCAGTTTATCCTTGTCTTTGTCATTATACTGGCATCGGCGGCGATCGGTCTGCTTCCTTCGATCATCACCGGAAAGATCGTTGATGAGGCGCTCGTTGACCGGAATATGGCAAAACTCATCCAGCTGTGCCTGGCGGCCTTTGCTGCTCTGGCGGTCAGTGAGTTCGTCGGCGTTCTCGAGAGCTATATCAACTCCTGGATCTCGCAGCGGATCATTTTCGATATGAAGAACGAAATGTATGATCACCTGCAGCACATGCCCCATGCCTTTTTTACAACGGAAAAACAGGGTGACATCATCACGCGCATGAATACGGATATCAATGGTGTCAGCTCGGTCATCAGCGGCACGTTGACGAGTGTGGTCAGCAATGTGGCGACGGTCACAACAACGCTAATCGCACTCTTCACGATGAGCTGGCAGCTGGCACTCGTCGGCATTCTGATCATACCGCTGCTGATCCTGCCGTCCCGTCTCGTCGGCAATAAGCGGTTCCGCCTTCTGACGGAGTCCCAGGCGAAAAACGACGAGATGAATCAGGTCATCAACGAGACACTGAGTGTCTCCGGATCGATGCTGGTCAAGCTTTTCACCCGTGAAGAGAAGGAATACAAAAACTTCGTCAAGGTCAACAGTGAGGTCACGGACCTCGCACTGAAGGAGGCGCGCAGCGGCAAATGGTTTTTCGTTGTGATGCGCATGTTCACACAGGTCGCGCCTCTTCTGATCTACCTTGCCGGCGGCTATTTCATGCTGAAAAACACACATTCCGCGATCACCGTCGGAACGATCACGGCGACGGTCGCGCTCATTAACCGCCTGTATCGTCCGATCGAATCGCTCCTCAATCTGAGCGTCGATTTTACGAGGTCCCTGGCTCTTTTCACCAGAATATTTGATTATCTGGATCGTCCGGTCACCATCAAATCGCCGGAGAACGGCCTGAAGCCCGACCTTGCAAAAGCGGATATTGTTTATGATAAAGTTGTTTTTTCCTATACAGAGGACAAACCGCTTCTAACCGATGTGAACTTCACGGTGCCGGGCGGCAGCATGTACGCAGTCGTCGGTCCGTCCGGTTCGGGCAAGTCGACAGTCGTCAATATGATCCCGCGCCTCTATGACGCGGATTCCGGTACGGTCAGTATCGGCGGTGTCGATGTGAAGGCGATGGATCTGTCCTGGCTCCGGTCGCAGATCGGTGTCGTGACGCAGGAGACGTATCTCTTTAACGGAACGATCCTTGAAAATCTCCGTTATGCCAGAGAAGATGCCACCATGGAGGAGATCGAGGAGGCCTGCCGGAAAGCGGCCATTCATGATTTCATCGTAAAGCAGCCGCAGGGCTACAACACCCCTGTCGGAAACCGCGGCCTGAAGCTCTCCGGCGGTGAGAAGCAGAGGATCTCCATTGCGCGCGTGATCCTGAAGGATCCGAAGATCCTGATCCTCGATGAGGCGACATCGGCCCTTGATTCGATCTCGGAGAACGCGATTCAGGAAGCGCTGGAGACGATGATGCAGGGAAGGACAAGCATCGTCATCGCACACCGTCTGTCGACGATCCTCAAGGCGGATAAGATCCTGGTCGTTGCGGGCGGAGTGATCGCCGAACAGGGGACGCATGAGGAGCTGCTCGAGCAGAACGGCGTGTATCGGGAACTTTATGAAACCCAGTTCCGCACGGCGATCGAGAACGAGAAAAACGCGGAGGGCGATGAGAAGAGTGACGGTCTCGATATTCGGCAGCTTTCATCGGAATTTGCCGTTCAGCCGATCACGGAGGCGGATATCTCGGACGTCTATAATCTCTGCCGTGAAAATCGCCGGTATTACAGGAAACTCGGTAAACATCCGATGCGGCAGAATCTGACCGCAGTCATCAGTGATGTGCCGGAGGGAAGCGATGTAAGGAACAAACACTTCCTCGGCTTTTATGATAAGGACGGCGATCTGGCAGCGATTCTCGATCTGATCACCGATTATCCGGAAAAACAGTCTGCCTATATCGGCTGGTTCATGGTAGCGGCAGACCTGCAGGGTCGAGGGATCGGTTCGCAGCTGATCGCCGATGTGCGCGCGGCAATGGAGGCGCAGGGATACAGCTATCTGGCTCTCGGCGTGGAAGAACCCAACGAGGAGGCAATACGCTTCTGGAAGGGACTCGGCTTTGCGCCGACCGGAAAGGCAGCGGAAGGAGAATATTACCGGATCCTGGAATTCGGAAAGGGAATTTGAAGAACGATACCGGAATTCGAAAAGGAAATATGAATAAGCGATTCCGGGATTCGAATAGGATATTTGAAAAGGCTGTTCCGGAATTCGAAAAATTGCCCCGGGGCAAGGAAAAGGTATGCAAATTCCTGAAAAGTATGCTACGATGAACAAGGTTTCAATGTACATAATAATGTGTACGGAATATAAGGAGGTTTTAACATGGGTGAAATCAGAAGACCGGACGATATGGAACGTATCACAACACCGGAACTCGCACAGAAATTTATTGATGAGCAGGAAGTACTGATCCGTGAACAGGTCGGCAATGATAAGGTTCTGCTGGCTCTTTCCGGCGGTGTAGATTCTTCCGTTGTAGCTGCGATGCTGATCAAGGCAATCGGAGACCAGCTTGTCTGCGTACATGTAAATCACGGACTCCTCAGAAAGGGAGAGCCGGAGCAGGTTATCGAAGTATTCCGCAATCAGATGAAAGCAAATCTGGTCTACGTGGATGCAACAGACCGTTTCCTCGACAAACTGGCAAACGTAGATGATCCGGAGACAAAGCGTCATATCATCGGTAATGAGTTCATCGAAGTTTTTGCGGATGAAGCTCGTAAACTGGAGGGCGTAAAGTTCCTGGCACAGGGAACGATCTGGCCGGATATTCTCGAGAGCGAAAAAGGAATCAAGGCGCATCACAACGCAGGCGGTCTTCCGGAGGATCTGCAGTTCGAGCTTGTTGAGCCGGTCCGCATTCTCTTCAAGGATGAGGTTCGTCTGGTAGGCAAGCAGCTGGGACTTCCGGACAACATGGTATACCGTCAGCCGTTCCCGGGACCGGGACTCGGCGTACGCTGCCCGGGCGCTATCACCCGTGACAGACTGGAAGCGGTTCGTGAATCCGACGCAATCCTTCGCGAGGAGTTTGCAAAGAACGGACTGGAAGGCAAGGTATGGCAGTACTTTACCGTTGTTCCGGATTTCAAATCCACCGGAATAAAGGACGGTGCCCGTTCCTTCGAGTGGCCGGTCATCATCCGCGCCGTCAATACCCGTGACGCAATGACCGCTACCGTTGAACATATCCCGTACGACCTGATGGATCACCTGGCACAGCGTATCCCGGCGGAGGTAAAGGGCGTCAACAGAGTCCTCTTCGACTGGACACCGAAGCCCACCGGAACCATTGAATTCGAATAAGTGACATGGATGCCGCCGGATGCTTTCTGCTAATCAGCTTATCAGCTAATCAGCTAATCAGCTTATCCGGCGGCATCGAAAAACATTTTGTTATTGGTATCCGATGCCGGGGTTA
>Ga0326513_10003887_pt1 | contig 10755 bp, 12 predicted proteins | sample 2_2465_0518_D_FD_203654 | JGI IMG/M metagenome (GOLD analysis project Ga0326513, IMG submission 203654) | Bovine rumen microbial communities from UC Davis, California, United States - 2_2465_0518 | ecosystem: Host-associated > Mammals > Digestive system > Stomach > Rumen | place: USA... | reverse complement strand
CACTTCTTCAGGCATTCAAGGCCGTAATCACAAAACTAAAAAACAAATATACAGCCAGTGGCATTGATTCAGACGCGCTCTCAGATGAGATTACTGAAAAAATCGAAACCGCTGTAAAAGAAGCTATTGAAAAAGCTACAAGTAAATAAACAATAATACGAAGTGTAGTTCTTTTTTGTCAAGAGAACTACACTTTTTCTTTCTATAATTAAAAACATGAGAATATTACTTGAAGGAGCCCAGGGTACAGGTAAATCGACTTTGATCGAAACCTTGAAGAGGAGAGTACCGGGTATAAAAATAACACCACAGCTGAGACCGGATTTTAGCATTACAGATAAAACTAAAATGCAAATTAAGGTAATTGATGACTACATCAAACAGCTTGAGGATAATCCAAATGGTGTTTGGGACAGAGGTTTTTTGTCAGGTCTTGCAATGACAAAGTTTTTGACGGATGATGAAAAACAGCTACCAGATGATACTGCACTAAAGTATTATTTGTCTAAAAAAGAAATGCTGTCGCAGGTTTATGACCTGATTTTTATCTTAAGACCTCTTGATGTAAACAGTGTACCTGATGACAATCGCAGAGACACAAATGTTCAGAATCGCGATAAGATTCAGAACTATATCGAAGATTTCGCGAAAGATTTGACCAACGTAGTTTACCTTAAAAAAGGTTCACCAGATGATTACGTAGATCAGATTATGGAGGCCATCCAGCGCAATTATTACGAAAGTGCAAGTATAAACGGCATTTGAAAAAATAAAAATCACCTCGTAGATTTGAGGTGATTTTTTATGTAATTCTTAACTTTCGAAAACCTATATTACTTTATCGTAATGGAGGTAGTAATTGAAAACATCTACAGTTTATATCGCGGTGGATGGTACAAGTTTTAAGACTGAAGATGCTTGTCGTGAGTATGAGCAAAAACTTCTACTTGAGACACCTAAAAAGCTTTTGGCTGAAATTCAGCGAATGAAAGCCAATGAAGATGGACCGTTGTCTTCAGCTAACCGAAGGTATCTTCAGGCTAGAGCTAGGTATCGCGAATCTTGTACGACAAAACAAGAGCCAATCGAAAGATTGAAGGCTTTGAAGTCTTTTATAGATAGAAAAGCCGAACTACATAGTCTTAATGTTTCTTATAAAAAACTTAAAAGAGACTACGAGAGTATCCTGATTCAGGTTAAAAAACAAAACGCAAACTAAAAAGAGGTAGGTATCAATTATGTTGAACACAGATGCGAAGTATGAGTATGTAAAAAGTCTTCTTGTTGAAAGAATGTCAAAGTATCACCGCGAGAGTTTTCAGTTGCAGCGTTTGTACTCAATAATTCACGAAACTGCTCAAACTGAAAGTTATGTCACGTTTGACTACAGTGAATTTCGAGACATGTTTATCAAGGAATGTGTAAACGGAAAGATTCCGAATCGAAAGTTTGAAATTGTCAAGGAAGGTTTCTTGGATTTCAAAGGTAAAGTACCTTATGCAAAAGTTCACGTTACAATTGAACCTAAAAGAAAAGCAAAAGCTTAAAGCCAAACACCACCCTCAATACGAGATCGAGATGTCAATAAAACACCACCTTCGGCCGGCATCTCGACGTCCTTAAACTCATTTGACTGTGGTTTTAGTTTACCTGTAAGAGAATCAAAATAAACAGGTTCGTCAGGATATTTTGATCTTGACGGTAAAATTCTTTGGTATAAACCATCGGATTTATTTTTACCATAAGCATCATTGACTGTTTCGTTTTCAGGATCAGCTGTATATTCAAGAGTTTCAGGATCACTTGTAGATGATCCATCTTTTATAGCTGCATTCGGTAATAAAAAGTACTCTTTTGTAGCTATAGCCCTATTGGCTTCAAACCAGGCGTCAAATAAAACTACATCATCTTGCGAGCTTCGGTCTTTTTGTACATCTGTACCTTCACGTGAAGAGTTGAGATAAGACCAAGTAGATTTATTACCTGTACCATAATTTATGGCTAAATCATTTGTACGATCTACACTAGTTTTACCGGACTTTGGTCGATTTATTTTTATTGTGATTGGTGAGGTGTCTAAACCAACAAATGACCTTTCGCGAAAACTCATTATCTCCCAGGCAGGTATCATTAAAGGTGTACCTGGATTTCCAAAGAGAAAGACCAGCTCCTCCCAGGTCAATAGTGTACCTGAACAGGCCGGCATTTTTACGAAAGTTTCAATCTCATCCTCAAGTATAGTCGGATTGATGACCAGGTGTGTTCGTACCTTTTGATTTCTGATCAAAAAGTGTTCTCTAACTAAAGCTGATTTACTGTCTGTATTAAACACCGAGTGATTTTGTACATAAAAACCAAACTTCGTTTTTTCTTTATACGTAGACTTTGCATAAAATGTAATTTCACCAGAGTCAATATCCTCTGACACTGTACGACCTATACCTACGTTTTCGTAACCATCTTCGTAAGCTTCCTCAAGTAAAACATCTTTTAGTAAAATCTCAGACGTCAATGTATCAGTTATAAAACCGTCAGCATTTGTTCGTGTGTGATAATTTGGTGTCAGTGAATCACCCTCTACAACACCTACAAGCGTCGAACTTAATTCAGGTAGGTAAATGTCCAACTCTTCGTTACCAGTTGAATAGTTATTTCTCTGACTCGCATATACATTTGAGACTCTTGTAAAGACCGTATTGAGGTCTTTTGTCGTGTGTTTGGTATTGAAGAATAATGGATTATTTACAAAAGTTGTTTTGGTAGAACCCTCTGTACTGAAAATACCCAACTTACCGTAAACATGCTCGAATTGATGATCAGATACAGTACCGACTTGGAAACCTAAAAAGTTTACAAAACGGTCAGTGTCTTGATACATCTCACTGTTTGTAAGATGATTTCGATCTGTGTAAATTGGAACAAAGTTCTTTTTACCATACTCATCCTCATCTTGAACTAAAGCGCGATCTACCGATAAAACGATTGTATTGTCAGCTGTTTGAATTTGTATAGAACCATCTGAAGTCAAACCTACATTACCAACTAAAGTAATTGTTTGTCCATTTTGATCAGGTACAGTGACCTCAAGAGCCGCAATTCGGTCACTGTTGTCAATGACTTCAAATTGATTGGTTGCATCAACCCAAACAATCAAATCACCAGTATTTAATTCAACAATTCGATCTGACTGCGTTTTATCTACATACTGTACATTTTTAATTTTATTACAATCTACGATCCAAGTCCAACCGTTTTCAGGTTTTTCAAGTGTTTCGCCGGTATCCGGATCTACAGGTGTCGGCCAAGGATTTTGATGTATAGGATTTGACAAATCACCTGTATTGTCTATTAAAGGGTAAAACTTACCTTGTAGAGACTGTACGCTGCGTAGTGATGTTGGTAATTCAGACCATGGTATCTTGCCTAAAGAGTTGATATGAGCTTTAGTTGTTGCTAAAATATTCAACGCTTCGCGTACACTCTTTTTACCTTTCAAAAGTTCTTTGTGATAGTCTTCAAAGGTTGTTATTCCATTAATAGCGTCTTCATCAGGTTCATATGTAATATCGTCGATGTCAAAACCTGTTGGAATTAAAATCCATTTTGAACCATTGTAAAAAATCAAGTCACCTGTTTTTACTTGAACAAAATTATCAACAGCAGGCCGAGCTTCACTATCTTCAAAATTTACAGACGCAATATAAAAGGTTTTTGTAATGGTGTATGTATAACCTTTGTGTCTTGTAAGATTATAAAAAGACTCTAAATTACTACACTCACCTTTGTAAAATAATCGCTGCTCTAGTTCATATGTAGCCTCGACAACATCTGTAGCATCTAAGTCTGTCAGATCAGGGTCAAGTTTTGTACCAGGTATGCGAATATATTCGACAGCTGTCAGTTTGTCACGATAAGTTGAGTCTTGTGTAAATTCATAAGTCGTATCTACTACAAGTAATATATCACCAACTGCGAATTTCGAGAAAAAGCCAGTATCGTGTCGTTTTGTAAAAATCCAAAAATCACCTACGTGACAATGTTTAAACCTTGATTGAGTGACCTCATTTGCGTTTATAAAATCACCATTAAAACTATCGTCTATATAACCTTGAAACTTTAACGCGTCGATTGAACGCCTATTTGCGACTTCGGTTAATTCAACACTTGAAGGGTCTTTTATCCATAATTGACCTTCTGAGTAGGTGTGTCCATTTGAGGTAAGCCTATCTTTATTGACATAGGACCAGAATATTTGTCCATTCAAAAAACTCTTTTGGTTGTTACCTAAAAATACATCACCTCTGTTGTGTTGAACCGTAAACGACATTTAACCTGCACTTCCTTTTTCAACAATTAGTTGAATTAGATAGCTCAAAAATCTATAAATGTTGTCACTAACTAATTTTTATTAAGGGAAAAAGAGGAGACTTTTACAATGGCAACAACTAATCCTTACGGACAAGTTATTCAAATAGCACGTGGTAGTTTAATCAACAGATTAAGCAGTAAGCCGCTTGCAAAGGGTGAATTGTTTATACATACAAGCGGAGATGTAGTTCCAACAAGTGAGGTTACTGACCTTGTTACAAATACAGGTATTAAAAAGATCTTTACAGGTGACTTATTCGCTGGTGCAAACAGTTCTAAAAAGGTTTATTATATAGGTTCAGGTCAGGCTTTAAAGTGGGCTGGTATTACAACTGCAAGTACTTACGCAGAGGCTGTCGAACAAGCACAAGCTCAACCTAATCACATCTATATGTATGTAGGTACTTCAAACCTGTACTCTACAACGGATAGTAGTGATCCGCAGCACTTAAACAAGAAATACGTCGCAAGTGACTCTACAGAATACTCTGAATCTATAAATCCAGGTGATTTGATTTTCTATAGTCCTGTAGCAAATCAGGTTGTAGTAATTCACTTGAGTCATTCAACTGATGCGTTGACTAAGATTAACGTCGATGAGTTGATTTCAAACTCAATGCGAAGTCTTATTTCCGATTTCGCAGGTGAAAATCCTGTTACATTAAAGACATTCTTGGATGGTCCTGCAAGGCACTATCAGTATTTGTCAGAAACAGCTGGTTGGAATCCTGTCTCAGGTACTGAAACATCTGTAACTACAAAAGATGTTAGTACAGGTACTACAACAACGACTGTTGGTACAATTACACTCAACGAAGACGGTGACGGTTTTATTCACTATGTACCTTTCGATACAGAAAACCCTGGTAAAAAGAGTTATAAACTAGACGGTGTCGATGATACCATTTATGAAGGTGACTTGATTTTGTCATTACCTGATAGTAATGGTAGTGTAAGACACGTAGTCGTTTCTTTGTATCATGCGTTGACTTCAAAATTGAACCTTAAGTTCAATGGTCGAGCTGACTCCTATGCTACAGACATTTGGTCAGAGGGTGTAACTGATACATACGTAGGTGATAAGGAATTCTTCACAACACATCCTGAGTTGCAAGATTTTATCGATAGGCTTTTCCAGTCTAAAGTTGATATAGATCCTACAACACATAAAATCATCAGTTCACAGATACCTGACTGGTTATTGGGTGCACCTAAGTATATGGGTCACCTTAAAAAGACGACAACTGAGTGGAATGAGATTTCTACAAATACATCAGCTAACGATTTCGCAAAGGTTCTTCTAGGTGAGTCGACTTGGAATAACCTGGATGAGAGTGAGGATACTGAAGGTCAGACCGAAAACAGTGTTACAGATACGGATGCTGTAAATGAAAAACTGAAATCAGGTTGTTATTGGATTTATACAGGTGATACAATAGACATCACTAGTTTCAAAAACATCTTCTGTATTGACGGTGAAGAGGATGACTACGATGTCAGTATTGGTTCACCTGAACAAGATTCTGAAAATGGTGTATTGTCTCAGCACCTTTTGAACAAAGGTGATTGGATCGTATATAATGGTGAAAAGTTTGAGACTATCGATAATACAAGTTCGTTTATCGGTATTCTTACAAACGGTGTAAAATCCGCAGGTGTTGTAGATTTTACAGAAACAACACGAGATGCGACCGTAATACCTGAAGTTTGGGTCAACGGTAAATCAAGTTCTGTAAGTGCTCAAGCTAAAGAAACCGAGTTGAACGCTACAGCTTCAAGTATCTCATTTGAAAATCCTGATTCAGTTCTTTTCAAGAACGGCTCAGCCTCTATGGTAAGTAGCGATTTCTTACCATTGATAACAGATACAGGTTATGCATTCAGTTCAAGATTCAAAGTTCTTGATCATCAAACATCTATCAAAGTAGCTGATGAAACCAACAGTATCAAATTTGGTTGGAGTAAGCGTTTTGTTGATGAAGGTAATTTAGGTTATATACCAGTATCCGAATTCAATTTCGATGGTGCTATTTATCCAAATACGGGTGACACAATTACAACCAGAGTTACTGACGGTAGTACGGGTCTTGATTTTGGTTTATTTCATTGGCAGTCAGCTGATGACTTGTCTGTATACAAATTTATTATAGCTGATGAAACTACACCTTCAGTTTATTTACCAAATCACTCAGGTACGTTGGCTACAGAGGAGTTTGTAAATAATGGTTTCACGGTTGTCAAAGGTGTTATAAACGATGTTTATGAAGCGCTTCTTCACAAGACTACAAAAGGTCATGTGGATTGGTTACAGACTGTAAGGTTGACAAGTGAAAAAGGACCTGACGGTGAATATAGAAAAGAGATTTACGACAGTAAATTAAAACAGACTTTTACAGATGGAAAGTCTTTACTCTTGGATTTATTCTACAGCATTGACCCTGATGGAACTTATGAAGAAAATACAAGTGGTGCGCATACAAGGTTGTCAACGTATGCAAGTCTAAAACAGTTGACAACTGATACAGGTTTTGGTTACTATAACGCACCTGTTGATTATAAGTTGGGTGCGGAAGATGGTACGACTACAGTTGTACTTAACCCATCATCAAGACAGTCTACAGATGTTCCAGAAAATATTCTTCCAAATCACTCAGGCGTATTATTGAATAGTAATTCAGTAATTGACGGTGGTGAGTGGTAAGTTGATGAGCTAGTTGAAAAATGACCTCGTTTTTGAGGTCATTTTTTTTTGATCACAACGTACAACCTTGTTTATTTTGTAGACCAGTTCATTTTTCGATGTAAAACATCAGCGTAAAAATTTTTTCACTTTACGAAATGTATAAAACACAATCACTTCCCAGATTACATAAGCTATAAAAGTGCTTACACTTACAAATACGTTTTTGGTAAGGTATGTATTCACTACTCCAAGTATGATGAAAACCAAACTGACCATTAAATCCATTACTGCGAAAATCTTTCTCATATCCCTTTGTTTTACATTATAGTGTATATTGAGACTCTACCTTTTTGAAAAAAATCAATTTTCCTTCATATTTTCCCATAATACAATAAATTCACCGTTATCGTTAATTTTAGCCCAATTTCTTGTTAGAGCTTTGTTTTTCGTGTTTAGTTGTGTTGTTGTGAGTACACTATCGTCAACAATCAAACCGTGTAGAGCTGTCAGTGTAGACATATCATCAGTTGTCAGGTCTTTTGGTAGCTTTTTAGACAAATCTAAAAGTTCATTCAAAACAGACATGTTGTCTTCCATTAAAACATCTGCCATATTTTTAGCAGACTTTTCAATATCATTTTGTAAACCTTCAAGTTCTTCAATTGTAGACTTCATTATTTTGATTAGTATAGTTCACTAACTTTGTATAACGTATGTATGATTTATTAGATGATGATGAGTTAGATTATCCCGAGCCACCTATGCTGATAGATCCTATAGCAGAGATGCAAGCTCGAATAGCTTCAATAATAGACAAGAGTTTTTCTGAAAAGTTTACACCTGTTGTGTCGAAGTGTGGTTTAGGTAAAACGCAAGGTACTAAAGGTATGTTTAGAGGTATGTCTTGTGACAGTTATTGGGAGGCTGCGTGGTATATTTACCAAGTCGACATACAAGGAAACTTTGTTACCCGTAATACGAAAGATAGTTTTGAATATATAAATGCAGATGGTCAAAAAGCGCGATTTTATCCTGATTTCAAAATGCAAGGCCGTTATCACGAAATAAAAGGTCGTTTTAGGGAAAATGATATCTTAAAGAAAGAGGCAACTGAAGGTATTGTTACCTTTTGGGATGGTAATGCAATGAAACCAATATTAAAAGCTGTCTATGAATTTAATCCAAAATGGCGTGACGAGTATATAGAAACAACAAGTCACGCCATTGCGTATGGAAAATCTTAAAGCAAACTTTCGAAGTATTGTTTATGGGCTTGTTTTGGATTTAGGCCCTTATCTTGCGCGTCTTTTATAAAAGCTCGATAATCCTTTCTCTCTTCGAAAAGGTAGTGTGAAATTACACCATCCTTTTTCAAAGATTTTAATGCGCTTTCAAAAACTCGCGGGTCTGTAGTTCCAAATACACGGCCTTTTTTACTGAAAAGTTCAATTTGGCCGTCTCTCATCACAATTGTAAACTCGAAGCCGTAACGCTTATTGATTGAGTTCACCATACCTTCGAAATAGTCTAGTTTCAATGTCATGTAAGGTTAATAAGTAAGACCTTTCAACTGTACGTTTACCTTAAAATTGTCTGATTCATCATCAAATGCTTCAGAAACCTCCTGTTGCAGCTGTAATTGAAACAATAATCGAATATCAGGATCCTTGAGGTATGAGTTGTTCTTCAAAACAAACAATCGACTTCGATCGAAATCAATATTGTTTTGTTCAAAGTTTGTTTTATATACAGTAATCAACGGACTGTCTTCAGTAAGAAGGAGTGAGTGATCATACTTGTCAAATACAGAATGCAGAATCTTTTTCATTTTCTTGAAATCGATTACCATTTTGTTTTTGTCAAGTTCTTTTGAGGTAATCGTTGTTTCAACGAACGCATTTTCACCTGTCAATGTTCTTAGCGATTTACCTTCAATCTCATATGCAACAGGTATTTCAAAGGACGTTATAATATGATAGCCATCTTTATTATAAGCAACTTTATTGTGTGATGTCTCCTCGACACTTACAAAGTGTACTCTTGAGAGTCCGTTCAATTCTGAAATCTTATCACACAGTGCATCATACCAATAACGAGCCATATATTCAGCCGTAGGGTTTTCATCCCAGATTATCAACTTTGAAGACTCTTCAAAAGGAACTTTCGACAAAGGATTGTCAGCTGTCAAAATCATTGAATTCTGATACTTCTCGAAATACGTATCTAGCATGTCTTTAATCTGTTTACCATCAGATTCAGACTTTTCTACAAACAAAACCTTGATGTTGTACGAATGACCGTGAATTATTGGTAGAACCTTGTCTCCGAGTTCATAACGATCACTTGTTTCATCACTCTGACCTTTGTCTCTATAAACATTTCCACAACAAAGACCTGAATACGCACCTCTGTATAGACAATGCGCTATGCTTAGTTTTTTTGAAAAAACACTCAATTGAAAATCACTCATATTTTATATTATAGACTCCTTTCTTGTTAAAATTACCTAACGCTCTTGACACCTAAATTGGTCTGCAAGGTATTCGTCAGTTCTTTTGATGGCTTTCCAGATTATTGGCAAATCTCTTTCATCAATAAACTCAAAAAGTCGAGAACCGCAGGACTTAAATTCATAACCTTCGTCGTTTCTAACCCAACTTCCGATTTGAAAACAAGGTGAAGTAAAACCAAGATCAAAACAAACAATCTCAAGTGATGGATATTTTGGTGGTTTACCTATATAAGCACATTCGCAAATCCTAAAACACCTTTTTGAAAAAAATGAGCAATACTCCCATTCGAAAGAGTTTGGCTTACACCTATCCTCACCTTCACAAGGATGATTAAGACTGTAAACATCAGTAGTATCGTAATAAATCGAACCTTCACCGTTTAGTTCTTTCAAAATTGCATCTGTCAAACTCGAGTTGGTTGTAATTTTTTGTTTTGAGCTTGTTGTCCAATTTTCACCTTTATTAACAAACCAAACATTGTACTCAGGTGAGTCGATCATCTTTTTAAGTTGACGTATGTCAACACAGCCATTCGGACAAACCATTTTTCTATACCTCCTTTTCAAAAAGGTTTATAAATCCTTTCAAGTCTTTATATTTTACAACAAATTGCGTAGTCAATTGTTTCGGTAATTTGTATTTTTTAAAACTTGTAAATATCGTAAAAAAGACGTCAGTGTTGAGTAGGTCATTTTTATCAAATTCAATAATTTCAACTCTGAGCCATTCGGAATGACAATTACAATTTAGAAAAATTCCATTTTCATTCGTATCAAAAAGATTATCCCATTCGGATATTTTACCTGGTACATCTTTTAACCATTCAGCGAGCTTTGTAAGTTTCCATTTTGAAAAAACAAGAACGTCCCAGTTACAAAACTTTAAGTTGTTTACATGTTCATTCTTGACAAAAGATATATCATAAGAATTAACATCACTCTCTTTCGAAATACAAAAAGTTGTGTCTTGTCCTTGTATCTTACAAATCAACTGTCTACTCATTTCAATGAAGATTATAGGCATTTTAGAGAGCTGTGTTTTTTTAAAACTTTGGGAGATCAAATCAATTTCCGAAAGTTTTAAAAAAACACAGCTCTGCTTTTAATAATTAAAAAAATTAAATTACAGATTCTTAAATCAAAGAGCTGTGTTTTTTTAAAACTTTGGGAAAATTCCTTTTGATCCGAAAGT
>Ga0326513_10003886_pt1 | contig 10758 bp, 12 predicted proteins | sample 2_2465_0518_D_FD_203654 | JGI IMG/M metagenome (GOLD analysis project Ga0326513, IMG submission 203654) | Bovine rumen microbial communities from UC Davis, California, United States - 2_2465_0518 | ecosystem: Host-associated > Mammals > Digestive system > Stomach > Rumen | place: USA... | reverse complement strand
GCCCTGCTGTGTGATCCGATCCTCGTGATAGGGATCGCTGTCGTCCGTGATGCGGCCGTCCTTCAGGCGGATGATGCGCCCGGCATACTGCTCGGCAAGCTCCGGGTTGTGCGTCACCATGATGATGAGCCGGTCTTTGGAGATCTCCTTCAGCAGTTCCATGATCTGGACCGAGGTTTCGGTGTCCAGGGCGCCCGTCGGTTCGTCGGCCAGCAGGATATCCGGATTGTTCACCAGCGCGCGGGCAATGGCGACACGCTGCATCTGGCCGCCGGACATCTGGTTCGGCTTCTTCTGAAGCTGGTCCCCGAGACCGACTTTGCGCAGCGCCTCTTCCGCCCGGCGGCGGCGCTCGGAATGCGGAACCCCCGAGATTGTCAGCGCCAGCTCCACATTCGACAGAACTGTCTGGTGCGGGATCAGATTGTAGGACTGAAAGACAAAGCCGATGGAGTGGTTGCGATAAGCGTCCCAGTCGGCGTCCGTGAACTTTTTTGTGGAGCGGCCGTTGATGATCAGGTCTCCCGCGCTGAAGCGGTCCAGCCCGCCGATGATGTTCAGCAGCGTGGTTTTGCCGCAGCCCGAATGGCCCAGGATCGCAACGAACTCGCTCTCACGGAATTCGAGATCGATCCCCTTGAGCGCGTGAACCTTGGTATCGGCGACCGTATAGTCTTTTTTGATGTTTCTCAGCTGCAGCATGGGCAATCCTCTTCTGCCGTGATCGATGGCTTGGCTTCCGCGCATCCCTGTCTGTTTCGGCTGTATTATATCGTCTGAACCGCGCCCTGTTCAAGGGGATTTTATGAACAATGCACCTGAGACGGGAATTGACAAATTTCCGCTTTCATCGCATAATACAGAATTGATTTCTGTCGAAAGGATGGCCTTCATGTTCGACTTCACCGCTCAGATGCTGCGACGGGTGCTGGCGCTGCTTGCTCTGACCGGGGCGCTGACACAAAACGCCCCGGCGGATCTTGACGCGGTGAGAAGCAGCCAGTTCCCCTGGTATGCGTCCCTGACCCAGGCAGAATCGCGCTTTGACGACAGCATGTACCTCGCCCCGAACGCGGTCATCTTTCTGGAACACCACGACGAGACCGACGGCGCGCTCCCCTGTCCGTATATTCTCGCGGATCTCTACGTCCCGGATGTACACAGCCTCCGCGCCTGGTACGCGGACGACCCGTCCGTCCCCGGCAATGAGCCTTCGGAGATTGAGGACGCGGCCGGGGCCGTCAACGCGGCTTTCGCCGTCAACGGCGATTTCTACACCATGCAGGGGGTCACGGCCATTCGCAACGGCACGGTCCTCAACAGCTGCGTCAGCGGCTACGACCTCTGTGTGCTTTACGAAGATGGAAGCATGCGCTGCTTCCGCGGCTGGGAGCTCGGCACCCAGGAGGAGGTCAACGCGGCGCTGGATGGCGCATGGCAGGCCTGGTCCTTCGGGCCGACGCTTCTAAACGAAGACGGCAGCGCCATCACGGACTTCTCCGACTGCACCATCGAGTACCTGACCCGCGATCACCCCCGCACCGCCATCGGCTACTACGCGCCGGGGCACTACTGCCTGCTCAGTGTCGCCGGGTATCAGGGGGAGTTTCCCGGCGTCTCGCTGGAGGAGCTCTCCGCCTTCTTCGCATCGTTAGGCTGCCGCTGCGCCTACAACCTGGATGGGGGCACCTCAACGCATGTCTGGTATCACGGGCGCGAGGTCGGTTTTCCGAGCCAGGCGGTGCGCCTTGCCGACCTGATCTATCTGGAAGATCTGTCTTCCGCGGGATGAGCCGATGAAGAACCGTACGATGCTTTACCTGCTCTTCTTCCAGGTGATTGCGCTGACCCTGCTCTTTCCCTACACGCCGAAGGGAGAACAATTCATGGAGCGCTTCTTTCCCCAGAGCAATCTCTGTGAGGAAGAATTGATCCCGACGCCGACGCCCACCCCGACGCCGTCGCCCTCTCCCCCGCCCACACCGGTTCCGCTTACAATGTTCTATAATGAAGTCGGCGCGGAGCTTCCGGGCTACTACGATCTGGTGTCAATCCGCACGGAAGATGACGAGTTTTCCGACGAACTCCTCGCCCGCCTCGCTCAGCTTGGCATGCCCATGATCCTGGAGCTCCATGAGGACGGAAGCGCCGTCCTGGGGATCTTTGACCGGGCGATCGCGCTGAAGATAGACACCGAAAAAATGCTGGTGTTCTCCGAAGGGAAAACCATGCCCTTCTTCTACCTGAACGGGCGGCTGCGCGTCCAGGACGGAGCGCAGTTCATGATCTTTGAGCGGCGTCCCTGATCATCACACCCAGGAGGTCAAACATGGCAAAGAATTCATTCGAATCTCAGAAAACAGTCCTGCGCAGGCTCTACGATCTGGGCAGCCGTCTGGAGATTGCGGCGGAGCGGACCTTCGTCCGTCTGCTCCGCAGGCTGCACAGATAATTCCCGGACATCCGTTTTCTCACAGACGCAAAGAGGCGGGGACTGCCTTTCCGGCAGCCTCCGCCTCTTTGCGTGATTCTCTTGCATTATTCTCTGCCGAACCAGGCCTCGGCGTCCTGATGCAGCTGAACGAGGGAATCGGCATTCACATAGATCATATGGCCGGACGGGTAATAGGTGAAGGACAGGTTGTCCTGGAGTGCGTCATTGATGAACACATGGTTATACACCCACTCCGCCGCATAGAACGGAGTCGCGGCATCATAGTAGCCGCACAGCACCCACACCTTCAGGAAGGGATTTTTGGACATGGCCTCATAGATCGTGTTCTCCTGTGAGATGATCTGATTGTCCAGGCCGAATTTCCATTTTTTGTTTACCTCATCCGACTGCACCACATAGGGGCGGTCCGTCTGGAAACCGAGTTCATCGGTGATGTACTCGTTCACCGCCACCGGGAACGCGATATCGCCGGATGCGCTGGAAGGATCGCTTTCCCCATCCCCCAGGTCTCCCGTGGTGACAGGGCCCGTCACGCGGCCGTCGAAGCGGCCGCGTCGGCGGACTCGGCATAGCCCGGCAGCAGGGCTGTCGGCAGGAGAAGAAGCAGGACCAGAAGCAGGGAAATAGCTTTCTTCATGTGGCAATACCTCACTTCATTTAATTACTTGTATAATGATAACTGTTGACCAGGTATATGGTGGCTCGGTCGCCAAAGAGCAGATTCATACTCGGCATTAACTGGAGGAATAACTGGGGGAATTGTGTGATTACAAATTGTTACACTCTTCAAGATACTTCACGCAACAAGCACCCGCTCCCTCATGATTGTATCAAAAATAGTCGCTGCCTTTGCCATACTCAGCGCCTATATTCATACATCAGCTTATCGTATACTCTGTCACCGACCGTGATGGCATTCTTCTCCGTGCCGAGGAACTGCATTCCCGCCTTCTCAAGCACCTTACGTGATCCGACGTTTTCTGCGGCGCACCAGGCCGTCACGCAGGAAATCCCCTCATTTTCCGTCAGGTACTCCAGCACTTTTTTCAGCGCCTCGGTCGCGAGGCCTCGCCCCTGCCAGCCCGGCACAACACTGAAGCCAATCTCGATCTGATCGTCCTTATAATCATAGGCCCCGATCGTTCCGACGATCACATCATCCACATCCATGATCCATGAGTAGGTATGATTATCATCGTAGCTGTCGATAAACCCGCGCACGGTTTCCTGTGCCATTTCCAAGCTTGCGTACGGATTCCAGCCGGAGTACGCATACATCGCCGGATCTGTCCCCAAATACTGGTACAGGTCATCCGCATCCTCCGGGCGGTATCTGCGCAGGATCATACGCTCTGTCCACAACTCAACGGTTCCGTGCACTTCAATTTCCTCGATGGAAACGATCTGCGAATGGTAAATCAGGCAATCTTCAATGAAAATGCCGTCTTCCTCGCCGCCGTATTCACACTCCAGGAAACTGCTGTTTCCATATTCCGCCATGCCCGCGAAGGTTTCTCCCCATTTGTCTGTGATGCGAACATGCTTTCCATCGTATTTTGCTAAATTCATCGTAAGCTCCATTCAGCGGAGTATGCTCAAGCCTCAAGGTCACCCTATCATATACTTTCGTTCTTTGAGCTTATAAAGCTGTTCTGTAAAGTCAGAATCAATGGGCTTTCCTTCACATGTCTGCTCCACAGCAACCCGAAATCGCATTCGAAAATATACCCAATTTAAGATTATATTATACCACAGGTTACTGGTAAAGCGCAACAAAAAGGGCCTTCGGAGCTGTAGATGAATCACACTCCGGAAGCCTTTTTCACATATGTTTTTTACGGTTTGCCCACTTAGCCGCAGGTTTGCAGAAATGTCTCTCTACATTCCTTCCGGTTTATATGTATAAGCATCTCGGATCAGCTTCGGCATGGTCCGGAATTCATAGGCGGCCAGTTCCTCCGGTGTCTCCGGCAACACCTATGAAATCGCGGCTGAGAAAGTGATTCTGGCCTGCGGCGGCTTTGGCGGCAACTATGCCATGCTGAAGGAGCACTGTGACATGGAGCGGCCCTTCTATCTCGGACCGACTTCCAACAAAGGCTGGGGCATCGAAGCCGGCACCTCGGTCGGAGCCAAAACCGCCTATGCAACGCTCCTCGATCTTCCCGGCTATGACTCCATGGTTTACGGCACCGTGGGCGGCCTGATTGTCAACGAAAACGCCGAAGTGCTAAAGGACGACGACACGGTCATTGAAAACCTCTATGCCGTTGGTGAACTCACCTGTGTTCAGGTTCTGAATACCGTCCACTTCTCTGCCGGTGAGAACAGCAGCTGGAACCTCTACAGCGGAAGAATCGCCGGTCAGGCGGCAGCTGCCAGTCTGGAAAAGTAAATTCTGTCAAAACAAACTGCATCGGAGGCTGACCCGTTCGGGCCGGCCTCCGTTTTCATGGAAAACCATATCATGCTTACCGCTTCAGCCGTCTTTCCCCGTGCCTGACAGTTCTTCCTCTTTCCGCTGGACACAGGCGATAAAGTTTCTGAACGCGGCGTCCATGATGTGGTCTCTGCGGTAGGCGAACACAACATCATACTCCGAATACGGATCCTCAAACGGGTAAATGCTTACCAGTCCCTCCCGGACATAGGGTTCCACAATACTCAGTGGGAGATACCCGTAGCCTACCCCGGCAGAAATTGTGGCGATCATCGCGCCGAGCGAGTTCACATACGTCATCCGGTCCTGGAAGGAGAGCTTTTCGGATGCCAGCAGCAGTTCGAGACGCCGGCGAAAAACGCTGCCCTCCGGAAATGTGACAAGCGGAGCTTCCGTAAGAATCTGATCCGCTGAAAGAATTGCTTCATTTCTGCTTCCCACAAGCACAAGCCGCTCCTGTTTCAGTCTGATCGAAGTGAGTTCCGGATGAATGACCGGTCCGGCAATGAACGCACCGTCCAATGACCGCTCCATGACCGGCTTCAGAAACACATCGTTCAGATCGACCTTCAGGGAAAGCTGGACATCAGGGTTTTCTCTTCGGTAACCAAGCAGCAGGGACGGGAGTTCGGTAAAAGCCGTGGCCTCAATGGTGCCGATCATCAGCTTTCCGTGGGCATGGTCGCCGCATTCGCGGAAGATACCACGGAGGATGCGGAAACTTCCGGCGCGGTCAAAGCGACCAGAACCTACACCCTGCAGAACGCCATGGACAGCGTCGTGACCGAACTCTATGTCTATCCCAGTGACAGCGATAACCGCGGTGAAAACCTTGCCGGCGACGGCCTGGAGAGCGGCGAGCCGGTTGAAGTCACGGTCACCGGCTATATGCTTCGGACTGAGAATGAGACGCTGTACACCATCGAATATGTTGTCGGGAACAAGCTGTACGGTCATCGCAGTCTGCATGTTGAGGACCTGCTCTTCGAGACACCGATCAATCTGGTCGGAATAGACGGTGTGACCAGTGCCACCTTCGTCTCCTTCGGAAACTCCAATCTGGCGTAATTTCAGACAAAAAAAGATTTGACTTTTTCCGAAAAACGTCTTATAATCCCCCGCAGTGTGTGGCGAAAGCGTAAATCCGACTCGCCGCACACTTTTTAATTTCATAACCGGAAACGATACAAGCACTGTGCTGATACGATACAACAATCTGCACCGTGCTTGTTTTGCTTTCCCGAGGAGGAAATATGGAACAAAAATCCAACGCATTTCTCGAAAACGAAAAGCTGTCCGTGCTGATGCGGAAGTATTCGCTCCCCTGCATCATTTCTCTGGTTGTGGCAGCCCTGTATAACATCGTTGACCAGATCTTCATCGCCAACGCCGACTATCTCGGCTCCTACGGCAACGCAGCCAACACGGTGGTCTTCCCGCTGACCGTGGTCGCGCTGGCGATCGCGGTCATGATCGGCGACGGCGCCTGCGCCTTCGTCTCCATCTCGCTGGGCGCCGATCGAAAGGAAGACGCTCACCGCAGCATCGGAAACGCCATCCTGCTCTGCCTGGGAAGCAGTCTGATCCTGACAGCTCTGTATCTTCTGGCCATGGAGCCGATCCTCACGTTCTTCGGCGGCAGAGTCAACGCGGAAACCTATGCCTGCGCGAAGGAGTACTTCTTCTGGATCGCGCTGGGCGTCCCCTTCTATATGTTCGGGCAGGCGATGAACCCGATCATCCGCTCTGACGGCAGCCCCCGTTTCGCCATGGTCTCGACGGTCGCGGGAGCCGTAGCGAACATCATCCTTGACCCGGTCTTCATCTTTCCGCTGAAGATGGGCATGATGGGCGCCGCCGTTGCCACCGTGGCCGGACAGATTCTCACGGCGGGACTCGCGGTCTGGTATCTCTTTCACATGAAGGCCGTGAAACTGGAAAAGCGCAGCTTTGTCCTGAAAGGCAGGCTGATCCGCCGTTTCCTGCTGCTCGGCATCACAAGCTTTCTCAGTCAGCTCTCCCTGGTCATCTCCATGGCGGCGGTACAGAACATGGTCACCAGGTACGGCGCCCTGGATTCCGTATTCGGTCAGGCGGAGTATGCGCAGATCCCCCTGGCGGTGCTGGGAATCGTGATGAAGTTCTTTCAAATCGCCATCTCCATCTCGGTCGGCCTTGCGGCGGGCTGTATCCCCGTGGTGGGCTACAACATCGGAGCCGGGAAAAAAGATCGGGCCAAGCGGCTGTTTACCATGCTGCTGGGCTGGGAAGCCTCTGTCGGCCTGATTGCTCTGTTGATCGTGGAGCTGATGCCACGGCAGCTGATCGCCATTTTCGGTGCCGGCAACGAAAGTGCCTATTATACGGCCTTCGCTGTCCGCTGCTTCCGCATCTATCTCTGCATGATGGTGCCGGCCATGGTCAACAAGGGCACGTTTATCTATCTTCAGGCTCTGGGGAAGGCAGGCCCCTCCATGCTTCTGTCCATGGTACGAGAGATTATCTTCGGCGTCTTTCTTCCGATCCTGCTGCCGCGTTTCTTCGGACTGGACGGCGTGCTCTATTCCTTCCCGACGGCAGACATTCTGACCTTCCTTCTGACGCTTGTTGTAATCCTGAAAGTTTACCGTGAACTCAGTACCGAAAACGGCTTTGATCCTTTGATGGCACCTGCGAAAGCATAGAAGGGCATCTAAATCAGAAACTGCACTGCCTCCATAAGCAATATCTCCCCGCCGGAGGCGGGGAGATATTGCTTATGGAGTATTATTCTCAGGGATGATCAGCTCTCCAGCGCATCGGCCAGCTTGCCCATCATGTGGACGGAGCCGTAGAGCCAGATGACCGCCTGCTGTCCGGCGTTGTCCTGCTGCGCATCGAGGGTTTCGTTATCCTTCATCATGTCTTCGATGCTGGAGACAGCCGCGCTGTCATGGCTCAACAGTTTTGCGAGTGCCGCGGTCATCTTGCAAAGCCAGCGTGCGCCGTTTGCCAGCTGGTCGTCCGCGGTAACCGTGGCTTCCTCATCCTCGGCAAACTGCGTCAGACCGGCTTCCACCTGCTGAATCATTTCTTCCGAGGTGCAGTGCTCTTCGGTCAGGAGGGCCATCACTCTCACAGACTGATAAAGTGCATTTACAGCCTGGCCTTTGCCACTGGTCATTTGTTCATTCTGCGCGCTGAAGGTATCAACAATCTGCTCAATATAAGCTTCGTACTTATCCTCGCGGTCCATCTGGTTGGCAAGCAGAAGCAGAGCCTCAAGGGCCTTGATGGTGCCGGCCGCAAGAATGGTCTCCTCCCCGGCGTCCGAGTCGCTCACTTCGGCAAGCGCGTCCAGAACTGCTTCCGCGCGGTCATTCTCCTCTTCCGAAGCCACCAGCTTGCTGTTCACCGCAACGACCATTTCCGCAAGGCGAAGAGCACCGTTGGCCAGCTGTCCCTGGACACTTTCCGCTGCGTCTTCCCCTTCGTCCAGCCATTGGAGAACCTTTTCCTGGGTAATGCCCTGATCCGCCTCTTCCGCAAAGGCAACGCTGCCAAGGGACAGGAGCATCATCACTGCCAAAAGAACGCTGAGTAGTCTTTTCATCTCTTTTTCTCCTTCTTCTGTTTTTATTAGTTTTGAAGAACTATGGCGTGATTATATCATAGAAACAAGTAATATACAAACAAATTCTGAAACGATGGAGCCGCAATCCTCTCTATCATCCACAAAACCCGCCGGGACTCGGCGGGTTTTGTAATACTCTGGCACCCACGAGGGGATTCGAACCTCCGACCTACCGCTTAGGAGGCGGTCGCTCTATCCTGCTGAGCTACGTGGGCGTATGGACTTTTTACAGCCCCGGTATTGTATCGCAGAATCAGTCGCTTGTCAACCTCGAAAGAAGTTCCCGCAGCTCCGTCTCGGTCAGGAGCGTGGACACTGCCTTCTTCAGATCGGTCTGGCTGATGTCGGCGGGCAGGTCGAGACTCTCGGCCAGTTTTTTCCGGAGTTCCGCAGAGCCGGCCTTCCCGGTCAGGCCGAGGGAGAAGAACAGCGCGGAGGTGGCCCAGGGCGCGCTCTCGTTTTCCGTTGCGCCGGCCCGCCGCAGGGCTTCGAGAAGGACCTCCGGCCGCATTCCTTCCACACCCAGCAGGCCCTGCCGGGAAGGCTTCTCCTTGCGCTTCTCCTTCCCTTCCACGGCGGGCACATAGGCCTGGCGGATCCGTTCCTGCGGCAGCAGGCCTTTCAGTTTGTTCCGGATCACGAAGCCCGCTCCGTCCGAATCGGTCAGGATGATCAGGCCACGCTGCTCGGCCAGCATGCGAAGCGCCTCTATCTTCTCCGGATGATGAAAGATTCCGAAGCCGCCGGTCTCAAAGATCAGCGCGTCCACCACCTGGCTGAGGGCATTCCGGTCATAGCGTCCCTCGACGACAATCACTTCGCGAATTCTCGGCTTTTGTTCAGGCATCGGACACCTCAAGGATAATACGCATCAGGGTCTCCTTCAGCAGCAGCTTTTCATCCGCTCCTTCTGATTTAAGGCGGTAGTCCGCCGTTTCACAAAGCTCAATGGCATGACGCAGCTGGTCCGGGCGGAAGTTCCGCGCCGAATTCAGAAGGCGGCGCGCCATGAACTCATACTTGATGTTGCAAAGCTCCATCACACTCGCGCTGTCTCCGGCGTCGGTGGAGATCAGGAGGCGCCGGAACTGATTGGACAGCAGCGACAGAATCGCCGGGACGCTGGTGTCCCGCTGTTCCAGCAGATCCGCAAGAAGTCCGGAGGCCGTGTTGAAGCGCCGCTCGGCAATCGCGTCGGTCAGGTCAAAGATGTCCGACTCGGCAATCCGGGTCGCAACCGCGTTGACGTCGGCCGCGGTCACCTTTTCCCCGCGGGCGTAGGTCGCGATCTTCTCGATCTCCGGGATCAGGGCTTTCATCTGATCGCCGCTGAGATAGATCAGCCGCTGCGCCGCCTCCATTTCCACGCCCTTGCCGTAAAAGGCAAAGCGGCGGGTGATCCAGCGAAACAGCATGTTCTGGTCCTGGATCGTAAAATGGATTTCGGCCGCGTTAGAGCGCAGGAACTTTACGAGCTTGCTCTTGCCGTTGGGCTCCTCCCCCTGGTTCAGCCGGAAGACCACCGTGCAGTAGTCCGGGATATCCGACAGGACCTCAATCAGCCTGTCCGCATCGCCCAGCTTGTTATAGTCCAGGTCACGGATCTCAATGAGGCTGCGTTCCGAGAAAAAGGGCAGCGTGTCGATGGCATAGCGAAGCTCCGTCGGGTCAATCTGGGCCTCCTTAAAGACGCGGATCTGAAACTCCTCGCCCCCGTCCGGGCAGCAGATCTCCCGCAGAGAGTTCAGGAAGCTGTCCCGGAGGTATTCCTCTTCTCCCCAGAGGAAGTAGAGCCTGGCCGGTCCTTCCTCCTTCAGTTTTCTGATCTCGGCGGCGTAATTGAGCGCCGCTTCTTTTTTCCGCTTTGCCATGATCCTGCCTCACCCGCTTTCTACCGTGCCGGTCGCGTGATTTATATTATAACACCATGCCTCCTGTTTTTCCAGATTACAAAGGAAATCTTCTCTTGACGTTTACGACGGGCTCTCATAACGCAAATCGCAGGTTTCGGATTTTTGCCAGTTTTCAGCTTTTGTGCAGAATTTTATAGTACAAAAGTCCCCTCTTTCCGGTGATTTCGTCATTTTTGCCAAGTTTTGCAGCAGAATTTTGTCACATTAAATCCCTCTAAGTAATTGATTGCTTCCGGGTACTGTGCTAAAATTACAATGAAGCGGTATGTGTACCGACAACCGAGGATAAAATGACAAAGGAGGAATGACAAATGCCCAAATATGATGTTGTGGTCGT
>Ga0326513_10003885_pt1 | contig 10759 bp, 10 predicted proteins | sample 2_2465_0518_D_FD_203654 | JGI IMG/M metagenome (GOLD analysis project Ga0326513, IMG submission 203654) | Bovine rumen microbial communities from UC Davis, California, United States - 2_2465_0518 | ecosystem: Host-associated > Mammals > Digestive system > Stomach > Rumen | place: USA... | reverse complement strand
CCCGGGTTGCGAAATCGTCGTACCGAGCAAGATATCCCGTAAAATGAGCGTCGCAGAAACCATGGGTATCGGCACCGGCATCGCAAGTATAGCCACCATGATAGCCACCATAGCAAACCTGGCAAAATAAATTAACATATCTATTTCATGCATGACAATGGGAAAGAAATATAAAATTGACTTTGACTTGCTTAAATTCTGGAACCTATTCAACGCCGACAAAAAAACGCTGGCCATTTATATCGGTATCTCTATTATAGTTGGGCTGATTGTGGCTTTCAGTATTCCTAAAAGATACAAAGCCAACATCGAACTGGCCCCGGAGACATCCTCGAATAACATGCTTTCAAGCATCAGTTCATTGGCTTCCATGGTAGGTCTCTACTCTGACGCCAACCCCAACGGAGATGCTATCTATCCCGAAATATACCCCGACATGATGTCGTCCAATGAATTTATCGTAAGTCTGTTTGACATTAAGGTAACATCCATTGACGGTGAAATAAACACTTCGTATTACAATTACCTGAAAAAACATCAGAAAATAACCTGGTGGAGTATACCCGCAGCATGGGTCGCACTCCAGATTACCAAATTGATGCAAGATGACTTCAACGGCAAAAGCACAGAACACAAAATCAACCCATTCAGATTAACGCGCAAGCAATACGGATTGGTCAGCGCAGTCAGAAATGCGATGAAGTGCTATGTTGACAAGAAGACCAATGTCATCAACATTGAATTTGAAGCACAGGACCCTCTCATAGCCGCCACCATGGCAGACTCCGTAAAAAACAGGCTCCAATCGTTTATCACACGCTATCGTACGAACAAAGCGCGTAATGACTTGGAATATATGGAAAAACTTTTTGCAGAATCGCAAAATGACTATAATGAGGCTCGCAAGCGCTACGCCACATTCAGCGATGCAAACAACGATGTAATACTTTATTCCGTCAGTTCCAAGCGTGAAGATCTGGAAAACGACATGCAACTGAAATACAACATTTACACACAAGTGGCCCAACAGTTGCAGTTGGCCAAAGCAAAACTACAGGAAAGCACTCCTGCATTTACTGTGATACAAGCAGTCAGCGTACCCATCAAGAGCTCTAATTTCAAAAAGATATACATCCTTATCTTATTCATGATATTGGGCTTCGCTACACGAATAGTGGTTTTAGCCTTAAAGAACAAAGACAGTTTATTCTCTTATAACTCTTAGCATTGTCTGGCACAGATTGTCATTGGAATGTATGGAAAGAATGCTGGAAACAGCGTCGGCTATACTTTATCGCTGGTATCATCGCACTTATCGGTTCGTCTATCGTATCCTTCTCCATACCTTCGGTATATCATGCTTACAAACAAATCTCCATTGACGCCAATAAAGACAACATCTTAGAAAAAGGTGACAAGAGTGAGCTCATCAAGAAAAGGCTTGGATTAGAAACTTCAACTGTGACCACCGACCCTGACATCTATGCTCTTATACTGCGGTCACCTGCCTTCTTATCGGCATTGGAAAAAGTAACCCTTCGCACTTCCGGAGGACAATATGGCACGACTTACGCCCAGCACATCTCCACTGCCAATCAACCATGGTGGAATTCATTTACACACAAAAAAGACATCTTGGAAATCATTCAAGACAATATAAAATGTGAAGTAAACTGGCACAACAAAGTCATTACGCTTCGTGTGGCTGACCAAGATGCTTTTATCGCCTTTCAGATGGTTGATACAGTCAGTCAGCATCTCCAAACAGAACTCATCAAATACATCAAATCAAAAGCAACCGTTGACTTGAAAAACCGCAGACAAGAAAGAGATTCTGCCAAGATTCGTTATGAAAAAGCACAACAAAAGTATACTACATATAGCGAACGCCATTTTGATCATCAGGCACCCTCATACAAAATAGAGCAAGAAAGTCTGGAACGGGATGCGTCTGCCGCATTGAGGGAATATAATGACGCATTGTTGCAATACAACATTACAAAGATGAATTATGACAAACTTCGTCCTAATTTCATAGATCTCAAGACCAACCTGCTGCCACTTAACCCGTCTCGCCCGCATTGGATTGCCAATTTCTTCTTGTGGCTCTTCTATGGCTGGCTTTTCACAACATGGTTTATCCTGTTCCGTAAACAATATCAAGTAAAAAAATGTCAACATGGAGAAAGATAGCAGAACTTCCTTATTAAAGAAAAACATCTTTTTCTCCTTTGTGTTGAAAGGATGGGCAGGATTAGTGCAAGTATTGCTTGTGCCTTTCACCCTTTTCTGTCTGGGCAATTATGAGAATGGCATATGGATGACCATCAGCTCAATTCTATTGTGGATAGACCACCTGGACATCGGACTCGGAAACGGCTTGCGCAACAAACTGTCGGCACAACTGGCGCACAATGATATAGAAAAAGCCAGGCAGAGTGTTTCCTCTACATTTTTCATGCTGATTTTTATCATCATTCCATTGGCGCTGATAAGCTTACTATTCATTAACACCTTTGACATCTATGATTTGCTTAACGTTGACCAGACTGTTGTTAATAATCTCAATGATATTTTGGCAGTGTCTATAGCCTGCATCTCCGGCACATTTATTTTCAAATTCATCGGAAACATCTATCTGGGTCTGCAGCTCCCTGCAGTAAACAACGCCCTTGTTGTTGGAGGACAAACGCTTACGCTGATTTGCATATACATCTTAAAGATTGCTGGAATACACTCCCTGATGTATGTCGCCATTGCCTACACGCTTTCCCCTTTACTGGTATATCTCATAGCGTGGCCTTTTACCTTTAATTGGAAATATCCGCAACTAAGACCATCGTTCTCCTCATTTAATTTTAAGGCCGTCGGTGAACTGTTTAACATCGGAATTAAATTCTTCATTCTGCAAATTGCCGGAATCATTCTCTTTGCCACTTCCAATGTAATGGTTTCTCACTATTTTACGCCCGAAATGGTAACGCCATATCAGATAGCCTATCGTTACTTCAGTTTCACGATGATGATTTTCACCATCATTGCTGTACCGTTTTGGAGTGCGACAACTGACGCCTACGAGAAAAAAGACTATCAGTGGATTTCCAAGTCAATAAGCAGTTTGCATAAGATACTTTTTCTTATTGCCGGATGCCTTGTCGTAATGGTTCTCACCTCTCATTTCATATATCAAATTTGGGTAGGAAAGGACGTTCACATCCCATCCTCCATAACCATAGGCATGGCATGTTATATGATGATTATCATCTACAGCCTATGTTATAGCTACTTCTTGAATGGATTCGGCAAGCTGCACCTGCAAATCATATTTACCGTATTTGCCGCCGTCATCTACTTCCCGCTGGCAAAACTATTAATTAACTACTTTGATGTTTCCGGCATGATTTTAGCACTTTGCCTTGTCAATATTCCCGGAGCAATCATCAACAGAACTCAATTTAAGAAAATTATGAACGGCAGTGCCCGAGGTATCTGGACTAAGTAACGCATGGCTTGGATTATTATCATATTATTCAGCATTCTGGCAATTTCTTATCTATGTCTTAAGATAGGAGACTTCTTCTCTCCGTGGATCATTACGACTATGATATGGTTAGCGATTGTTGTACTTTTCCAGCTAAGTGGTGATTTACTCTATCCGCTGCAAGACCGTTTCTACACCTGTGTTATCATATGGGTGGCTCTCATGTCCGTAACAAGTATCATCACATACTACGCTTTTCCTGCAAAAAGCGGATTTCAGCAACCACAAGGCACCACACCGATACAACAAGACCTTAATATCAATAATTTCTTTTTTACTGTTTTCTTTGTCATCTCCATGGTGTGCACGCCTCTATACCTATACAATATATACAAAATCATATCCATGTTTGGCTCTGAAGAGCTTTTCTTCAACCTACGCGTCCTTGCCAACGAAGGTGAAAAAAGCATGGTACAAACCATTCTGACCTATGTCGGTGCCATCAACCAAGCTCTGTTTGTTATTTGTATTTGGCGCTATCCTAAAGGTAACAAATTAATTCTTACCGCTGTTATTCTCGCCAACCTAATGTGCAGCATCGCTATAATGGAGAAAGGAGTACTTTTCTTTATGCTGTTCGTCACCTTATTCGTTCTCTATGAGAAACGTCGTATCAAAATCAGTTCTATCGCATTTTGGAGTATCGTACTATTATTAGTATTCTACGGCATAAACGTCTTGCGCACGCCCGAAAATGCTGCCAAGGAACCGACTTTTGTTGATTTCTTCAATGTCTATATTCTCTCCCCCTCGGTGGCTTTTGAACGCGCTCAGGAAAAACTCACTGAACAATTCGGATCCCGCTCATTTGCTTTCATATACGCATTGATTACCCGACTTGGACTGGGCAATTTTGTCGTTGAGCCCAAATTACAGGAATTCGTGTATGTTCCTATACCGACAAATGTATACACTATTTTCCAACCGTTCTTCCAGGATTTCGGTTACAAAGGCGTAGCCTTTTTCGCGACCGTCTATGGCACATTCACAGGATGGTTATACCGCCAATGCAACAATGGAGGAGCCATCAGCAAATGCGTATATGCATACGTCATTGAAATCCTTATCCTGCAATTCTATCAGGAAAATCTTATTCTAAGCATGTCTATGATGATACAATATTGTTTTGTTTTCTTCTTTGTTTTACAGACGCGATTCGGCCTAACCCTCAAAGTTGACAAAAATGGAAGTAAATAGTACAAATATTCTTCTTGTCATTATCTTTTATCATCCCAAAGAAGACGACTGGGCATATGTCGCCAAAATGGGAGAAAAGTATCGTGGCTACATAGTTGACAATTCTGAAGAAGAACACCCAAACTCTCAGGCGGGCCAACTCAAATATATTTGCAATCATCAGAATTTAGGCATTGCCGAAGCCCAGAATATTGCACTGCGAGAAGCTTTTAGACAGGACGACTTTACCCATGTCGTGTTTTTTGACCAAGACAGCCGTGTCGAGATGGATTACCCGGAGCGGATTGCGAAAGAGTATGAATCCGTCAAACACGATTTTCCCAATCTCGCCATCATAGGCCCCACGGTCAAGAATATGGCTACCGGAGAAAAATATCATTCCGTCATTCACACAGACCATTTTGCCACAGACTATTTCATCCCACGCAGAGAGGTTATCTCTTCTGGGAGTTGTATTGACAGAGACAGCTTAGAGAGTGTCGGGCTAAACGACAGTAAACTCTTTATTGACTACGTTGATTTTGAGTGGTGTTGGAGGGCCGAATCTAAGGGATATCTCTGCGGCATAACAAACAATGTTACCATCAGTCATCAGGTTGGTAAGGATGAACTGCATTTCCCCGGAGGACACAGAGTCATCTTGTCTGCGCCATTCCGTTATTTTTATCAGTATAGGAATTACATTTGGCTTTCTCAACGGAAATATGTACCTTTACAATGGAAATTAGCGACAGGCATCAAGTTCGTTGTCCGATTACTTTATTTTCCCATATTTGTAAAAGAAGGCCGAAAAAGGTTCAGTTATATGTTGCAAGGTATTAAAGCTGGTTTGAAGAAATGAAGAAGACAGGCGTCATCATTGTATTATATAATCCTGATCTGGAAGCGCTCTCCAGAACACTTGATGTTTTGTGTCCGCAAGCAGACATTATTTGTCTCGTAGATAATTCTACAGGCTCAAATATTGACGCTCTGACTCCAAGGGACAATGTCCATTATATTCCACTGGGACACAACACAGGCATTGCCGCCGCACAAAATAAAGGCATTGCTTATCTTCAGCAACAAGGGTGTCACTATGTGCTCTTTTGCGATCAGGACAGCATTTGCCCTCCTCACCTATTAGACAACCTGAGAGCCTCTTTTGAGGCTTTGGAGACTGCTCACCTGCCTGTCGCCATGGTCGGGCCGGAGCCGAAGAGTTACCACACAGACAAGACATGTTACAACAAAAAAGGCAATTATATCTCCCATTTTGATTTAAAAGTTGACGAGAATACACATCATTTCAGCGAAATGCATTCCCTTATTTCCTCTTACAGTCTGACAACTACAGACATTCTTCAGGCTGTCGGCGGTATGGAAGAAGACCTGTTTATTGATGGTGTAGATAACGAATGGGGATGGCGAGCCAGACATCAACACAACCTGAAATCATATCTGGACCACAGTCTCAGCATTATTCATTTTATGGGAATGCCAACAAACCTGCCCGTCAAGAAATCATCCTCAATGCGACTATATTACCAATACCGCAATTTTATCATCCTTTCCCAGCGCGATTATACGCCTGCCTTCTGGATCAGGCACTGCAGATGGACATTCTTGCTTAAGCTATTCTTTTATCCCATGTTTATCCATCCCCGTTTGCAGAATGCGAAAAGCATTATTAATGGTATACGCGACGGCTTGCGTTTGGCTAAAACAATTAACTCACAATCAGGAAAACGATGAAGAGGCAGCTATTATATTTCATTGCCAAATTATTATGGTTTGTACCAGATACAATTATCCTTCGCATCTATTATGCAATAAAGATGCATCGCAGATTGAACCTATATCACCCTAAGCGGTATTCTGAAGCAATACAAGCTTATAAGGCTTTTTACAGGAACAAAGATATGCTCCCCTGTGTTGATAAATATTTAGTCAGACAATATGTCACCGACAAACTCGGCACCGACAAATATCTTGTACCCCTATACCAAATTTGCGACAACGCCTCTCTCATCCAATTTGACACACTGCCCAGCCAATTTGTCATCAAGACCACCGACGGCGGTGACGGCAAGAATGTTTTGATTTGCAGAGACAAGTCTAAACTTAACATCCAGAAATGCATGCAGGAAGTCAATTCATGGCGAAACAAGAGATATGATATCATATCGCGAGAATGGGCTTACAAAGGCGCACGTCAATCCAAAGTTATCGTCGAGCAACTCTTGGAAAGCGATGAAAACAGTGACGGTTCTATTGACGACTACAAATTCCTTTGCTTCGACGGACAGTTTAAGTATCTTTGGATTGACAAAGACCGCTATTCCAACCACCGCAGAGGTTTTTGGGACAAAGACTTTAATTTTCTGTCCGATGTCAGTTCCGACTGGCCTACGTTCAGCGCGGGAGAAGAGCCTGCGCTGCCAGCAAACATCAACGAGATGCGCGATGTCGCCGAACAGCTCGCTACAGGATTTCCATTTGCGCGCATTGACTTATATAACATCAAGGGAAAAATCTTTTTTGGTGAGATTACATTTTATCCCTGGAGCGGATTTATCCAATATCATCCCGACTCCTTCGACTTTGAGTTAGGCAAACATTTTAATCTTGACTTCATTAAAAGGCGATGAACATATCTGTTATCATATCTGTTTATCAAAATGAAACGCCTCAACACTTAGACGAGGCTCTTGACAGTATTTGGACGAAGCAAACCCTCAAACCCAAACAGATTGTATTGATTCAGGACGGTCCTGTACCACCGCCTCTTGATGAAGTCATTGCCCGCTGGAAATCAACACTCGGTGATGCTATGACCTTTATTCAGAACACTTCAAACCTGGGTCTGACCTGTTCACTCAACAAGGGGCTTGAGGTCGTGCGCGGCGACGTCATAGCCCGTATGGACAGTGATGACCGCTCAACCCCCACACGCTTCCAACTGCAAACAGACTATTTGAAAAGCCATCCCGACATTGACATCGTAGGCGGAAGCATCCAAGAGTTTGACGATGAACACGAATGTCTGAACATCAGACAATATCCGCTTACCCACTCCGACGCTTTGGCCATGATACACAAAGCATCGCCACTGGCTCACCCCACGGTTATGATGCGCCGCCGTATCTTTGACGAAGGCTTACGCTATAACGAACATTACCGCACCAGTCAAGACATAGCCCTATGGTTTGATGCCATCACGCATGGATACCATATCGCCAACATCCCTGACATCACCTTATTTTTCCGTAGCGCCAACAACGTATATCAACGTCGGAGCAAGAAAAAAGCATGGAACGAATTCCGCATTTATATGAAGGGAGTCTTCCGTACATCGGGCATCTTCACGCTCAAATATCTCTACCCCATCAGCCGTCTCTGTTTCAGACTGATGCCAGTAAGTATTATTAAATGGGTGTATAAAAGCCCGCTCAGGAAATATATCACAGAGGGCCATTCCAAATAAAAGATTCCGACCGTCATTTTGACCTTCAACAACCACTTGAAGTCCGTCCTCTTCGAGGTTGAATTCCGTGTCACCACGATACCGCGATATTTTCATCGCGTAGAAAATAAATTTTTATCGCGATAAAAATAATGTCTTATCGAGGTAAAAAAAACAGCCCCCTCCCAGACACCTGCAGCACACACTCCAGAGTTATCGTTATCAACGATGGCAAAGGTCTCTCCGCCTTGATGTTTGGATATCCTTTAGGTTACAGCACTTCACCCGTATTGAGTGACAAAACTTTGCTTGAGTATGTAGATGGACTCCGGACCCATATTAAAGAGTAAATCAACGATACTTAAATCCGGCAGGAAGCCGTTTTTCTGTGCAAAGACCTGGTAATAGGGCTTCTGCGCAAAATGGATATCTTGCGTTTTAGATTTAGGCGAAAACAGCGCTCTGCAATCCTCGGCATAAGGATATGAGGCATAGGTTGATGTCAATGCCACATTAGGCTCTATGTTCAACAAGCCACAGAGCAACTCCCGCAAAGCCTCGTTGTAATCAACCAAATATTCATATCTCTTCTCATAAAACGGTCTGAAGTCATCGGCATAATATTCAAAATAAGGCGTCTTATCATATGCTGTCATCAAGGCCTGCCAGTGCAAATGGCGCCAATTGCCATGATCGCTGATGCGGATTTCGCTCACCGGTGTGTTGGCGGCAACTTTCTCAACAGGGACAGTCAGCGACAACGGACCACTCTCTGTCGCAATAACGCAACGGTTACGGTAAGTCTGCTTGATGTAATGCTCACATTGTTCTATCAACACATTCCTGTAGGCCAGCAAACGACAATAGTAACTTATAGGCGCCAAATAAGCGCTTGGCAAGACAACCGTTCCTTCAATCATGACTTTTCTAACGGAAAGTACTCCCCTTATCGATTTTCCTTATAATGCCTGTACACCTTTATGGCTGACTCGGGATAGTTGGTCGTAATGTAGTCAATATCCCTGTTGTTGGTATAAACAATCTGATCATTCGCATCAATTGTCCAAACATTGACAGTCATACCTAAAGCGTGTGCATCTTTAATATATGCGTCAGACGTTTTTGCCTGGGTATAGTCCAGGCCTGTAATACCATTTGCGTGCAGAGTCTGCGGGCTCTTGTCGCCATTGAGATAAGCCACCTTGGCCGCCGGCACCTTCTTGACGAACTCCAGACACGCGTCATAACTGAAAGCGATATACTCCACCTTGTCCTCCAATCCCATTGCTTTTACCGCAGAAACAACGGAATCAACACAAGCGCAAGTGGCCGCAACGCTACTGTGCGTCTTGACTTCAATAATCAATTTCGTTCCAGAATCATCAGCGGCCAAAATCTCAAGCAGATCCTGCAGTTGCGGTATTTTCTCACCATTGCTAAGTGTCAAGTTCTTTACTTCGTCATAAGTGGATGTCTGGATTGTCACCCCATTGAGCGAGGGATCGTGGTTTACCATAATATGGCCGTCAGTCGTCAGCCATACGTCTGTCTCAGAACCATAGCAATCTTTCAGCGCCAAGGCCGCCTTGAGAGATGCGCGCGAATTTTGCGCAGCACCTGGAGCTTTCCAATAGCCACGGTGAGCAATTACCTGAGAGCCTCTCGCAAGTTTGTCGACCACAACCAGTTGATTGCTTCCCAAATCTTGCGTCATACCATCGCGCGACAAAGACATCCTATAATTCCCCGACACGACATTTTCAGGCAGAGTGAAATGTACGCCCTGATTGTCAGCCATCAAAGAACAAACCACCACGAAGGATTTTGTCGCATCGTCCAAATTCGCAAATGTTATTTTATCGCCTTCCTGAAAACCTGTGCCATATATATCAAGTCCCTTTCCTGCCTTGACTTGCAGGCCTGTGTAGTAATGCACATCGCTCACCATCATCTCATCTTTCGGTCCTCGCATATTTTCCAGTCTGGTCCATAACGATTTCACCTCAGCTGTTGTCAACGGGTTGTCGTAGATACGCGCCAAAACAACATCACCGTTCCAGGACGCATTTACAGTAGTCGCATTGGAGGGATCTCCACCTATGGCGAAATAGTAACATGTGCTGTTAGGGAACTTGAAGTCACCACTTGTGGCAATGGTATTCTTCAATTCTCCATTAATATAGATATAGGCTTTATTCTCAGACTTATTCCATACGCCGACAATATGATAATACACATATGGTTCAGGTATGACACCGCTCGTCGCCCATCTCCATGAGCCACCGACATGCGGAAGAAAAGTCAACTCGTTTTTGCGTGCTCCTGATATCTTAGAGATCATCAGACCCGTCCCACCAGACTGGTGACTGGAGAAATACTTGGATTCCGCATCCGCAATCGTTCCCGAGTACTGACAGCGGATGACTGTCTCCATTGTGTGTCCGTCAGCCAGAGCATTTTGGAATGCAACATTATCCGCATAACTCACTTTATAATACCTGTTGGCATTACCAGCCCATGCATTATCGCTGAAACGCACTTCGTAACGCCCGAACTCAGAGCTGAAGAAGGTTTCG
>Ga0326513_10003884_pt1 | contig 10759 bp, 10 predicted proteins | sample 2_2465_0518_D_FD_203654 | JGI IMG/M metagenome (GOLD analysis project Ga0326513, IMG submission 203654) | Bovine rumen microbial communities from UC Davis, California, United States - 2_2465_0518 | ecosystem: Host-associated > Mammals > Digestive system > Stomach > Rumen | place: USA... | reverse complement strand
ACATGCAGAGGCATCAGCAGACAGAGACTTGTCAGGAGTCCGGAAATGATTTTTATCAGTTTCATCATTTCTCATCCTCGTGATCAGATTTTTTCTGAGGCTTTCTGACAGATAAAATAATCAGCGTCAGAGCTAGAACAACAGCTATTCCGCCGACAGTAGCAAGCAGAATCTGTAAGAAATTATTATTTTTCAGTTCTGCTCCGAGAATTCCTGTCATACCTGCTTCGGTAGTATCTTCCGGAGGCAGAGTGACTTGTTCTGTAATAATTTCGCCCTCGGCATTAGTTTCCGTAATGATGACAGTTTCCGGAATTTCAGAGCTTTCTTCTTCTTCCTCGGAAGGAGAAGTTTCAGGCTGAGTTTCTGTTAGATCAGTAGCAACGAATGTAAATTTATTTTCATAATCATTATCAAGATCGACAGCAGTCGCATAATATTCCGCTTCTGAACCAGATTCACCATAGATTACAAAACTGCTTAAAGCATGAAGATCTTTATCATAGCCGAATGCACAGTAATCAATTTCATCAACACTCGCCGGAATGGTAACGCTTGTCAGTCCTGTACCGCTGAAAGCGGCTTGTCCGATATAAGTCAGCGTATCAGGGAATGTAATCTCTGTCAAAGCCGGACACGCACTGAATGCCGCATCATAAATAGTTTCCAGACCGTGATTTAAAATCACTTCATGCAGATTATCACAATAAGCAAAAGCATAGTCATCAATCTGCATGGAAGAAATATTGACTTTTTCCAATTTGGAATAAGCAAAGGCCCATTTATCAATATACTGTACTTTTTCGGGAATCGTAATTTCTTTCAGATTCTTTGCAAATCCGAAACATCCAGGGGCGATTTCATCTACAGAAGCCGGAACTGGATAATTTTCTCCGACTCTTGCGGCAGGATAGGCTACTAAAAATTGATTATTATCCGCAACCAGTACACCATCATCAATTTCAGCCAGATAGGGATTTCCTGCTTCGACATGAATCTTTTCAAGATTCTCACAGCCGAAAAAAACAGAATTTCCAATATCCGTAACAGTCGCCGGAATCGTAACGCTTGTAAGACCTTTTGCATTCATGAAAGCCGCATTATCCAGATACCCCACATCATAACCATCCAGCTGTGACGGAATTATTAATTCTCCGGTATAAGTATCTGATACAGTAAAATCTGTAATTTCAGCTCTTCCGGCGACATTGACAGTATAAGCAAACATATCTTCCGGACGGGTTTCAATAACAGCCTGTTCTTCCGGTGCGGGTTCGGCAGGCACTTCCTCTGCACAGACAGACAGCGGCATTACTGCCGTCAGAAAGACGGCAGTAAGCATAAAAAATAATTTTTTCATAAATTTCTATCCTTATTCTACAGTAACGGATTTTGCTAGATTTCTGGGTTTATCCACATCAGTGCCCTTGAGTACAGCAGTATAATAAGCAATCAACTGCAAAGGCACAACAGCAAGCATCGGCATGAGCAGATCTTCATATTCCGGCAGACCAAATCTAAAATCAGCAACATCTTTTTCAGGCTGATAGCTCTCACGGCTGACAAGTACGACTTTTGCCCCTCTTGCCTTGACTTCTTTGATATTACTGATTGTCTTATCAAACAGAGTCTGCTGTGTTGCAACGGCGATCACAGGCATATTTTCTGTAATCAGTGAGATTGTACCGTGTTTGAGTTCACCAGCGGCATAAGATTCAGAATGAATATAAGAAATTTCTTTTAATTTTAAAGATCCTTCCATACTGAGCGCATAATCCAGACCACGGCCGATATATAACAGACTATCCGCAGTAATCAATTCTGATGCGATCATCTGTGTCATTTCTTTATGTTCCAGAATTTCAGCAATTTTATCAGGTGTTCCCTGTAACAGAGCAGTCAGGCGGCGGCATTCAGTCTCATCAATTTTCTTGTTGGCAAGAGCAAGTTCAAAAGCAAACAGATACATCACAGCAATCTGAACCATATAGGCTTTTGTCGATGCAACAGCGATTTCAGGCCCTGCATGAGTATAAATCAGCATATCCGCTTCTCTTGCGATGGAACTGCCTTTTGCATTGACGATCGCAAGAGTTTTCGCTCCGAGATCTTTTGCGAGTCTGAGAGCCGCTAAACTATCAGCAGTTTCTCCGGACTGTGAAATAATAATTACTAAATCTTTATCACTGACAAGCGGTTCTCTGTATCTGAATTCTGAAGCAATATCGACATTCACAGAGATTTTCGCTAATTTTTCAATCACATATTTTCCTACCATACCGGCATGCATGGCAGTACCGCAGGCAACAATATGAATCTTATCAAACTGCATCAGACGTTCAGGAGTGATGCCGCATTCTTCAAGATTCGGCAGACCGTCTTCGATTCTGGGGGTGATCGTTTTCTTGACAGATTCAGGCTGTTCATGAATCTCTTTCAGCATATAATGTTCATAACCGCCTTTTTCAGCCGCACTCACATCCCAGTCAGCCGTTTTGAGTTCTTTTTCAATTTTCTGATAATGCAGATTATAAACTTTTGCTTCCTGTTTGCTGAGTACGGCAATTTCATCAGGTTCGAGCAGATAATAATTTTTTGTATACTGTAAAATAGCTGTCACATCCGAAGCGATAAAGCTCTCTCCATCACCAATGCCCACGATCAGCGGACTTTCTTTTCTCAATGCAAATACTCTGTCAGGGAAATCAGCAAAGACCACACCTAATGCATAAGAGCCTTCGAGTTCTTTCAGAGTCTTGACGATTGCTTCTACCGGATTGCCGTGATTTTCTTCATAATAATAATCCAGTAGCTGTGCAATGACTTCTGTATCCGTATCGCTCTCGAATTTTCTGCCTTTTGCAAGTAAAAATTCTTTTAATTTCTTATAATTTTCAATAATACCGTTATGCACCAGTGTCACATTACCGCCGCCGTGAGGATGAGAATTCCTGTCAGAGGGTTCGCCGTGAGTTGCCCATCTAGTATGACCGATTCCCGCATGACCGGAAGGCTTGCCTTCTTTTTCCATTTTTTCCTGTAAATCGGCGAGTCTGCCTTTAGATTTTGCGACTTTAATCATTTCATTTTCAAAAACGGCGATACCAGCGGAGTCATATCCTCTGTATTCGAGTCGGGAAAGACCATCCATCAGAACATCAGCCGCATCACGTTTGCCTACATAGCCAACGATTCCACACATAATAAAAAAATGCTCCTCTCTTGAATTATATCCAGATTAAAAATTTTCAGATATATTTTATATTATAGCATATCAGAAACAAAAATGCAACAGCTTTCAGGGGATTTTCAGAAATTTTACACCTGTATATCATAATAAGTCCGGTATGCATACACACCGGACTTGGATGATCTGTCAATGCAGATTCAGTTTCTGGATTAATGCTTCCTGCAAAGTCTGTGAAAAATTGATACCTGCATACTCTGCCTGTACATTCAGCCATGATGGAATAGAAAGCGTTTTCTTGACAAATTTCTTATGCTGTTTTTCACGGAATGGAGGCATATAGACTTCAATAAGCATAACAGTTTGATTTTTTTTCAGCGGAATCTGATAAAATGCTGTTGGTTCAGGGATTTCTTCGCCATCCTCTTCCATACCATAGAGATGGAGTTTCAGAGCTTCCTTAGCATTTTCGACAGCGGTTTCCAATGTTTCCGCACAGGGCAGACAGCCGGACAAATCCGGAAACATGATAGCAATTCCATTATCACAGATTTCAAACACAGCAGGGAAAATATAAGTATCTTTCATAAAAATGCTCCTTTCAGGATTATAACAGTTTGACTCCAGATTGTGCTTCAATGCTTCGGATGGTTGGCAGAGGGACATCTTTAACGGGATGTGTAACTGTGACTCTGCCTTTTTTAGTCGGATGCTTGAATTGATGATGATCCCCCTCACAATTTACTTCGTACCAACCATCTTTTTTAATTTTCTTAATAATTTCTCTTGATGACATGCTCGGCATTTACTTCACCTCTTTTTTATATTATAACACGTAATTTATTACGTGTCAATAGATTTCAGAAATTATAAATCTGAACAGGAACGGCGGATATGAGTCAGACCGAGAATATAATCTGCATTCGTATGATAGAGTTCTGCAAGATCAGCTAGTATTCTTACAGGAAGCATAGATTTTCTGTTTTCCCATTTACTATAATTCTGCTGAGAACAGCCCAGATATTCTGCTATTTGCTTTTGTGTCAGATGATTTTCCATCCGCAGGCTATAAAGACGTTCAAATTTCATGATTCAATTTTTCCTTTTATAATTGCTATATATGATTATTTTTATTTAAATTATAACTACTTATCATGATTTTGTCAATACTTTACAATTATATATGGTAACTTTTTAGAAAAGGAGTGTTAGATATGGCTTTATATAAAAGAATCAAAGATTTGCGTGAAGATGCTGATAAAACTCAGAAAGAAATTGCAGATTATCTCGGTACAAGTGTACAATATTACGGACAGTATGAAAGTGGTTTGCATGAACTGCCGTTTTTCCGTGCAATTGAACTTGCAAAATATTATCATGTTTCACTGGATTATCTGGGAGAAAGAACCAATTTCAAAAGAGGAAATAATCTTACAAAAGAAGAAAATAATTTAATAATGGACTGGAGAAAACTTTCCGAACGTGATAAAGGAAAAGTGGAATATTTGATTTCTGAACTGCTGAAAAATAAAGAATAACTTATACTGTTGTGATTCTCACAAAATTTTTTCAGGAAATGCCTGTTACTTCGTCAGAATGTCATATTTTCCCGAAAAACTTGCATTTTTCTGAAATATGTGCTATACTAGAATCTGAAAAAAACTAAATCAGAAAAGGTGAATGCTATATTATGATCAGAGAAGATTTAAGAAACGTGGCAATTATTGCCCATGTCGATCACGGTAAAACAACTCTCGTTGATGAAATGCTGAAACAAGGCGGTGTATTCCGTGAAAATCAGACCGTTGCAGAGCGTGTCATGGACTCGAATGATATTGAACGTGAAAGAGGAATTACAATCTTAGCGAAAAATACAGCTGTACAGTATAAAGGCGTGAAAATCAATGTCATTGATACCCCTGGGCATGCCGATTTCGGCGGAGAAGTAGAGCGTGTGCTCTCTATGGCAGATGGTGTTGTGCTTTTAGTAGATGCCGCCGAAGGCCCTATGCCTCAGACAAGATTTGTATTATCCAAAGCTCTCGAAATGGGGCATAAAATTATTATTGTCGTGAATAAAATCGACAGACCTGATGCCCGTCTTGATGAAATCGCTGATGAAGTTCAGTTATTATTATTGGATCTCGATGCTGATGACGAACAGTTAGAAAGTCCGATTCTGTACTGTTCCGGCCGCAGCGGAACTGCTTCTCTGGATAAAGACGTACAGGGAAAAGATTTAACTCCCTTATTTGAAACGATTCTGAAACATATTCCTGCTCCCCAAGGCGAACCGGATGAACCATTCCAGATGTTAGTATCTTCAATTGATTATAACGAATATGTCGGAAGAATTGCTGTCGGAAGAATCCAGAGAGGTACTGTCAAAGTCAATCAGCCGATTGTTGTCGTGAATGATAATATTCCGGATAAGAAAAATCAAGCAAAAGTCGTATCTCTTGCACAGATGCAGGGTTTATCACAAGTCAATGCAGAAACTGCAAAAGTCGGCGATATTGTAATTATGAGCGGTATTGCAGATATTACCATCGGCGATACCATCTGTGCTCCGGAAGCTCCCGAAGCTCTGCCTTTCACACATATTAGCGAACCCACTGTAGAAATGACTTTCTCTGTCAATGACAGTCCGTTCGCCGGAAAAGAGGGTAAATTTGTTACTTCCCGTCAGCTTCGTGAAAGATTATTCAAAGAATTATTAAAAGATGTCTCTCTGCGGGTTTCTGAAACGGATAATACAGATTCTTTCACTGTCGCCGGCCGCGGAGAAATGCATCTGTCTATTTTAGTGGAAAATATGCGCCGTGAGGGTTATGAGCTTTCTGTTTCGACTCCAAGAGTATTATATAAAACTATCAGCGGTAAGTTATGCGAACCGCAGGAAAGACTTGTAATTGATGTCCCTGAAGAATGTGTCGGAACGGTCATGGAAAAAATGGGTACAAGAAAAGGCGAACTTCAGTCCATGCAGCCGCAGGGAACCAGAACCCGTCTTGAATTCCTGATTCCGTCAAGAGGCTTGTTCGGCTATAAAAGCGAATTCCTGACTAATACCAGAGGCGAAGGCATCATGAGCAGTGTCTTTGATTCTTATGTGCCTTACAAGGGCGATATTCCCAGAAGAAGTGTCGGCTCTCTGATCTGTCATGAATCCGGCGAAGCCGTCACTTATGGATTATATAACGCTCAGGAAAGAGGAACGCTCTTTATCGGTGCCGGTGTTCCTGTCTATGAAGGCATGGTTGTCGGTATGTCTCCGAAAGCGGATGATTTAGTTGTCAATGTCTGCAAGAGAAAGCATCTGACAAATACCCGTGCAAGCGGAAGTGATGATGCACTCAGACTCGTTCCGCCCAGAATCATGAGCCTTGAAGATTGTCTTGAATTCTTAGCCGATGATGAATTATTGGAAGTTACTCCGAAAAGTCTCAGAATCCGCAAGAGAATTCTTGATAATTCCCTGAGAGCTAAACAAAGAGGTAAAAAAGCATGAAAAAATTAGCTGTACTCTGTGCATCTGTATTGATTCTGTTCAGCGGATGTGCATCAAAATCCGTTTCGCAGACTCCGGAAGAGAATGCGAGTCCGACAGAATCCGAACTGCCGGAAAATGCTTCTTATGATCCGGATTCTAATACAGTCTATATTTTCCCCACAACTGAACCGCCGGAAGAAACTGTCATTCCGGATTCTGTCGATATTGATTCCGGTGCGACTTCTCTGGATTCTCTCAAATACGAAGTCTTTGAAGACAGAGCCGTGATCACGGATTTCACAGGCAAAGAAACAGATATTATTATTACTTCTCATATTGGAAGCTATCCGGTAACAGAAATAGGCCATTATGCATTTGAGGCTTCATGGGATGTAACAAGCATCACACTGCCGGATACTGTGACGATCATCAGCGAACAGGCTTTTGCAGACTGTGAAAGCCTTACAGATATTGCAATTCCTGAAACTGTGTTATCCATCGGACGAGGTGCATTCTCGAACTGTTCAGCATTATCAGAATTAACCATTCCAGCGAGTGTGACGGAAACTCAGGAAGAAATGCTCACAGGCTGTGCTTTACAGGATTTATATATTTTAAATCCTGATCTGGATTATAACAGCTGGGGTCTGGAAGATGCAGAATCCAAATGTACTATTCATGCTCCTGCCGGTGCAAAAATTCTCGACTGGGCAGAAGAACATGATTTCCCGACTGAGGAGATTTCCTGATGAAAAGATCTGACAGATGCGGAAACTGCGGTGCTCATCTTCCGAAAGAGCATCAGTTCTGTATTTACTGCGGTACAAAAGCCGGAGAAGGAGCTTTTGAATTCAATCCCGAAGAAGAAGGTCAGGTTCTTTATGGTCCTCCGGTAATTTTTGACTGTAAGTGCGAAAAATGCGGAAAATTCTGGACATCATTAGGATTCGGCATAAACAGAACAAAATATTGTTCTGTCTGCGGTTCGGAAATAGACAAGATCAAAATATCTCTGGAAGAATTCAAAAAACGAAAAAATGAAGATAATATATAAATTCATACTCCCGAAGTAATTCGGGAGTATTTTTTTAACGAAGCAGAAACAGGATTTTACATAGATTTAACATAATCACTCTACTGCATTTTATATTCTTCTGCTATGATGAAAAAGGTCTGAAAAACATGTGAAAATTCACAAAAATCAAGGTTATTTTAAGTTTTCAGACTTATCATAAATATAATAAAACCACTTGAAAGGCGGTTGTTGGCATGAGCGTGAAAGATGTTGTACTAGCGGTGATTATGGTCATCGGCGGTCTTGCATTTTTCCTGTACGGTATGAATGTAATGTCATCCGGTCTGGAGAAAATGGCGGGCGGAAAGCTCGAACAGGCTTTGAAAAAACTGACTTCCAATACTTGGCTGAGTCTGTTTCTGGGAACGTTTATTACAATCGTATTGCAGTCTTCCTCATCTGTGACAGTCATGCTTGTCGGACTTGTCAACTGTGGTATGATGGATGTCAGTCAGACAGTAACGGTCATTATCGGCTCGAATATCGGCAAGACATTCACAACATGGCTTCTTTGTCTGATGGGAGTGGATACAGACGGCCCTCTGTGGCTTTCGCTTCTGAATCCGGAATACTTCTCGCTGATCTTTGCTCTGATCGGTGCGGTTCTGATTATGATGTCGAAAAATGGCCGGAAAAAAGATATTGGTAATATTCTGGTCGGTTTTGCAGTCCTGATGTATGGTATGGTTCTGATGGGCGATGCCGTTGCTCCGCTGAAAGATTCTGAAGAATTTCAACAGCTTCTGACAAAATTCAACAATCCGATTTTAGGAGTTCTGGTCGGAACAGTCGTAACAGGTGTGATTCAGAGTTCTGCGGCTTCTATCGGTATTTTACAGAGATTAGCAGATTCTACCGGAGCGATTACATTCGGCATGGCGATTCCGATTATTATGGGACAGAATATCGGTACATGTGTGACGGCTTTGATTTCGAGTTTCGGCGTGAACAGAAATGCAAAAAAAGTCGGTGTGATTCATATTGCATTTAATATTATTGGTACTGTATTTTTCCTGACTCTGTATGAAATTTTAGATATGACAATCGGCTTTGCATTCTCAGGTATGATTATCAATTCTGTAGGTATTGCGATTGTACACACAGTATTCAATATTCTAACAACGATTCTGCTCCTGCCGTTTGCAAAACAGCTTGAAAAAATTGCAAACTGGATTCTTCCTGATAAAGAAACTGAACCTCAGCAGGAAGAACATGCATTGCTTGATAAGAGATTATTAACAACACCCTCTGTAGCAGTGACTGAATGTGATGAAGCATCCAAGAAAATGGCAAAACTCGCTAAAGAAACAATGTTCATGAGCATTTCGCTCCTGACCGATTATGATAAAAAAAAAGCCGAAAAAGTTCTCAAAAATGAAGACATGCTCGATGAATATGAAGACAAAATCGGTACGACATTAGTACAGCTCACTTCTCAGGCTCTGTCTGAACATGACAGTCAAGTCTCATCACGAGTGCTCAGAGCCATCGGAGATTTTGAACGTCTCGGCGATCACGCTATGAATTTAGTAGATATTGCTAAAGAAATTCATGATAAAAAACTACAGTTTTCTGAAAATGCTCTCAAGGAAATGGATGTGCTCACAGAAGCTCTGGAAGATATTCTGGAGCGAGCCTATCGGGTTTATAAAACTGTTGATGAAACTGATGCCGCTGATATTGAGCCTCTGGAACAGGTGATTGATTATCTGACAAGAGATATTAAAGCAAATCATGTCAAGAGACTGCAAGCCGGAACTTGTACAATCGAAACAGGTTTTGTCCTTGCGGATATTCTGAATAATTTCGAGCGTGTTTCTGATCACTGCTCTAATATTGCCGTATCTGTAATTGAGACTTCACATAGTACGTTCGAGACACACAGCTATCTGAACAAAGTCAAGTTCGGAAACAAGAATTTCAATGATAATTTTGAAAAATTTTCACGTCAGTATAGTTTAAACAATGTCTGACAATGGCAGGTCATGCAATGTTATCTGCATGACCTGCTTATTTTCTGAAAATTTTCTCTGAAGTTTCATGAGATTTTAATCTAGTTTTAATTTTAATCGTGTATAATTATATTAATATCATTAAAGGAGATGACCTGTATTTATGAAATCAGTCAAGAAATTAATTGCCTTATTTGCTGTAACAGCAATGTTATTCACAGGCTGTTCGGGCACGGCATCAGAATCCGGAACATCTTCGGAAAATACTGCAAGTTCCGTATCACTCGAAACAACAGAAACTTATAATCTGACTGTCGATTTCCTCAAAGTCGGCAAGGCGGATGCAGCTGTCATTACAACAGAAAATCATGTCGTTGTGATCGACTGCGGAGAAAAAACAGATGGTAAAAAAGTCCGGAACTGTCTGAATTATCTCGGCCGTGATACAGTCGATTATATGATTTTAACACACTACGATCAGGATCATATCGGCGGAGCCGCAAAAGTTATCAATGAATTCACAGTCAATAACGTATTCGGTGCGGATTATGATGAGCCAAGTGATGAATATTCTGCTCTGGTCGAGGCGATGAGTGCAAAAAATATGACTATGAATTTAATCACATCAGCCTATACCTTCTCGCTCGATGATGCTTATTTTGAAATTTATCCCTGTCAGCAGAAATCGTATCATGACGGCAATGATAATAACCATTCACTTGTAATCAAGATGACTCATCATGATGAAGTATTTTTATTCACAGGCGATGCCATGCAGGAACGTCTTGTAGAATTAATGAACATCGGAGACTGTGATGTCCTGAAAGAGCCCTATCACGGCCGTGAAGTTGCTAATTTAGCTGATTTCTTAGATAAAGTCACTCCGGAATATGCAATTGTTACTACGGATGAAGAAAATTATGCCGATTCGACTGCTCAGGCCTTAGCAGACAGAAATATTGAAACATATGTCACATTCCGTGACGGTAATATCAGATGTACCAGTACAGGCAGTTCCGTCAGCTTTGAAACCGGTCTGAATTTCAAGGAAG
>Ga0326513_10003883_pt1 | contig 10764 bp, 10 predicted proteins | sample 2_2465_0518_D_FD_203654 | JGI IMG/M metagenome (GOLD analysis project Ga0326513, IMG submission 203654) | Bovine rumen microbial communities from UC Davis, California, United States - 2_2465_0518 | ecosystem: Host-associated > Mammals > Digestive system > Stomach > Rumen | place: USA... | reverse complement strand
AAACAGCACTTTGCGGTTCCTTACACAGCACAAGACGGCAAGGACCGATGTTTCTATGTAGACTTCATCATCCGCCTGAAGAACGGCACCATTCTCCTGCTTGACACCAAGACGCATGGCAGCGACGAGAATGGCAAGGAGAAGAATAATGCCTTATTTGAATATGTGCAGACTTACAGGGAAAAAGGCGTAAGGATGTATGGCGGAGTTTTGATTCAAGAAGGAGATAATTGGTATTTCCCTGACGGCCCTGTTGAGCACATTGAAAGTACAGAGGGCTGGACAAGATTAGAACTGAATAACTTATAAAACCGAAGCGATATGGCAAGAAAAGGAATAGACAGTACATTTCTGCATTATGGAATTCGTACTTCTGACATGGATATCATCCAGGAGTTATGTACGAGTCCAGATTTTCAGCTTAACCCCGACTGGGTAAAAGACGAAATACTCAAATTGTACAACACCACTAAAAAATATATCAAGAAATAGTTATGCATGAAACAACTTTTATGGGCATTCCCCTAAACTTAGTATGGATTCCTATTCTGATAGGATTATTTATTGGAGCTATACTCCCTCTTAGGCCATTTATGAGAAGTAAACTCCATTTTACTATAATCCCCAACAATAAACAATTGCTGGAAATAGACACAGACACTTTAATGAAAATAATCCCTATACAAAAGCGAGAAAAACTGCTCGGTTTCTCACATATATTACGGAAATTAGGTCTAACATTAAGCATTAAATAATATGGATGCAATAGATATGGATTTTATTATAGGTGTAACAAACGCCTTTTTGCTGGGCTTGCTTGTTTCATTGACTTTCAGATGGATTAGGCTCTGTTATGCAGCTCACAAACTAAAAAAACGTCAAAGAGAGCCATTAGACAGAATGATAGAAATAACATCTGAGGAAATATTGAAAGGAGTTATAAGAAAAAGGGAGAAACAAGTAAGACTAATCATGAACTCTTCAGATCAATACAACAAAATATTTTCCGGAGATCATTCTGGGATAATACCTACCTTATCTCCATCTGATATTGAATCTATTTACTCTTCATTCAAAGCACAAAAAATATCAATTGCCCTCATCCCTAATGAAGATGTATTTCTCGCCTTAGAAAAGGGACTGATATCTGACCTTTCCCAATATTTTCTTAACGATGATATAACAATGAGGCTTTCTGAACTTAAAGAGCAATATGAAAAGAAAATAAGAAAGAGGGAAATTATGCTATATATAAAAGAGAGGAACAGAAAGTTGAGAGAACAAAAAATAGAAGACAGTATTAACATTTAGAGGTATGGATAAAAAATTTCCCTGGGCGCTCTTTGTCATACTTGTAATAATTGTTTACATTGGAGTTGTACTCTTAGTATGCGCGATTGTTTATGGTATTATCATGGGATGCATAGCCCTTTTTAAAAAGTATCCTAAAGCAGTCTCTCGTGTTGTAAGTACCACCATGACACCACTTTTGATTATTGGATGGACATACATAGGCTATACCATTTACGCCAACGACTTTTGCAACACATACATTGTTGAAATTCGTGGTAGATTTAATTCAAACATTCCCGAACAGACTTACACCGTCATTGCAAAGTCTGAGGAAGAAGTGTATATAAAAGCTTGGAAACATTTTGTTACTAAGAACAAAGATGGACTTAAGGCTAACGCTATTACCGATTATGAAGGTGTTCTCAACATCTTTAACCAGTCAAAAATGGAAACTTGCTATCCAAGTTTTCATAACAATATTGACTCTCTTATAGATGCACAACGATTATACTTTCGCAGAGGGGCTGACACGATAGATTTGGTATATATATCAAGAGGGTGGTGATAATAAAGCTCAGGGCAAGCCCCCATACTCTCCACATTATTATATATAGCGGGGGAGGCTGTCCGAGAACTCAATTTGAGAAAAATGGTAGTAGCAAAATGGCAGAAAAAACCATTAATTCGGAGAATAATCACGTTGATGTAATGAATAAAGATGCTGAAATATGCTTGAATTCTGACACTTTGCTCCCCGGAAATTCTGTTGGAGGAGTTTTCGGACAGCCTGGGGGAGGGGATGATTCTATATTAAAATCACAAGCCTTGCGAAATTTATTTTTTGAAAATTCTGCCTAAAAGATTTGTGAAGTTCGTATTTTCTTTGTACTTTTGCAGGTAAATCTTGCTTCGCCGTCAGTCAAAGGGCAAAAAGCGAGTGGCACTTTGGGGAAACGCCAATAATGCTTTTCTGATTATCAATGTCTCATGATAGTGGACTTAAGACAGATAGTATTGAAAAAGGCTTATTGAAACACCTGCGTTAACCCACTTTGCCTATAATCTAAAACGCTAAATTAATTCCGAATTGGGTGTGATCGGATGTCATTACGAAATGGGCTCTAAACGACTAAGAACTAAAACGAAACTATCCATTACAGTAGCAGTTCTCCTGCTTTTGCTCAGTGTTTTTACAATTGGGTGTGACGAATCGCCTCGTACCAGGGCAAATAAACGTCATGCTAAAAAAGATACAGCAACGGCATGGATTTTACCAGCAGAATTCAATCCCATCATCAATGTGTATATAGAGAACTCAGGCAGTATGGACGGCTATGTGAAAGGTCAGACCGATTTTGAGCATATCGTCTACAACTATCTTGTAGACCTGAAGCAGATAGAAGTTGCCAGAGCGCTTAACCTGTTTTATATCAATTCTGAGATACTCCCACAGAAAGATGACATCAATGATTTTATTGAGAAATTAGAGCCTACATCATTTCAGGCCAAAGGAGGCAACCGCGGCACTTCTGATATGGCATTGATGATGAAGGACATCTTGAAAGACGCTAACGACTCGATTGTATCCATATTAATTTCCGATTGTATTTTCTCGCCAGGGAAGGGGAAAGACGCTAATGATTTCTTGAACAACCAGGAAATAGGGATTAAGAGCTATTTAGGCGACTACCTGAACAAGCATAAGCATTTTGCTGTTATGGGGTATCGTTGCATGTCGCAATTCGATGGCTACTGCTATGACAAGAACGATAGGGGCACGCCCTATAAAGGCTCCCGACCATTTTATATATGGCTATTCGGAAATCAAGGTGCCCTTAACCGCATCAGGATAGAGATGCAGAGGAAAAACCGACCTATACGGGGCGTTGAGAACGTGTTTACTGCTTTCGAAGGTGGAACGGAGACGCCCGACTCTTGCTATGCCGTGAAGATAAAATCAGGGAACTTTGATCTCGACAAATCAGACCCCAAGCACAGCATCAAGAATCTTAAGGCAGACAAGGGCGGAAGAATCCGCTTCTCCGTAGAAGTGAACTATGCTCCACTTATTCTCGGCAATGACTATCTATGTAATAAGAAACTCTACGAGTTAAGTGATCCCAAGTTTGAGCTTATTTCCGTTGAGAATATCGACGAGTTCAAGAAATATAGTCATCTGCTGACTTTTGAGACAAAGCAGGTTCACCCCTCGACTCTTGAAATTAAATTGTTAAAAGACATTCCAAAATGGCCCATACAATATAATGACGAAGATGGAGGTGCAATTACGGATGCCAATGCCAATAAGACCTATGGTATCAAATATATGACAAACGGTATTGCATCGACGTTTAGCAAAAATGACTATTATACCAGAATGACAATCAACATCAATAAATAATTATGGAAGATTTACTCGGAAAAATCTACAGCTTGTTTGACTCCTTATACGGGAAGCCGCTCTCTGAATACTTGTGGGGATACAACTGTGATTCACAGGACTACAGTGGCGATTTGATTTACAATCAGTTAGGCACTATCGCCATCATTACTGCCTTCATCGTGCCGCCAGTCTATTATTACTTATGGAATCCCGTGCGCAGGCAGCAGCTGAAATACTGGCTGCTGTTGGGTGGAACAGCTTTGGTCAACCTGCTGATTGCCTACTTTATGATATCGAGCGACTTTGATAACGGCTTGATTGGCGACTGCCTTATGTATGCAGAAGGAGGCGAGCCTATTATCGGCGAAACCAACATTGTGATGTTTGGCATCGTAAATGCTCTCTTCACAGCTGTCCTCTTTTTCGTTTTCTCTGTAGCGCTCTTTAAGTGGGGAAGTAAAACCGTCAAATATTATCCATTCTAAAACAGGAACCTGCTTATGAAAACATTCGTATTCGGCATAGGAGGAACTGGAGCCAGAGTGCTTCGTTCGCTGACCTTACTTCTTGCTTCTGGCGTTGAATGCAAATCGGATATTGTCCCCATCATCATCGATCCAGACATGAACAACGGCGACTTGACAAGGACAGTCAGTCTGATGCAGCGATATGTAGCCATCAAGGAGAAACTGCACTTCTCATCCAACACGAAAAACGGTTTCTTTGGAACTGAAGTCGTGGAGAAGTTCAACTTTCGTTTGCCCATTAAAAACTCCCAGGATATCACCTTTAAGCAGTTCTTGGACTACGACAACATGGATTATGCTTCAAAGGCACTGATGCAGATGCTGTATTCCACTAAGAACCTGTCAAGTGACATGGTGGTGGGTTTCAAGGGCAACCCCAACATCGGCAGTATCGTTTTGAATCAATTCTCTGACACAGACGAATTCAGCAATATAGCCAACGAATTCTCCCAAGGCGACAGAATCTTCATCATTAGCTCTATCTTTGGCGGTACGGGAGCAAGCGGATTCCCCCTGCTGCTAAAAACCCTCCGAACCAACGGAAGCATTCCCAATCATGGACTGATCAACTCGGCCACCATCGGAGCCGTTACGGTTCTACCCTATTTTAAAGTGGAACAGGAGGAAGAAAGCAGTATAGAGTCAGATACGTTCATGTCGAAGACAAGAGCGGCTCTTTCCTATTACGAGAAAAACATCGGCAACAAGATTGACACCTTATATTATATAGGTGACAACACATCATCGAACAAAGCCTATGAGAATCATGAGGGAGGTGATGAACAGCAGAACAAGGCACATCTTATAGAGATGCTATCTGCACTTGCTGTAGTGGATTTCGCCAACGGACCCGAAAGGACTGGATCGACTGTCTACAAAGAGTTTGGTCTGGCATCAGATAATGTAGCAAACGTGATTTTCAGCGATTTTGCGCCAGAGACGAACCGCATCATAAGAAGGCCCATGACGCAGTTCATGTTCTTCACTCACTACATGTCCCATATAGATGTCGCCAAATGTATCAAGCAGCAATGGAGCCGGAACTACGGATTAGACAAGAATTTCTTCGGATCAGATTTCATCACTGATATCCGCTACGTCCAGGAAGAATACGTCAATTGGCTGAAGGAGATGGGAACCAACAGGGTGGGATTTGCACCTTTCGCATGGGACAACAAGTCACTGTTTGACATTGTAAACGGTGTCACGCCCTCAAGGTCTGTCTTCTCTATTTTCCAAAAGAAAGATTATGAGCAGTTTGATGTTACGCTTGACAAGAAGCATGCATCAAATGCAAGCGGCACCAAGGAGCAGAATTTCATGGAACTCTTCTTCCAGAGCACGGGTGATCTTGTTCAAAACAAACTAAATTTCTAAACATCATGGCAAAGGTTTTCAGACTATATAAAGGTAACAACAATATTCAGGACTGGGGTGCATCCGTGCCTTATGGCTCAAAAGCCATTGGAGATATAGAAGACCCCAACGCAGCGAGTGTAAAAAAAGAGATTACGTCAATCCCTTCCCCGTTTGCACGCATCGACTTGGTGAAGACTGCCTATAAAGAGGTTGTCAAGTCGGGGGAACTGCACGGCAACACCATTTTCCACAAAATGGTTTCCGACTCACTGGATGTGGCTCAGATATTCTTCAACCTCCCAAAGCTTTCCGACAGAGTAGAGGTTATCGTGTGGAACGTCGAACAAGAGCTGCGGGCACTTGAGCAGAATTCTTCAGATGGGCAGCGGCGAGTGGGTGAAACGCTCAGAATGTTCATGGACCAGGATGGAGCTACCTACAACTTTGACAGGATGAATTCTGTGTATCTCCTGCACTATTTCGGACAATACCGCCAAACACAGCTTGACATTATCGGTGCCACGTCACCGGCAACGTTGTTTTTCAGTTCTGCTAATGATTTCAGCTATCTGTCAGACGATATCAGATTTGGAAAGGACAAGGTGTTTGACACGAAATTGTCATCCCTCGACCAGAGGGACGAGCTGTTTGTCATCTTCTACTTTGCCTATCAGAAGGCTTATCCCAACTTTGCACGTCTGTTCCCTGAGGTCAATGAATATATGGATTTAGTGTATAGAAGTGGACTGACACCTAAACAGAAGGACAAGGTGGACAGCCTTAACGCCTATTCCATCAACGACTATCCAGAGTTGATTATCAATCCAAACAAGGTTGAGATAAACGGTGTTTTCTACAGGCAGTGCCCTGAGAATGCCAAGGTGAAGAGTGGCTTTGAGATTAAGACCAAAGTTGCAAAGGAAGAAAAGCTGCCACTCGTCTTGCCGATCGAAAGCGGTACTATCTACACGAATGTCTATTACGTATCAGATAACTGGGAGAGCACGAACAAAGCCCCGTTTTTTGACCCCAAGCCCATTGAAGAGCGCAGACTGCCAAAGGCAAACGAGATGTATCCATATCTCACCGTTGGCGACTTCCTGGAAGATGCCCTCATACGTGTCATCAACATCAATACAGCTGACGATGCTTTTTTTGGAAAGTTCATTCAGAATTCCTCCTATCGCTATCTGCTTCCATTGAAGGATACGTTCTTCCGCTATTTCACAGCGCAAGAGCTGCAAGGCAAGGTAGGGGGGCAGCCTATGATAGAGATTAAGGAAGTGCTTTCAGATAATGTCAGAGTGACGCTACGCATTCCCATTCAGGGGAATCGCTATATTGAATACACACGCCAATATATCGAAAACGGCGATATACGTCCAGAGCAGAATAAAGGCACCCTGATTGAAAGAGAATTTTCAATCGGACTACTCTCTAATATTCTGTATGAGAATGAGAAGGATGCCTATTACAGGGCATATATCATGTGTGAATTCGAAGACAAGGACAACCTTAATCTCAGTTTCAAAAAGGGAGAAACAACATTATCTGTTCCAGAACCAGTAATCAGAAATAACGATGATGGAAGATATCAGAGCTGTAAATCCTACATTATCGAACAACAGACATTTGACATCATCAAGGTGGAATGCGAGGATTATAGCGGTGTGCTGATTCCTGTCATGCAGCGCAAGTCAGGGAATGACCAGTTTACGTTTGCCATCGATTTTGGTACGACAAATTCACATATTGAATATAGCGTCAATCAGGGTGCATCAGAACCTTTCAGCATGGGGCCGCAAGACGCCATGTTGAAGCTATGGGGGTATTTAGATAATGTGAGTAAATATATCTACGACTATGATGTCCTGCCAGATATTATCGGAGAAAATACGCTCTTTAAATTCCCGATGCGCACAGCTCTGTGCCGGGCATCTACAACCAATTGGAATAAGGCTGTCTACCCATTAGCTCATACAAACATCCCCTTCCCATACGAAAAGAAGCGTGGATATGAATATGACAGGGTTATCACAGACTTAAAATGGTCTAACGATCCTGACAACACTAAGCGGATAAAGAACTTTATCGAGTCGCTCTTCATCATTTTGCGTTCAAAAGTCTTACTTTGTAACGGAAGTCTACCTCATACAAAAATTGTTTGGTTCTATCCTATCAGCATGGTGGAGAACCGCTATAACAGTTTCAGCGATGTTTGGACAAAAGCATATGAAAAGTATTTTGGAGGCGACAAACGCAATATTATACCCATGACAGAATCCGTTGCGCCATACGAACACTATCGTAATGCCGAGGCCAATGTGGGTAATATTGTTACTATTGACATCGGTGGCGGTACAACGGATATTGTACTGGCTAAGGACGGAATCGTGAACAACATCACATCTTTCCACTTTGCAGCAGACTCCATCTTTGGTGATCCGTACATCAGCAACCGTAATCCTGGCTCTGTTAATAAAATACTTAGACAGTATGAAAATACAATCAAAGCCATCTTGGAAGACAACTCCCTGAGTGACCTCTTGGATATTTTGGAGCAGCACAAGAAGAGCTGCATCTCGAGTAATATAGCCTCGTTCTATTTCTCTTTGAAAGATAATAATGAGATTGTTGACAAGAGGCTCTCTGATAACGTGGACTTCAACAACATGCTATTGTTAGATTCAAATTACAAGATTGTTTTTATTATCTTCTATGCTGCAATTATGTATCATTTGGCACACATCATGAAAGCAAAGTCTCTTGAAATGCCACGCCATATTGCATTCAGTGGTAACGGATCAAAGGTTATTCGCGTCCTATCAACTAACAATGCTACTTTGGAGAAATTCACTAGAAAGATATTCGAAAAAATCTATGGAGAAAAATACCCAGAGGATGGTCTGACGATTCTACAGAATGAGAACAATCCCAAGGAAGTCACCTGCAAGGGAGGTCTTTCAAACCCCACGTATCAGGAATACGAGCAGATGGCCTCTATGAAAATGGTCTACAAAGCCGTACAGGGCAATGAGGATGCCTTCGTAAATGGCGAAACTTATAAATCGATAGACGAGGCTTATATCCAAAAGACTGTTGAGGAGGCAAAAACTTTTATAAACTTTGTGTTTGATATGAATCGAGAGTTTTCATATAAAAACAATTTCGATTCCTCTGAGGCATCACTGATGATTGCCAAAAATGAGTGTCTGCGTGACTTAGCCACCTACACCAAGAATGGCCTTGAAGTCAAGCGACAGGAAGTTTCCGACAATGACGTCATTGAAGAAACAATGTTCTTCTATCCTATTAATGGCATGTTGAATGCACTGATTTCAGCTATTTATAAAAAAAATAATTAAACGGAAGGGAATATGGATAAATTGATAAAATTATTTGAAGCCCACCAGGTGGACTTCTTGCTCCTCTTTGTTATACTTGAAGCAATAATTATTCTTTTCCTCATTTCATACCTTATATATAAGAAAAAGAATAATAGAGCCGATCCTGTGATAACAGAGACTTCAAGCCCTAATATAATAATCGAAAATTTTAAAAAGCAAGTTAAAACTCTGACATCCGCTAACTATGAACTTCAAAAGGAATTAGATAAATATAAGAGAAGCGGGGTAAATCTAACTTTCTCTTCAGCAAAATCAAGACGTGGACAAGTTTCATGGGAAAGAAACACTCCACAAGAGCCCAATTCTGTCAATGGCTCCGCAAATAACATAGAAAGACAACAAAGTTATGGAGGGGCTACATACTATTCTACCCCTAATGGTGATGGTTCTGAAAGAACCGAAATAGATTTTGACACCCCAAACACAGTTCCAACCCCTGCAACTCCAAAATATGAATATCTTCAGGGAATAAACAATGGGAAGTTTATAAAGATTGTTCCTACTGGCGAGAAGAGCTACTTTAGAACATGGACAGAATACGGTATAAGAAAGTTTGAGTTTGATGGGAATGTTCAAAATGCATTGGCCAATTTCAATGCCACCTTTGATAAAATCTGTGAAATAGAAGGCAAAAGGAATGGGGCAACCCAAATCTTGAATAGTGCCCCTGGTATCCTTGATAACAATTTAAATGTCACTACACCCGCCAAAATAAAATTAGCATAAAATGTATATTTTTACAATTATATTAATTGCCGTTTTCATAGGCATTGAGATAGTTCAATTTTCCAAAACAAAAAGTAAAATCAGCCAGTATCAGAACATATTCCCTGATACGCTTGAGGATAATGTGTCGCTGTCCGACGACATACAAATCGAGACCAGTCACAATTCGGAAGTATTCGAGAATATCAAAACTACCCTAAACCGGTATCTCGACGAGAACTCTGAACAAGTGGCCGACTATCACCTGATGAAGGATGTTGTCGACAGGAATCGCGAAGTCTCTGAATCGGAAATTGAGACACTTATACCCTTCACTCAGTACATCGGTCTTGTCGGCACCATGCTTGGTATTTTTGTTGGTGTTATCATACTGGTATTTGGAGAAGGTCTTGAGAACTTGATGGCAGGTAGCAAATCTTTGATAGACACTGGCGTTACTGACCTGCTTGGCGGTGTAGCCTTAGCTGTGATTTCAAGTGCTTTTGGCCTGGGACTAACGATGTATGCATCTTATCTTTTCAAGGAAGCCAAACGCGATGTCGAAATACGAGAGAATAATTTCCTTAGCTGGATTCAATCGGTTCTTCTTCCAAACCTGTCAACCGACTTCACTTCTACATTGGTGAAAATGACTGAGAATCTAAATGATTTCAATAAAACTTTCTCAGGCAACAACCAGAAGTTAGACAAGACCCTCTCAAAGGTCAATGACGCATACAAAGACCAGGCAGAGATACTGAAGGCACTTGAAAGAATAGATGTCACTAAAGTAGCCAAGGCAAATATCAAGGTGTATGAAAGTCTGAAAGGATGTACAGACGAAATTGGCTTGCTTGCAGATTCTTTAAAGGATTCGCGCCAATATATCGAAGCTGTCAAAGAACTGTCCTCAAAGCTAGGAGAAGCCGATGAGAGAGTTAAGACCTGGGAAAAGATGGGAAAGTTCTTCGAAAGGGAAATTAGGGAAATCGAAAGACGCAAAGCCTATATCTCCGAAGCTGTGGGTAAAGTAGACGAGAAAGTGGAATCATCGTTCAAGCAAATCGGGGAGTTTTCAAAAATGGAGGCT
>Ga0326513_10003881_pt1 | contig 10767 bp, 14 predicted proteins | sample 2_2465_0518_D_FD_203654 | JGI IMG/M metagenome (GOLD analysis project Ga0326513, IMG submission 203654) | Bovine rumen microbial communities from UC Davis, California, United States - 2_2465_0518 | ecosystem: Host-associated > Mammals > Digestive system > Stomach > Rumen | place: USA... | reverse complement strand
GTTCCGCGCTTCCCTTGCTGCATCTGCTGAAAGCTGCATTTATAAGCCCCCTTTCTGTGCTTGCGCTTTCTCTACTTATTATACCATATATTCTTTGTGTTGTCCATAATCTTCTTGTGCATTGTGTGCTTTTTGTTCTTATTTGAAATTATTCTTATAACCTTAATTAGAAAAGCCCACTAAATGCTTGAAATTAGCGGGCTTTTGCTTTATAATATATCTGGTTTTGTATTCGCGGGCTTTGCCTGTGAAGAAAAAAGCGCCGGGTTCGTCCAGCCCAGCGCTTTTATTTTTTTAAGAAAAACGAAGTGCAGCACGCCGAAGGCGTTTCAAAGGGGTTGGGATTTTTCCCAACAAGCGCATTATGGGCCCATGATGCATTGCTTGCCAATTTGTAAAATGTACGAAGCGAGGAAGAAAAGCAATGGTGGTCAAGGGGCAAATCAGTATACGAATTTGCAACTGGGCCAAAATGGCCCAGTTGCAAAAAAGAGAACAAGCGAATCCATCGCAGGTTGCCACGCGCGCGCGCACGAAGGGAAACCGGTTTTTGCCAAGTTCCCATTTTGGGTACTTGGCGATGCACCACGCGCGCGCGCACGAAGGGAAACGGTTTACCTTCAAAATAAAAATGGCTTACAATCGAACGTACAAGCGGCCCAGGCGTAAAGCCCAGGCCGTTTTTTTTATTCGATTAGTCCCAGGGCGTTTTTTCGTTTACTACTGTATAGCCGTCCTGTTCTTCAAAGAAATCATATTGCGGATAGTATTTATAATCTATAGTCCAGTCCGGGCTTCCATATCTGTTTTTCAAGCATACAAGTTTTATCCTGCGCGGGTTTTCGCCCTTTGCCTGTTTTATACGTTCCCGCTTTTCTTTTATCTGTTTTTCCTTATCAAATAAGGGTTCATCCAGGCAAGCAAGTTGCAAGCCCAGGCACACATCACAAGTAAACTCAATGCCGCCTGATTCTTTAAAACTTTCAAAGTCAACCGGCATTAAATAGTTGCCCCTGTTCACGCTGCTAATAACTATTACAGGCACACCCAGCGCGCGGGAAAGCCGCTTTAGTTCAACTACATTAAAGTCTATGGCTTCCCTTACTGTGTTTTTTGGCGCGCCTTGCAAAATTTGCAAATAGTCAACTATGATTATAGGGCGCACTTCATGCCGCGCTATGTATTGCCTGGTATAGTCTGAAATTTGGCTTACTGTGGTTTCAAAGCCCCCTTCTATAATGTTCATCCTATCGCCCACAGCGTCTATATATTCCTTTGTGGCCCTTTCCACTAAAGCGCTGGTTACGCCGCGCCTTATTTTCAAGCTGCTTATGGCGTTGCTATAGTCAAGCTGCGCGGTTTTTCTGCTTATACTCTTTGTAGCCATTTCCAGGCGTGACATTTCCAAGCTAAAAAATAATACGTGCTTTCCAGCTGCTGCTATTTGATCCGCTAATTGATGAATGAAGGTTGTTTTGCCCAGGCTGCTTATAGCGCCGATGGCGTACAGTCCCGGATATATGCCGCCCGCTAAAAGGTCGAAGCGGCTAAAGCCTGTCTTTATGTCGCTGGCCTTTATAAAGTCTGCTATTTCCTGCCGCATAGAGCCGGCAATATAAGCGCCTATGCCGTCATTAGTCGCCGGCTGCTCTGCTTGCTGCGCCGGCTCTTGCACTTCTTGTGCGTCCTGCGCTTTTTGCACTTCCTGCGCGTTACTTATCATTTCTTTTACAAGGCGGGCCGCTTCCGCATCCCCAATAGCCGCCGTTAAATCGGAAATATCCCCCTTTTCCGGGCATTGTGGCCATGCTTTCAGCAAGTCCAGCTTGTAGACGTGGGCCGCATAGCCGGCGAGGTGCTGCGCTTCTATATCTGAAAAGCGCTTGCCGGCTTCGTCATTGTCCCACAGGATATATACTGTTTTTCCTTCCAACTGCCGGGTATATTCTTCCCGCCATTTTTCGCCGGCTTCCCCTTTCGTTGCGCCGTCCTCTGTGCTGGCTGCTGTAAAGCCGGTAATATTGTGTAGCGTGTCTGCGTCCTTTTCCCCTTCTACCAGGAAAACAGTATCCGCGCCGGGTTTGCCGCAGATATAGAGCCTGTGCGGGCATCCTTCATGCGTCATTTTATAGCCGCTTTTTGCATTGGCATCTGTTTTTATCCAGCGGAAAGTCTTTTCCCCTTCATTATCATAAAAACGGACTTTTGCAAGGCCGTCCCGATAAGGGCCATAACAATAAGAGTATTCAGCAGCATAGCGCAAGCCGTTTTTGCTGGCAAACCAGTTAATAAAGCTGGCCCGCTTCCCTGCTTCCGTGTCTGCGCACAAGTCCTTTTTATCACAGCCCAAAGCAGCACATATATTATCAATGCTACAGCCTGTATGGCAATAAAGAAGGATATTCCCTGTATTTTCATCAAAGGCCACAGATAAGCTGCGTGTTTTATCATTGTGGCTATGTGCGCTGCCACAGGGGCAGGACGCTTGCCATTTATTTACCCCTGTCCTTTTTACTCTGTCCAGTTTTCCTAAAACGTTCATTATATCCATTACCTTTTAGCCCCTTTCTGTGTTATAATAGGGCAAGCGTTGCCCTGGTGCTGTGGGTGCTGCGCTGTGGTGCTGTGGCGGGCTGCTATCCTGCCCAGCGCCTTTTTTCGTGTCTACTTGAAATTATCTGCATAATCTTAATTAGACTTTAGCCCCCTTTCATGCCCCTGTAAGCGGCTGCGCTGCCGGCTGGCGCTCTTACAGGGCCGTCTTATTTTAGCATAGCGCCGCCGCAAGGCGGGCGGCTATGCGTTCACTTAAAGTACTTAAAGTACTTAGAGCCGCGCGCCATCTGAAAAGCCTTATTTTTCAAGGGGTTTGAAAACCGCTTGCACATCGAAGGGTGTACTTTTGCACATCGAAGGGTGTACCGCTGCACATCGAAGGGTGTACCTTTTTTGCAAGGCGGCTTATTCTTTTTTATCGGTTGCCGCCTTTGCTGCCGCCTCTATTTCCCGCTTTTCTTTGGCTTCCTTTAGCTTTTTCTGTCGCCGTTGCCGCTGTTCTATGCGCTGTGTGTGTTGCGGATAGTCGCCATAGTCAACTTCAATATACGCGCTTATAAAGGTCTGATAGTCCATTTCTTCCGGGTTGTCTATGCGCTTTCCGTCCGCTGTGTATACATCATAGTAAAGGCTTTCCAGCGCGTCCAGGTCTGCAAAGGTCTTTTTGATAATTCGGCCTTTTACATCCCTGTTTCCCTTCTGAACAGTATTTCCATGTTCGTCTTTTTCTTTTTTGGTGACTTCTTCGTAAGAAGGAAGGTTTGGCGTTTTGCTTATCAGCGTCTTTATAGGTATTCTGTTGCGCCCTGGCTTCCCTTCATTAAGCCGCCTGTTTTGTGCTATGTATCTGCCAAAGTAAAATTGATTTGTTCGCGGGTCTACACTCCATAATTCGCGCGGGTAGTCTGTAGGCGCATATAGTGAAAGCTGCTTATATAAGTCCTGGTTAAAGTTCCAACGTATAACGCCGTTGATTATTGCGGCTGTGCCGCCGTTTATGTCTATTTTGCCGGCTTCTTTCCATTTGCCGCCTATTCTTTCCCGGCATCTGTAGCCCAGGGGCTTTAGTTCTTTCATCTGCTTTAAGACTTCATCCCTTAGCTTTAGAATAGCCTGTTTGCTTGTGCTGCGCTTCTTTAAGGCGGCTAAGTCCCGCAAAGGCACAGCAATTTCCGCGCTTTGTGTTCTAAGGCTTTCATACAGAAAGAAGTCACTAAGCATTAAGGCGGCTGTGCTTACCTTCTCTTTTGATATTTCAAAGGTTACATCCCCGACAACTATTTTTCCTTTCTTTTCACGTTCGTCTATATCCTTTTTCCCTGTGTTGATATAGGCAAGCGCTGTCATGCCCTTATTTAATGGCACAAGGGCAAAGGTTGCGTTTTGCCTGTCTAAGAAATCTGCTATCTGTGTGTACACATAAGCCGCATACAGGCATCTTTCTATAAAATCGGGGCTTTTTTCGTCTGCTGTTGGCACAGTATTTTTCCCTTTACTGGTAATAATGTCATACAGCACTTTTGCAAAGCCGTCTACATCCAGGGCGGTATATTTCCGAATGATGGCAGGGGTTAAGGTTCTGAATAGGCGCGGCCTTCTTAAAAGGTCGTCTACCATTCCAGGGCGCTTTATATATTCGTTTATGCAAGAAGTAAATTCTAAAACGTAAAGCGCGCCGGCTGGCATGTAGTCCTCTAAAGGCTTGCCGTTGACATATAAGCCTTTTGTTTCTGCTGTCCCTTCTATTTGGTAGAGCAGGGCAAAACAGGCTTCTAATACGCCTTGTGTGCTGTTCATGCTGCGCCCCCTGTGCTATTAGTCGGCATCTTCTACAAGCGCTTTAGCGGCCTTGTATTTTTCGCCGTTGCGTTCTCTTTCAGCGTCTAAGACAGTATTTACATACGCCGTCATTGTCTGCCCCCTGATAGCCGCCATAACCTTTATAAAGTCATAGTTGGAAGGGCTAAAGGCCATGTTTATTCTGTCCAGCTTCACGCCCGCGCGGCCCTGCGTCTGTAGTGCTTCCCGCGCCTCTTGTGCTTTCTGTTCTTTCTGCGTGTCCTGTGTTTCCAGCATATCCCCATATACTGCTTGCATTTGCTGTGCCGCTTTCTTTAAGCTCTTTGCCATTGTCTAAACCTTCTTTCACTTAATATTGATAGCGTCCAGCAGGGCGCTATAGTCCGCTGTTACTTTTGCGCGTGGCGCATAATCGAAAAGGTTCTGCTGTAAAAGCTGCGCCTCTTTTACGGCTACAGCTTCCCTTATAGGGGCATCTATGAAGGGAAAGCGTAAGGCTGCGCATCTTTCCTTTACCGTGTCCATAATGTCACGCGCTAAGACGCTGCGCCCATTGTGGCGGGCAAGAAAAACGCCTGTTACAGCTAAGTCCGGGTTAGCCTGGTCTATGCTTGTTCTAAGCTGGTAAAGGCCCTGTAAGCCCAGCGCGTCCGCTGTTGTGGGTATTATGGCCTCTGTAGCGGCCCGCAAGGCGGCTAATAGCGGCTTGCTAAGTGTAGGCGGGCAGTCTATCACAATAAGGTCATAAGCGCCTTTAAGGGGCATTATAGCGCGTTTCAGCGCGTCTACATCGGGCAAGGTTGCAATGCTTATTCCTGCCGGCACAATGTCGCCGGCTGCTGTGTGCTGAATTGCTTCTTTTACGGGTTTTCCCTTCATTATGTCGCCTGTAGTTAGTCCTGTGCTGTCTGCGCCGGTTATGAAGGATAAATTGCCCTGCATATCCATATCCAGGCCCAGCGCGCGCCATTTTCGGGCTGTAGCGCCGCCCAGGATGGCCCAGGCTGTAGAAGTCTTGCCTGTACCGCCCTTTTGGTTACATACTGCCATTATCCGCATCTGCATCTGTTCCCCCTTTGATAATTTTATATTGCCTTTCAAGTTCGCTATAAACGGCTAAAAGCATATCCATAGCAAACTTGTCATTGCCGCATTTATTGCTTACTTCGCAAAAGTCACGCGCTGCCGCTTCCCATTGTTCCAGGGTGACAGGGCAGGGCATAAAGCGCTTATGTAAGTTATATACTTCCCTGTAAATGCTGCTGTAAGCGTCCGTTTACCATTCCCCCTTTTCTAATTAAGGTTATACATCTAATTTCAATTAGAAAGCGTTTTAAGCATGGTAAGCGCCTTTTCCAGCTTATCAGCAGAAAGCCCCTTAATAATGCCTATGGCTTCCTGCGCTGCATCTGTGGCCTTGTCCTGCTTAAAATAATAGTCGTATACCTGCTGTTCTGTGTTGCGCTCTGCCCTGTCCTCTGCGTGTACATAAATTTCCGTTGTAGCCGGGTCACAATGGCGCTGGTGCTGCTGCGTCAAGTATATGTTATGCGTGGCCTTATAAACGCCTGTGCCGCTTGTGTGCCGCAAGCTGTGGGCTGTAAGCCTGTCACTATCAAAGCCCGCCGCGCGTAACATGTTTTTTATCATTGTGCTAATGGTTGTGGGCGCTATCCGTTCGCCCTTGCTTCTGTTGCTGGTGCTTACAAAAAGCGGGCTTTTCGCTGTGGGCTTGTCTGTGCGCGCTGCTAAGTATTCATCCAGGGCTTTCTTCACTTCTGCCGGCAGTAATACAGGCGCGTCTTTTTCATCGTGGCCCTTGCCCTGCACATAAAGGTAAGTTCTGCCGCCGATGGTTTTAATGTCGCCTATATTCGCGCGGCTTATCTCTATCATGCGCAAGCCGTCCGATATGCAAAGCAAATACAGGGCATAAAGGCGCTTGCCCTGCTCTGTTTCGCGTTCGATGGTTTCAGCTATTGCCGGCACATCTTCACGGCCCAGCGCGTCCTTTTTGTGGGTGTCATTGCGGACTTTAGCGCCTTTGATATTATCGGCTATGTTCGGATATAGGCCCTCTGCCGCCGTCCACTTGAAAAAGTGTTTTACAGCCCGCAAATACTGCGCCCTTGTGCCGGGTTTGTAGTCGCTGGCGGCTAAATAGCGTTCATACGCCTTTATATCGGCCCTTGTGGGCTGCGTTATGCTGCTTTCCTGCATCCAGCGCGCAAAGGCGCGAATACAGGTTATATAGCCCTTTACAGTTGTTTCCTTTACGCTGGTATAGTCTATAAAGCTTTCAAACAAGCCGGCAGAAAATACCGCCTTTTGCTGTGCCGGCATAACCTGTAAAAAGCCTGTGCGCTGTGGCATCATTGCTAATGCTTCACTCATAACGCGCGCCCCCTTTCCTGTTATGTTCTTATTGTACTTTATATTCTTAGCGTTGTCAAGTACTTTAAGCACTTCTTGTGCATGTTATGCAATAAAAAGCCCGCCTATAAAAAGCGGGCAAAAGCGGAAAAAAGCGGAAATTTAGGAAGGTAATTCGTCCCAGGGCAAAGGCGCTCTTTTGAAGGTGTAATTATCATACGCCTGTTTAGCCTTTTCCTTTTTGCTTACCGCTTGCTGTACTTCCGCGCAAAGTTCTACATAGTCTTTCAGCAGGGCTATTTTCTGCGCTGCGCTTTCTGTGGCTTCCTGCTGTTCTTCATGCAGCATGATATAGTCTTTTATAGCCGCATCAATTACAGCCACTTCTTCCCGGCAAAGGTGCATCTTATAAAGCATCTGCGCGCCCCCTTATTCCTCTACAAAGCCCCAGGCTTTGCGGAAAGTCGCCTGTATATCTTCGCTTGTGCGCTGCTGTGCCGGCTGTTCTTCGCCCCAGGCATCAAAAGCTTTCTGCGCCGTGCTGGTGGCAAAGCCCTTTTCAAAGTCAGAATTAAAGCCCGTGCCGTCCGCTACATTCAAGAAATAGTTAGCGCGCTTGCGCATATCGTCCCATTCCTGCATTTTAGCGTCCGGGCCGGGAATATTCCGCACATCATAAGGGGCGGGAACAAAAATATCATTGTTTCCAGCTTCGCGGGCTTCCTTTACGGTTGCTTTGTTCCTGGCTTCCCCAAACTTGCGCAAAGCGTCCAGCATGGTATAGTTATCCTGGTAACGTTCTACAAGTTCGGTAAACTGTTCCGGGGTTACGCCCTGGCCCTGTAAGAGCTGCGCGTCTGCCGTCAGCTTTGCGCCGTCCAGCTTGCCCCATTCCCGCGCGCCGCTGCTGGCTTCCCGGTAAATGCCGTCAAGCTTCGCCTCTGTTTCCTTCCTGGCCTTTGCCAATTCTTCCCGCAAGCGCTTTTCTTCGCGTTCCATAGCTTCTTTCTGATAAATGCTATAGCCCTCTTGAATTTTTGCCGCCGTCCGCTGTGCTTTCCCCAGGTAGTCCAAAATAGTGTCCTTTGTCCGCTGCAAGTAAGTGTTCATTGTTTACCGCCTTTCTGCCTTTTCGGCCTGTCGCTGCGCTTCCTGCGCGCCTTTGGTGTAGCCCTGTGCAAAGCCCAGGTTATAGATAGCATTTACCGCCGCCCTTACGCCGCTGCAATGCTGCTCTAAGCTGCTTCCGTTTTCCGGGAAAAGTTCTTGCGCGTAATAGTCCCGGATAGCCCTATAAAGGGCGCTGTCACGCTCTATTTCAGCCTGTAGGGCCTCTGTATAGTTCGGGCTTTCAAATTCCTTTACGGCTTCTAATTCGCTTTCCAGGCGCTTAAAAACGCCCTTATGCCGTTCTAAGTCCTGTTCAATCTTGCTAAAGGCTTTCTTTAGCTCTGTTTCGTAGTTCTGCAAGGCTTGCATTTGTCCATCCCCTTTCTAATTAAGGTTATACAAGTAATTTCAATTAGCGGCCCGCGTGGGCGGCTAAATCCGTTTCCAGCGCGGCCCAGGCGCTGCCGGCTAACAATGCGCCTTTTACACGTTCTGCGCTTCTTATGCCCTTTGTGCCGTCTATGCCGGCATCCAGGCGGGCAAGGTATAAATGCGCGTCCAGCGCGTCCATAAAGCGCTTGCTGCCGTCCGTGAAGGTTAGAAGATACAAAGGCAAGGGGCGCGCCCTGGCCCTTTCCTGCGCCTCTAAGCGGCTTAGAATTGACTTCATTTAGTCCCGCCTCCATACATCGCTTTCGATAAGATAAGGTATTTCACGTTCGTAAGCGTATTCTGTAGCGTCCAGTATATCCAGTTCATAGCTGCCATTATCTAAGCGCGCATCTTTTCCAATTTGCTTTTCATCCCATACCGCCGCAGAAAATGCGCCTATAGCGTGTGTGCAATGCCGCATTATCTTTAGTCTGTGGCTTGCGAAAAGGCGCACAGCACAGTTTATTCTATCGTTTATAGGCTTCTTCAAACACTTGTAAACCGGCACAGTCTGCGCCCTGCGCGCGGCCTCTGAAAGCCCTTTAATAAGCGTTGTTTCGGCATTATCTGCCATACATTCCATTACAGGATAAAGGGCGCTGTTTCGCTCTGCAAAGGCTATATAGGCGTTTTCAAGCTGCTGTGGCGTTAATTCGCCCTTGTGGTAAAATTCATCCAGTATAACCATTTCCCGATAATAAGGCGTAAAGCCTACGCAGGAAAAGGCGTGGGCGCTGCCGTTGCCCCCAAAGTCAATTCCTATATAGGCTTCATTTATCCGGGGCGGCTTGTCTATAATGTGCGCTTGCGGGTTATCTACAAAGGGCCGGTATATAGCGCCCTCTGCCGCTACCCATAAGCCCAGCACATACCTGTCATAATAAACAGTTCCCGCATATTCCTTTTTCAAGTTGCTTACAAAGTCTGCCGGCAAAAAAGGGTTATCGTCCAGGGTGTAAGTCTGCAAATATATGTCCGCTTTGCTGTCTAAAAACTGTTTCAGCCAATGCGCCGGGTTTTCGGGGTTACATGCCCCATCAAAGCGGCTATAAGGCTTATCCAGGCGGCTTTTCAGCATATTGAACACATCCGGGTTATAGGTTGCACATTCGTCCCCATAGCAATATTTAAGGCTTGCGCCCCTTATCCTGTCAACGTGGCGCACATTATCAGCGCCCAGGCAAAAAACCTTTTCCCCGAAAATTTCCGCTGTGTTGTCGCTGCGTATATCGCTTACTACAGTATTTCCGAAAAGTTCCTGCAAAGGGGTTATAATATTGCGCTGTAGCGTCCCTTTTGTATTGCCCAGGATAACACACAGCCCAGGCTTCCCCCTGCGCGCTTTTATGTTCGCGGGTATAGTATAGGCAATATCTAAGAAGGTTTTCCCGCTGCGCACAGCGCCGGCCTTAAAGCCCCATCTATGCCCGCCGCTTTCCCGGATATACTCTTTCTGCTTTTCGGTAAAGTTCATTCGTCATAGCCCCCGCCGTCTGTCCGTTCCAGGGCTTCCAGGCGGCTTATAATGTCGCTAATTTCAGTATACCGCAAGCCATATTCTAACAGGGCGCGGCTTGCGCTTATCTTCCCGCCGTCTGCCTTTTCCCGGCCCTCTACAATGGCCCGCAAGGCGTTTATAGCCGTGTGTAAGCTGCCCTGTATTTGCCGCGCTGCATCGTCTACAACGTGGCCTTTTCTGCTTGTGTACTCTGCTACAAAGTCCGCATCTTTCATGTAGTTACGCAAGGTTCGGGCTGTTATGCCGGCCTTTTTAGCGGCTTCTTTCTGCGTGTCGCTTTCCATAAGGGCCGCAAGCGCCTTTTCCTGCTTATCCGTCATTATTGCCCGCCGCCTTTCTGTAAAGCGTTAGCCATTCCTCTAAAGTCATGGTAACAAGCCAGGGTTCACGGTTGCGCCGGTGAAAGACTGCCGGCTGTCCATCGTGAAAGCGGGCTGCGTCCGTCTGCGCTTGCTGTATAGCGCTTAGTAAATTCAACTTTTCGCGCCGCTTTACTTCGATATGAATATTAGGCAAGCCCATTACATCCGGGAAAGCGCCATAATTTAAGCTGCCGCCGCGCTTCACGCTGTAGCCCTTTTCTTGTAGAATTTGGGCTAATTCCTTTTCCCCTTCAGCGCCCTTTCTCTGTGACATCTTCCCCATTTTCTTTAGCTGCCTTTCTTGCCCAGTAAGCTACATTGTACGCCTTTACTTTTTCCCTGTTTTCGGCCCTCCATGCCCTTTGATATTCGTTCCGTTTTTCCCTGTTGCGCGCGTTATATTCGCGCTGGTAAGCGTTCCGCGCTTCCCTTGCTGCATCTGCTGAAAGCTGCATTTATAAGCCCCCTTTCTGTGCTTGCGCTTTCTGTACTTATTATACCATATATTCTTTGTGTTGTCCATAATCTTCTTGTGCATTGTGTGCTTTTTGTTCTTATTTGAAATTATTCTTATAACCTTAATTAGAAAAGCCCACTAAATGCTTGAAATTAGCG
>Ga0326513_10003880_pt1 | contig 10767 bp, 8 predicted proteins | sample 2_2465_0518_D_FD_203654 | JGI IMG/M metagenome (GOLD analysis project Ga0326513, IMG submission 203654) | Bovine rumen microbial communities from UC Davis, California, United States - 2_2465_0518 | ecosystem: Host-associated > Mammals > Digestive system > Stomach > Rumen | place: USA: California... | reverse complement strand
GGACCCCGTCTTCGGGGATGTTGTAGTTCTGAAGATAAATATTCTCGGGCATAATCGATCCTCTCAGTTATTTGTACCAAATTTACCATTTCAGGTTGGGAAGTGCAAGGACAATCAAAATGACGATTATTCAGGTGCATTTTTTGATATGGAAATATGAACTTTTTGTGACGATAATGTTTTCACTACATATTTAATTGAAAAGTAACGTATAATATATTGTAGACAAAGTTGGTTCATTCGGCAGCAACAGTATAACTAGTATAAACATTTTTAAATAACTCGACTAATAATGCATTCCATGATATACTCTCGTTATACGAAAAACGGGAGGGCGATATCATGGGCAAAAAAGCTTCTACAATAACTCTTACACCTGAGGAGCGTTCTTATCTTGAACTACAGACACGGTCCCGCACCATTCAGGCTCAGACAGTTTGCAGGGCAAGAATCCTCCTGCTCAAAGCTGATGGTGAACCGATCGATGTGATCGCCGATAAAGTTGGTATTAACAGGTGCAGTGTTATGCTGTGCCTGAAAAAGTTCAAAGAGGGCGGTGTTGAAAACGCCCTCTTTGATGCTCCCGGCCGTGGCCGCAATGCAGAAATCACGGATGACGAAAAAGCCTGGATCATCAATATTGCCTGCCAGAAACCGGTCGATCTTGGCTACTCTGCTGAAGTATGGACACGTGCGCTTCTTACCAAACACATAAACAAGTTTGCGGAAGAAGCAGGTCATATAAGGCTTTCAACGATCAGCCAGTCAAAGGTCCGCACGATACTTGAAGAGGCGGATATCAAACCTAACAAGATCAAGTATTACTGCGAAAACCGCGATCCGGATTTCGATCAGAAGATGCATAATGTCCTTCTGGTCTATAAGCAGCTCTCTCTGCAATTCGACGAAAACGGCCAGCTTCTGCCTTTTGCAGAGGACGGGCAGGTGGTTCATGTGCTCTCATACGATGAGAAGCCCGGAATTCAGGCAACTGCCAATACATCAGAGGACCTGCCCCCTGATGAAAACCACAGTAACATCAACAGAGATTACGAGTATAAACGCCTTGGGACTGTTGCGCTTCTTGCCGGGATCGATCTGCAGACCGGAGAAGCAATCCCGCTTGTAAGGGATCGTCACAGCAGTCAAGAATACATAGAATTCCTCAGTCTGCTTGACGCCAAATATCCCAAGGGGGATAAAATACGCCTGGTGTTGGATAATCTCAAGGTACATACATCCGAAGAGACACGTAAGTACCTTGCAAAAGTCCCCGGAAGGTTTGAGTTTGTTTTCACACCCAAACATGGTTCCTGGCTTAATCTCGTAGAGGGCTTTTTCAGTAAACTTACCCGTCAGTTCTTAAAAGGCATTCGTGTAAAGACCAAGGAAGAACTGGTGGAGCGGATATATAAATACTTTGATGAGGTAAATGCTGACCCTGTAGTCTATCACTGGAAATACAAGCTCGAAGAAATAGATCCCAGAGAAGAAATACAGGTTGAGACATTGCCTCTTAAAAAGTCGAGTTAATTGCTGACGTTTATACTAGTTTTAATGAAGGATGGAATGTCTTTAGAATCAGTGAATCAAAAGTGGCTGATGATACTCAGGGCAATTATACAACTGACAATAATGTGTATTATGCTGCTGTTAAACTCATAATTACAAATCCTGGACAGCAGAATGAAAAAAGATTTGTGACACTTCCCAAGTATTATGCCAATTTCGACGAAGATGCGTTTGATAAGGACGCAGCAACTGATACAGGGGCAGGATTGTCCGGAGCTGTTAGAAAAATTGAGTTTAAAAATGAGTCTATAAAAAGTGGCTTAAAGATTAAGAAGACAGTTCAAAATGCACCTGAAGATGCGGATGATGTATTTGAATTTACAGTCACATTGAAGGCACCTAAGGTAGATGATGTGACTGGAGAAAAAGTCACTGATGAAGAAGGTAATATCGTTTATGAACCGGTTTCAGGCGAATTCCCTATTATGGGCGTGACTGAAATTGAGGGGACATACGTTTCACGCGATGCTAGCGGGAAGATGACTGTCAGATTCACAAACGGTACCGCTAAGATCAAACTCAAAGGCGATCAGAACGCTGATATAGCAGAACTTCCTGACGGAGACCTTTACACAGCTGCCGAGACAGGTGTTCTCCCTGAGGGCGTCACTTTGACTTCTCCTGCAAAAGATGCAGAAGGTAAGCAGATCATTTCCGGCACGATTAGTTCCACAAGTACAGCATTAGCTGAGTTTGTTAATACTTATGCAGCAACCGGGAAAGGCGAGATAAAGGTACAGAAGACGCTGACCGGGCGCAACTGGAAGGACGGGGACACGTTTACGTTCACGCTGACAGGAGTATCCGCGCCTGAAGGAGTCAAAGATGTGCCGATGCCTGCCGAGACAGAGGTCACGATCAGCAACGCGGACACGAGCAAGGTCAAGAGCTTCGGAGAGATCACATTCAGCAAGGCGGGCACTTATACCTACACCGTACAGGAGAGCCAGGGAAGTATCAGCGGAATGACGTATGATACGACGGCGCATACCGTTACGATCAAGGTAAAGGACGACGGCAATGGGAAGCTTATTGCGGACGGCACCGAGCTGATCCAGACTATTAATGTGTACAATGAGTATGAGTCTATAGGCCAGATTGACCTCGACGTAACAAAGAAACTTGTAGGCAGACCGATCGCAGATAAGCAGTTTGAATTTGAACTCTATTACTACCAGCCTATGATTAAACTCAGGAGTTCAAATGCTGATCTGTATTCTGATTGGGTGCCGACGGGTAGCGTTAAATGTGACAATACCGGTAAAGCCACATTCTCGCATGATGATGAGATTTTCAAGGATGTTCTGACATTCACACAGAATGACATCACAGAACGGAACGAGGATGGAACCGGAACCGGTACAAAGGAATTCAGGGTCGCTGAGGTTATTCCCGATAATGCAGTCAATGCAGACGGTATCAAGTACGAGGATGCAACTCCTGTACAGAAGGATGCCGGCGGCTTCAAGTTGAACGGCTACACATACGACAGCAGTATCAAGTCAATTACCGTAAATCTTTTAGATGACGGAATAGGCCATATTACTGCCACAGTAGCAGACGATTCTGACGAGCTGGAATTCACCAATACATACGCAGCTGAAGGTGAGATCGTCCTGCACGCACAGAAGAAACTGAGTGGAGCAAGAAAGCTTGAGGAAGGCCAGTTCACATTCATACTTAGTGTTTGCTGAACGGATGATATCCATTCATAAAAAGCCCATAAATATGGGAAATCTACTGAGTCCTAAGTCTATATCTGGTAAAATAGATGCATGGTTTTTCGATTCCAGACGTCAATTATCCTGCATCTAAGGAGCCAGATATGTACCGAAATACAAATGATGGACAGACCAGTATCTATGACTTTATCCTTCCCTTCGGCGGCCATTTGAAAGAAGATAACCGCTGGGTAAAACTCCGTGAACTGATCGACTGGGAAATAGTCGATCAGGAGTACCGCAGGAACTTTAGGAATAAAGTAACCGGGCAGGAAGCGTATCCTTCTTCCGTTGCCTTTGGCTCCCTTTACATCCAGCGGAGACTGGACCTTACGGACCGTGAACTGGTCGAGCAGATCGCCGAGAACCCGTATATGCAGTACTTCATCGGGTATAAGGAATACCGCAGCGAAAAGCCTTTTGACCCGAGCCTGCTCGTCACATTTCGCAAGCGCCTTCCCGAGGAAGTCATGAACAGGATCATTGAAAGATCATTCATCGAAACCGCAGGCAAAGACGATGAGGACAAAAACGATAAGGGCGGAGGCCACGGTTCTTCCGGAGATGAAGGTTCCGGCACGGATACAAAAGAACCGCCGAACAAAGGAACTCTGATCATAGACGCCACCTGCACACCTGCCGATATCGCATTTCCTACGGACCTCGAACTATGTGACAAGGCCCGCAGATGGACGGAAGTTATTCTTGACCGCTACTGGAAGCTCTTCGGGTCACTGAACGGTACAGGAGAAAAGCCCAGGACCTACAGGGAGGTCGCACGCCGGAGGTTCCTTAAGCTCAACAAACGCCGTAAAAAGTCAATGAAGAAGATCCGGAAAGAGCTCCGGTACCAGCTCGGGTGTATCCGCCGCAACCTCGACTATATCGAGGACTATGCCGCCGAGTACGGACTGGACTGCCTGTTCCGTGTACAGCGTGAACGTCTCCTGACGATCGTAGTGTTCTATGACCAGCAGAAGGAAATGCTGGACACAAAGACCCACCACATCGCGGACCGTATCGTAAGCCTTTCGCAGCCATGGGTCAGGCCGATCGTAAGAGGAAAATCAAAAGCCCCTACGGAATTTGGCGCGAAGATCTCAGTCAGTGTTGTCAACGGCTATACCTTCATCGACCGGTTCACCTTCGATGCTTACAACGAAGGTGAAGCATCCGAGTTTAAACGCATTGTTGAACTGTATCGGAAGCGGTTCGGCTGCTATCCCGAACGCGTCCTTGCAGACAAGATCTACAGGAGCAAGAGCAACCGGGAATTCTGCAAGAGCCATAGCATCCGCCTGTCAGGTCCGAAACTTGGACGTCCGGGTAAGGATCACGTATCAGATATCCGTCAGGAGCTGAAGGAGATCGGAGAACGCAACGCCGTCGAAGGTAAGTTTGGAAACGGAAAACGCAAGCTCGGACTTGCATTGATCATGGCCAAGCTTCAGGTAACAGCAGGTTCTATGATCGGGATGGATATCTTCATCCTGAACATGGAAAAGCTGATGAAGCAGGGTGTTTCATTGTTGTCTGCATTTTTGGAAGTCTGCATCATTCGGCCATATCCGACAGGCAGACAGCTAACAACAGATGTAATATCGGGGTGCTGGGCGCTGGTGTGACCACCGTTCAGCATGCCCTAAGTAATAAGGATTTATGACCGGAAGCCGGAAACGGCATGAAGGCAAATAGATTCTGAAGCACCGGTGGCGGCACAGCGATGAGCTGTGCCGCCTCCTTTTGTGATGATTTACACCCGGTCGTCTGCCAGGCCATATAACACAACCGGCCGCAGTCTATACACTGTGGCCGGCTTGCTTCTTTTTGCCCTAAGCAATTTCGTATTTTTTATATAATTCCTTACGTTCTTCAGGAGAAGCATTCAATGCTTTATAGTATTCTTCGCTGCCGGGAGCAAGTTTTCTGAGAAGGGCGATCACCATGTCCTCGCCTTCAGCTCTGCCTTCAGCTCTGCCTCTAGCCATGCCTTTTTCTATCCCTCTGGCTTCCACTCTATCTAACATTTCACACATATTCTTCGGCTTGCCTCCTTCCTCGTTGATAGTAAGCTCATACCTGTCGTCGTCGGTCAGTAAAGACATCAGTTTCAGAATCTCGTCCGTATGGACAAACTCGGTTCTGTCTGTGGACACATAACCAGAATCAGCCCGCTTATGCGCCATAAAGTCGGCGATGATCCGGAAATCGCTGCGGAACCGGCTGATCTCTTCATCACTCATAAACGCGATCTCAAACAGATTGACCTTGTAATCATTGACGTAGGGTCTCAGATCATCCGGGACATCGATCGCCTCATGAAGTGTCCGGTTGCTTTCCCAGTGTGTATTGCCAAAATACAGCACAATCGTAATTACAGGATATCGCTCTTTTGCCGACAGTTCTGCCCGGTATGCAGCGCCGTCATAACCGATCACGCGCAGAGGCATGTCTTTGTCATAACTTGTCTGATGCTCAAACCCAAGAAAAGCTATCCGGATCTCCTGTTCCGTATTTCCGGCTGTCTTCAGAAACTTGCTAACATCCCGTTCCTGCTCATGGACCTTCCCGTCTGCCTTGTACATGGAATAAGGCGTGATATCCGACAGAGCATCCGGGTCAATAACTGGTCTGCCGTCAAAGAGCAGCCCGTTCACGATATCCGAGAAAACGTCGTTATAAGATGCCAGTGTTTTTTCAGTAATGTCTTTTTCTCCCAATCAGTACCTCCTTATGGTCATAGGTGGTGCAGGGAGAACACAGGCAGAGCCCGAACAGAGACCGATTTCCATTTGAGCAGATTCGAAAGTGCTTCCCTGCAGGTTATAAAGTTCTAAACGCAGGGATTATTCCGATGAATAATGACTCGAACAGATTATTAGCCGTGAAAAGGGATGCAGCGAAGACATCGCCGCGAAATGCCTGCTATTTATAAAAGCATTATAGAACTGAGAAGAGAGGCGGTCAAGCCGCTACAACCATGCCAATACGACAAATAAATAACAAAATGTCAAAAAAGACCTAATCTTTGTCAAAAAATTATCTATTTATAATCCGGTGCGGGTGATACTATACATCATGTAAGCAATACAAAGCTTCATTCATAAATTACCCCCCTAAATATTAAACATCCCCTATGAAGAAAACCGGCTGACACTGGCAGCCGGTTTTCTTCGTTTATAATACAAGACGGCGCTGCCTCAGGCAGAGCCGTCTTGTGCTATTTATTATTGATCCTGATTCAGGCGTTTGTGACCTTGATCTGGCAGGAGCGCATGGTCTCGAGGGCAGCTTCATGTTTCGCGGGCGTTACGCCGGCACAGCAAGAAGCGTCGCAGGAGATGGGCGTCTCGGGAAGGGTGGCTTTGATCAGCAGGGCGTTGGATACGACACAGATATCGGTGCACAGACCGACCAGTTCGATCTCGATGCCTTCCTCTTCGCGCTTCTCGAAGATCTCCATGAGTTTGGCGAGCTGCGTGCTGCCGAAGGTGGGCTTGTCGATGATGTGGTCCGGGTAGATCAGTTCCGCGATGTCGGGGCGGATCTGCCAGCCATCGGTTCCGCGAATGCAGTGGGGGACCGGAAGATTTTTGCCCTCCTGGGTGGCCAGGTAGAAATCGCTGTGAGTGTCACGCGTGGCAAAGACGTCTTCCTTGGGGTAGGTCTTTATTTTGGCCTTGACGTTGTCGACGATGGCGACTGCTTCGGGCGTTCCGAGAGCGCCGTCGATAAAATCGTTCTGCATATCGATCACAAGTAAGATTTTCTTCATGTTTAACCTCCATGTATAATGAATATGGGCGGCGGCCAGCCGCCGGAGCATAGCTTTCTGTGACTATCATATCACAAGACGCAGGATTCGAAGGAGCAATATCGCGGTGTCAGACAGAAAATCATCAGGACAAATGACAACAGGTCAAAAGATACAGCAGTTCAAGGACTATTATCTCGGCGGTACGATCGCGGTGATTGCGGTCGCAGCTCTGATCATATTCATGGTGACGCGCTTTCTGTCTCCAGCTGAGGATGAGGCGGCTCTCAGAGTTGCCGTTTTCGACACAGAACTCTCCTCAGAGGCGCTGGAGCAGCTTGAACAGGCGGTGAGAACATCGCTGGACCTTCCGGAGGACGCGCGGATTGTGGTCGATACAGGCTTCGTCTCCACGAACACGAATGAGTACGCGAGGCTGAGCGTCCTTGCGGCAGATGGGAGAGTGGACGCTGTCATCGCAGGCGAGGAAGCGTTTGCGGAGCTGGCCGGATACGGCTATTTCAAGGACTTGTCCCTCTATCTGCCGGAGGACTTAAAGAGTTCCTATGCAGAAGAATTACTTACTTTCAAATATGATTCTGACGTGATCGCGGATGACGCGCAGCAAAACGGAGAGATGGCTTCCGGCGAATATCCCTTCGGGCTGTCGCTTAGCAGCAGCACTCTCTGGAATTCCATGACAGCGGACAGCGCTGTGAAACCGGAAAAACCGGTGCTGGGAGTGATCCTGGAGTCTGAGAATGACAGGAATATTGAAGGACTGATAAGCGTGTTGATGAAATAGAGAGCCAAATGAAAAGAGAGAACCTCAGAGGCCGATATGACCTCTGAGGTTTATTTTTGTTGCAGTAATTGAAATATTAACAGAAACGATCATTCCGCTCCGGGAGTGAGCTCGAAAGTATCATCCACGTAAGGATTTCCCATATCCTCATCCGCATACACCTTTAAGGGAAGTGAGATCTCCTCGACTTCGGTGATGTCATTCTCGGTCAGAGCATTCTTGTCCCACAGAACAGTGGAATACGATGTTTTGCCCGCGCAGACGATGTCCGCCCAGAAGGGGTCGCACATGATGCCGTTTACGGAGGAGTCGTCGACGCTGAAGACCATATCGCGGTCCGTCTTGTTGACAAGGTAGAGTTTCATGGCGTAGCCCCAGCTGTTGTCGGGCTCATATCCGGTAATGATCACGGAGCAGTTGTCGTCGTCCACGAGGACGTGGTCTGTGGCAGCCGGCTCTCTGACGGCTGAAGATGCCTTATCTTCACCGAGCGGGAAGACAGTAAAGGGATCGTGCATCAGCGCGGCTTCTGTGTAATCGTCGTTGTTGTAGACATTTAAGGTGAAGTCGACCCGGGTCACATCCCCGATCTGCTTCTCCTGCAGGGAGTCGCGCATCCAGGTGATCTCGCAGTTGCCCTTCTTGCCGGCGTTAATGACCTCTGCCCAGAAGGGGTCGCACATCACGTCATTGACCGAGACCTTCTCGAAGGAGAACATGAGATTCTTATCCGTGCGGTTCTCGACATAGACCTTCCACTCGTAGCCGTATGCGGCGTCTGACCGTACATCCTTGATGGCAAAATACAGATCGTCATTGTCAATTAACACCTGGCTGAAGGCAGGTGCAGGGCCGCCCTCGCCGGAAGAATTCTTAGTGCCTGCGTCCGCAGCAGTGCCTGCGTCCGCTGTGCCCCAGTCGCTCACCGCGGATTCATTGGTATCCGGGATGGAAGAGGCGTCGCCGGTCTTGCCGGCAGCGTCTGATTTGCCAGCGTCGCCGGATTTGCCGGAAGCATCTGTCTTGCCGGCCGCGTCGGAACTGCCGCCGGACTCTGTTTTGGCAGAACCGTTGTCCTGATTTGGTGCGGACGAGCCGCAGCCCGTGCAGATATTGGCAATGATCAGTGTAAAAATAAGCACAAAAATAACGGCTGATCTTCTCATAAACAGTAAAACCTCCTTGAAACAATGTAAGTAATTTGTCGTTTACGGTTCTACGTCTGATTGAAAATGCCGTTTACTAGAGATGAGTATAGCACAAATTGTGCCGTTTGGGCGCGAAAAGTGTTACAATTACCAAAATCAAAGTTTGCAAGGAGGCGGCACGTGGAGAACCAGTTCCTGCGCACGGAGATTCTTCTGGGCGCCGATGCAATGAAGAAACTTAAGAGCAGCAAAGTGGCCATTTTCGGTGTCGGCGGTGTCGGCGGCTATGTGGCGGAAGCGCTGGCGCGATGCGGTGTCGGCGCTTTCGAGCTGATCGACCGAGACCAGGTCAGTGTCACCAACCTGAACCGCCAGATCATCGCCACCTGGAAGACCATCGGGATGGACAAGACTGAAGCCATGGCCGACCGCATCCATGACATCAATCCTGAGGCGAAGGTGGTGCAGCGCAAGTGCTTTTACCTGCCCGAGACCGCGGACCGGTTCGACTTCACGCAGTACGACTATGTGGTGGACGCCGTGGACACGGTAACTGCCAAAATAGAGATCATCCTGCAGGCGCAGCGCGCCGGAACGCCCGTGATCAGCAGCATGGGAGCGGGCAACAAGATGGATCCTTCCAAATTTGAGGTGGCGGACATCTACAAGACGTCAGTGGATCCGCTCGCGAGGGTGATGCGCAGGGAGCTGAAAAAGCGGGGCGTCAGAAAACTCAAGGTGGTATACTCCAAAGAGGAGCCTATGAAGCCTCTTCTCAGGATCGAGGCGGATCCGGAAGCGGGACGCAAGGACGTGCCCGGAAGCAGCGCCTTTACGCCTTCCGCAGCGGGGCTTCTCATCGCGTCGGAAGTGGTGAGGGACCTGATCAGATAACTCACTCTGCAGTGCAGGTAGATGACAGCAGTCCTTAGACACAAGGGACAGGGAAATATAAGATGAGCAAAGAACAGCAGCAATATCAGAAACTGGTCATGACACCCGTGGAGCAGCTGATCCCGCGGCTTGCCGTGCCTACGATCCTGAGCATGATGATCACGATGATCTACAACCTGGTGGACGCGTTTTTCGTCGGGAAACTGGGGACCAGCGCCAGTGCGGCGATCGGAGTCGTGCTGGGTGTCCAGTCGATTTTCCAGGCATTCGGATTCATGATGGGGCACGGCGCGGGGAGCCAGATCAGCATCAGATTGGGAGAGGGAGATAAAGATGCGGCGGACAGACTGTTTTCCACCGCCTTTTTCCATGCTCTGGTGATCAGTGTGATCGTTGGTATTATCTGCCTGTTCGGACTTGAGCCCCTGATGAGGCTTATGGGAAGTACGGACACGATTTTACCGTTTTCGAAGAATTACGGCTTCTATATTTTGATCTCCGGGCCCGCTCTGGTAGGAAGCTGTGTCCTGAACAATGTCATGCGCTATGAGGGCAGGGCGGTTCTGGCGATGGTCGGCCTGGTGACTGGCGGTGTGCTCAACATGATCGGTGATCCGATCCTGATGTTCGGCCTGGGGCTTGGCATCGACGGCGCAGGGCTCTCAACGGCAATCTCTCAATATATCAGTTTCGGAATCCTGCTCTACATGGTCTTCAGCAAGCGGACGATCAGCAAGCTCTCGCTCCGCTGCAGGTCCAATGATCCGGAAGTAACACTGTCGATCATGCGCGTGGGCTTTCCCAGCCTGATCCGGCAGATGCTCAACAGCATTTCCACCATAACACTCAACCATGCAGCGATGCCCTATGGAG
>Ga0326513_10003879_pt1 | contig 10770 bp, 5 predicted proteins | sample 2_2465_0518_D_FD_203654 | JGI IMG/M metagenome (GOLD analysis project Ga0326513, IMG submission 203654) | Bovine rumen microbial communities from UC Davis, California, United States - 2_2465_0518 | ecosystem: Host-associated > Mammals > Digestive system > Stomach > Rumen | place: USA: California... | reverse complement strand
CCTCGCCGCGATACCGGCGCTGGCCCGCCGCGTTCGGCTCCTCCATGAAGGCCGGCGGCATCTGGCGGCACGTCCATCTTGTCCACCGGCGCGGGACGGTCATGGAAACGCCCGCCGTCACGCCCGTCGGCGCCCGCTTCGAAGGCACGCTCTCCTTCCTTGGCAGCCCGGAGGGCCACTCGGTGCGGCTCATGCTTTCCGACGGCGCGGGAACCGTCGCGAAGACCGTCCCCGCCACCGCCGGCGCCTTCGCGATCGCGCCGGAGCGCCCCGTCTTTTCGTGGCCGCTCCGCCCGCACCTCTACACGCTCGCCTCGGAACTCGTCGCGCCGGACGGCGCCGTCCTCCAGACAATCCGGCAGCCGCTGTGGCTCATGACCTTCGAGACGCGCGACAGCGAGTTCCGCATGAACGGCAGGCCCTACTTCCTGCGCGGCCAGAACGGGTTCCCGCACTGCAACGTCCCCTACGACCGCGACTACATCCGCCAATATGTTTCCGCCTGCCGCGCGCAGGGCGTCGAAATCAGCCGCTTCCACACCGAGCCGCCCTCCCACGAATGGCTTGACGAGTGCGACCGCCAGGGGATCATGGTGATTCTCGAAATGCCGCTCCACGGCTCCGTCGGCTGCTATTCCTTCGGCAGCGAGCAGTTCCAGAAGACGGAACTCGCCGAAATTCTCTCGGTCGTCCGGGAATGCCGCCGCCACCCCTGCGTCCAGATCTGGAGCATGGGCAACGAGCTCATCGTCGCCTGCGAGCGCGACCTCGGCCTCGGCAGGCCGCTGTTCGACGTGCTGGAGGGCTGGATCGCCGAAGTGCGGAAGCTCTCCGCCCAGCCGGTGATCGCCAACTCCAACGGCGACGCCGCCAACCTCGTCCACAAGACCGTCGGCGACATCGACGACATCCACCAATACGGCGGCTGGTACACGGAAACGCTCTACGACCTGAGGCATTTCGCCGACTGCACGCTCAAGAACGACATGCTGTTCCAGCCCGCGATCAGCACGGAGAGCATCGCTGCCTACACGAACGACGACGGCGAGCCCTTCGTGCGGGGAAACGACGTCCGCCAACGGAAAGTCGTGGACATGCGCATCGGCCGGATCACCGACCTCTCCGCGCAGGTGCAGGACTACCAGACGTTCATGCTCAAGGAATACGCCGAGGCCCTGTGGCGGCGGCGCCGGCCGGACAGCAATTTCGCCGGCTACATCCCCTTCGGGCAATACACGTGGTTCCGCCATCCGTTTGAGAAGGGGCCGGACGGCCTGAGGCCGAAGCGCATCTGGGACACCTTCCGCGAGGTGCTGGGGCCGGTGCATGTTCAGCTCGAATGCTTCGACCGCCACGTCTACGCGGGCGCGTCGATTCGCGGAACCCTGCGCCTCTACCACGAAAACGTGCATCTGCCGGAGACGTGCGAGTTCACGGTCCGCGTGGAATGCGCCGGCGAAGTTCTCTTCTCCGCCCCGGTTGCGGTGCGCTACCACGAATCGGCGGAGATGGCCGTCGAGCTGGGGCCATTCCCGAAAGGGGTGCGGCGGCTGGAGCTCGCCGCACTCGCGGAGGGGCGGGTCGTCGCGCGGAACCACCTCGACCTGTGCGGCTACGCGGTCGGGGAGGCGGAGCCCGCGCGGAATGTCGCGGTCTTCGACCCCGAAGGGCGGCTGCGCGGCATCGGGACGGAACTCGGCGACCCGGCGGAAATCGCCGGATTCGACCCGGAGAGGACGACATTCCTCGTCGGCCCCCATGCCCTGGGCCGCCAGACGCAGTCCGCGCGGGAGGCGGTCCGCGACTGGATCGGGCGCGGCGGGTTCGCGGTCGTCCTGGAGCAGAATCCGGGACCGTGGACGGGCAATGTCTTCGGAACGGGCATCGGATTCGTCCGCGCGTGCCAGCCGCAGTGGTCGCGCTGGGCGATGAACCTCGTGAAGCACACCGACCGCGCCGACATCTGCGAGCCGTCCGACCCGCTGTTCGCGGGGCTGGCGGAGGAGGACATGCGCTGGTGGAACGGGGACACCTTCCTCGCCCACGACTACCTCGCGCTCGACGCCCTGCGCGAGGGCGACCGGATTATCTCGCGCATCGGCAACGGCCTCGACTCCGGCGAACTCATGCCGGTGCAATACGAATACCGGGATTCGGGCTACAGCCTGACCGCCGTCGAACGCCGCGTCGGGCGCGGCGCGATTCTCTGCACTTCGCTACTCGTCGGGACGAAACGCGGGCTCGAACCCGTCGCCGACATCCTGCTCGGCAACATGCTTGCGCAGTCGCGAAAGCCTGGAGCCTAGCGGAGGCTTATGACGGTTGCGTCTTCGGAATAGCGCGTCAGGGCGCCTGCGGAGAGGATGGCATGGACGCATCGTATTTCGTCCACCATGCCCGCTATTTCCGCGCCACCGCATCCGCCGCCAAGCGTAAAGCGAGTCCCGTCCCCGGCAAGGGGCAATGCGAAATCGCTGGCGGAAAGCGTTAGGCTTGCCGCATAGTCAACGTTAACGGTCGCCGTTCTTGCCGGCAAGTCCGCCGCTATCGCAACATGATGCGCCGTGCCGGCGAATCCTTCCATCACTGTGAACGACTGGATTGCCCCCGCCTGGTTCCTGAACGACGCGACAAGAGTTCCAGTTGAATCAACGGCAAGGCGCCATGCCGTGTCCCCGCTTGCGGTTTCGGTGCCCAAGAGCGTTGCGCAACCTTCTGCGGGCGCCGCGACATTGGCCAGCGCCTCGATGGTGAAAACGTTTCCGGGATCGCACAGAACGCCGCTCGTGGCCGCCGTGAAATGGCGGCCCGAGACCGCCGCAGACGAGCGATTCCTGTCGCCGCGCACGCCAAGGCGGCTGCGGCGCCCCTTCAGCACCGGACTGGCGAAAACCGCAGTGCCCGCCCCCGTAGGCGTTCCGGAAAAAGCGTGGCCGTCCTTGAAGGCGTATTGGTCCGCGTCAATCGCGGCCTTTCCGCAGATGGCCGCCGCCACCGTCTCGTCAATCGTCCCCTCAAGCGTCCATCCCCACTCCCCGATGTCGGCAAGAACGCCGCCCGGATTGTCCGAGGCGTAGAGGAACTCCTCCGGGGCGAGCGCGGCGGCCGTCGCGCGGAAGCACGAAAACTCGGCCCACTGGTTGCCGCTGCCGTTGCCGCCGGAAAGACGGCAGGAGTCGATGACTTTCGCCTTGTCGGCGGCTTTCGTGACGGACATCTCGTCGGAGACGAGCGTGTAGTCGCAGTAGAGTTTCGCCTTGGAGGAGGCGTTGCAGACGATGGCGATGTGGTGCCACCTGCCATCCTCGAAAGAGTCGCCGCCAGGATAGGCGGCCACGGTTGACAGGTTGCCGGTATGCTGGAGCTGGACTCGACGGTATTCGTCCTTGTTGCGCGCCAGAATGCACCGGTTTTGATTGTCCGCGCCAAGATCCCAGTATCCGAGAACGGCCCATGCGTCGTCGTGCCCGAGAACCTTGGCGAAGAATTCAAGGGTGTACGATTCGCAGTCCCAGAGATCCTTGGCCAGCATGCTGAAATTGATCCAATCGGTCGAATTTCCGGTGTTCGCTGGGCCGAAGGTCGCAAGCGACGCCGCCGGTTCGCGGAGCGGGGCCGTTGCGCGAAGCCCGTCGTAGATGTAGCGCGCGGGAACGTCGTTCGTCGAATAGAATTCCGGCGTGGACATTCCTCCGGCGGCGTGCTTCACGCCGACGGAGACCTTTTCCCCGGAGGACGAATACCCGACCGTCGCGGCCCGGTTGAAGTAGTTGGTCTCCCAGAGTGTGCGTTCGGTTCCATTCGCCCCGGAATTGTTTTCCGCCGTGAAGACATAGCCGGGAGCCATCTCGTCAAGCGGGTAAAACGCGATAGTCCTGTCTTCGCGCCAGCCGTCAACCTCATCGGAGACATGGAGGAATTCGGCCGGGGCAAGCGCCCTGGATGAAACGCGCAGCGCCGAATACAGGCCGTTCCATCCGCCGCTGACTTCACCAAGCCGGAATACGCCAAACGTGTCTCCGGTCGCGCGCTGGACATAAAAAACGCGGGCTGATGCCTTGTAGTCCAGATAGAGGCGCATGAAGCCGTTTGTGGAGGAATCCGGCTGCTCGTAAACGAGCGCGACATGGTGCCATTTTGAATCGCGCAGGTCGGAAGCGGCCGTGACGCTCGAATAGTTGTTGTCGGCCGTGTTGCCCTTCCCGCTTAGCGGGTCGGTGAAAATGGAAAACGCCCTTGCTATGGCCGGATAGTTCTGCGATTGCGGGAACTGGACCTGGACGCGGTAATTGCCGGCCCCGGTGCCGGGACCGATGTCAAACCAAAGGGCATTCCCCTTCGATCCATTGTCGTTTTTGACAAACAGTTCCAGCGTGAAGCCGCCGCCGCTTCCGGCGTCGGCGATGTCCTTGCAGAAGGCGTTTGGGAGTTGTATCCAAGTCGCGCGCGAACCGCTGGTGACGGGGCGGAGCGACATGAATTCCGAGACAAGGGGCGCCTTGGCCGTCGCCGACGAGAAGAGGTATTTGCCGGGCGTCTCGTTTGTGACGGTGACATAGCCATTCGCGGCGGTGTAGGCCCAGACATGCCGCTCACCGTTGAGCGCGTTGGACATCCCCGTCAGCTCGCGCGCATGAGACGTGGACGTGTATGCCGCCGGGTCGGGGCAGTCCCACCTTGTGCCGTTCGCGTAGCCCGTGAAGGGGAAGAAGGCTACGGTGTCGGGCGAATGCCCTTCGGGGGTGAAGTTCGCGCTCGCGGGGAAGGCGCCGAGCGACAACGTGGCGGCGCAGGCCGCGGCAAGGTGCATTTTCGCAATGTTCATTGTTTTGTCCTTCTTGAGTTTTCAAGGTTGAATGCGTGACGGGGATGGAGAAAAGCGCAGACGCGCGCCGATGGGGCGCGGCGGGAGGAAGGTTTCGCCAGGCGCGAGTGTAAAGGGCGGGACGCCGAGGCAACGCACGTCGGGATGTTGTGCGCCATGCGCGTCGCACCAGAGGATTGCCGAGGAAACGGCTTCGTCGCGGGTGCCGAAGCCGAAGCGGCTTCCGTCGGAGAGGAGCCAGTCCGCCTCCAGCGGGGCTTGCCAGAGATTGGGGACGGCGGCCTTCGACACCTTGGGCGGCGCAACCTGCGCGGCGAAGGGGCGCAGGAAAAGGTAGCGCACGGGGATTGGGTCGGGGCCGGTGTTTTCAAGCCGGACGATTTCGGCCAGCACCTCGGGCGAACCCGGGGCGAGGGAGAGCCGGTCGGTGATGGCGAAGCGGATGCCATCGGCGGCGCCCTCCGCGCGGATGGTGACGGCGCCAACGCCCGTCGGCTCGTCCGGTGAAAAGGAAACGTCCGTGACGCGGGTGGCCTCAGTCCAGCGGACCTTGGCCTCATGCTCCCACTCCAAGAGGGCGCTCCAGCGGCCCGCCACGCGGCCGCCAAAGGCAATCTCGTCGGCCATGAGCGCGCCACCGGCACGACCGGAAATGCGGACAAGGCCGTTGGAGAGCGTCCAGGCACCGTCGGCTTGCTGGCGGAAGCCGACGGGGAAAGGACGGGTGGCCGCGCCCCCCGCCTTCCTTGCGGCATAGGCTTCGGCAAAGAAGTGCCCGCGCTCGCCTTGAATGGCAGTTTGCGGTTTGGGGACGGTTGTGGCAGTTGCCATTTCCGAACAATGCGGCGCCAGCCGCAACGCAGCCGCCCCCGCATGGACCCGCGCGAACATGGCCGTGAGTTCGGCGTAGGATTCGTCGCGGTCGTTGACGAGGCCGTAGTTCGAGTTTTCGAGGAAGGCGTCGGTGATGCCGTCGGCGGGGTCGTCCAGCCAGGAAAAGTAACTGTGGCCGACAAAGAACGGCAGCGCCATGACGGTGCGCAAAAGCCTTTCCGAGGCCTGGGCGCGCTCCTTCTGCGTCTTGAAGCGCTGCCCCGCGCCCACCGTGCAGGGGAGGCCCGAGTCAAGCGCGGGAAAGCTCCACTCCGTAAGCAGAAGCGGCTTGCCGGCGGCGGCGTGGAAGGCGCGGAAGGCGTCTGCGAACGGAACGCCGCCGCGCCGGACGAAAACCCCGCCGCCGTTGGGATCGACCCAGGGGTAGCAGTTGACGCTGACTATGTCGCAGTGCCGCCCGCAGGCGGCGGCGATCTCCGGCGCTTCGGGGATGCCCGCGAAGCGGCAGCCGAGAATCATGTGGTCGGCGTCTTCCCTGCGGATGGCCGAGCATAGCACGGAGAAGTAGCGGTCGGCAACGAGGGCGACGAATCCGCGCCGGATGGCGGCCGTGACGTTTCTGCCGCCGACGAAGTCCTCGAGCGCCTTGCGGGCGGAGTGGCTTTCGGGCAGGGCGCGGACGCGGTCGAAGAGACTGTACGGTCCCTCTGGAGCCCAGTCGAGTTCGTTGTCGAGGTAGTAGCCGACAAGCCAGGGATCGCCGGCGTTGCCCTCGCAGCGCATTTTCGCCCAGCCCCGGGCGGCGCGCTCGAAATCGGGACTGAAGACGTTCGGGAAAGAGCCGGGCTTCCCGCAGTAGGGGACAATCCACCGGTCGGTGTCGCCTCCGGCGCAGAACCAGATTGAGAAGTATGTGGAGTCGCGCCCGTCGGCGTGCGGGAGCGCACGATGCCGCAGCACTTTGTCCGAGCCGGCTGAGAGGAAGGTAAAGCCCCACTCGGCGAGACGGGCCGTGTTCGTCTCAGCCCAGTCGTCAAGCGAGGGGTAGAGGGCGCTGACCGTTTCGGCGTAGGCCCTGCGCCCGGTGGTGCGCGAGGGATAGCCGCAGGAGACGCACCAATCGACGCCGGCGAGAAAGACGGCGCGGCCGATCGGATCGACCACCCACGCCACGCCGCCGGTCTCCTCGGCATGGAAGAATCCGGTTGCCTTGCCGGAAATCCCGGTGTCAGGGCCGGCGGGCCGGTACGGAGGAAACGCGACGGCGTCCGCCGCGACTGCGGCGGCAGCGAGGATTGCGAGCGTGACTGCTTTGTTTTCGCGTCGTTTCATGCCATGCGATTGTTTCAGGCAGATTTTATTCTAACACAGGGGGCCGCTTGCCGAGTGGCAACATCAGGCAAAAAAAGCAAATGCCGTGAACCGACGGGAGCGGGGGCTTTGAATCTGGTGCGGAAGATGATATACTCGTTGCATGGCATCCATCCCGACAACTTCCGCCGTTCCTCGCATCCTCTACATTGACACCGACCCAGTCGATTCCCAGCAGAAGATGAAACTAGCGGGCATACGCAACTACGCATCCGGGCGCGGATGGGATGTGATCCCGCTGCCCTCGCGGAAATCGCGTCCGGACGTCCTGCCGGAAATTCTCCGGGACTTGAGGCCCATCGGCGTGGTCGTCGAAGGCTCGGGCGGCAAGTCCGACCTTCCGCCGAAATTCTTCGGCGACATCCCCGTTGTTTACATTGATGCGTCCAAGGCGCGCTACCGTGGACGCCTTGCCAACGTGGTCGCGGACGACTCGGCGGTCGCCCGTATGGCAATCAGGGAGCTTTCCGCGAACATGCCTTGCGCTTTCGCCTTCGTGGGCGTCTATTTTGAAACATCCTGGGAGCGCGAGAGACGGGCGGCATTCTGTTCCATCGCGCGATCGGCGGGGTTGCCGTTTCGGATTTTCCGGAGGTTCCCCGAGGAGAAGCAGAACCCACAGGCTTATGTCCGCCGCCTTGCCAGGTGGCTTGCAGGCCTGCCTCTCCACGCGGCGGTTTTCGCCGTCAACGACATGACCGCATCGCAAGTTGCCGAGGCGGCGGCCGTCGCGGGGCGGCGAATACCCCAAGACCTCACCCTCATCGGCGTGGACAATCTGGCGCGATATGTCGAGAAGTCAAACCCGACACTCACCTCGATCCAGCTCGATTTCGAACACGCCGGCTGGCTGGCTGCGCGGCTTCTCGACGACATGATGCGCAGTCGCCGCAAAGTCAGTTCGCAGGTGCGCTACGGGCCGCTGCTCTGCATCCGAAGGGAATCGACGCGCGGTTTCGGCCGTCGCGAACCACATGTCCTCACCGCGGTCGAAATCATCCGGCGCGAAGCGTGTGCGGGTCTTGGGCCGAAAGACCTGGTAGCCCGCGTCCCCGGTTCGCGTCGTCTTCTTGACCTGCGGTTCCGCGAGGCGATGGGCCACTCGGTCCTGAATGAAATCCAATCGGTGCGACTTGAAAAGGCCTGCACGCTCCTGATTGCCACGGACACCCCGATCGACGAGATTCCGAAACTCTGCGGCTTCAACTCCGGGCGGACGTTGCGCAAACTTTTCCGTTCAAGGATGGGGATGTCCATGCGCGAATTCCGCTTCAACAACGCGCGGCGCGACAGGCAATAGCAGAACAAAGGGACAGGCAACTTGTCGCACCCTGTTTCCGACATTTTGATATAATATCTCTTTCATAATAGTCAATCGTAAAAATCGTAGCATGGCGAAAATTGACAATCGACAAGCAATGCCCGACACTATCGACAACAATTCACCGCCGCCCAGGCGCCCGCCGCCGCGCTGCGCTTCCGCAGCAGCCGCCTTCGCGGTTTTCGCCGCCGCCGCGCTGCTGCTCCGCGCGCCCGCGCTGCTCCGCGCCGCCGACAACCTGCCGCTCGACTCCCCGCGCCGTCAGGCGTGCCTTTTCGCGATGCGCAACATCGCCGCGTTCTCGCACGCCCTCCGTCTCGACGCCCCATCCCTCTTTTTTGAATCCATCGAAAGGGAACACCTGGAATGAACAGAGCCACAACCGCATTGCTAACAACCATCGCCGCCACGGTCGCCATCGTCGCCGGAGCCTTCGCCGCCCCGACCGCGCCCGAGGAGCCAGCCATCCCGACGCCAGACACCCCGGTCCTCATGATTGGTGACTCCATGATGCGCCTCCTTGGCCATGAGATGGAGAAAACTTTCAAGAAGGCCGGCATCCAGCCCGCAGTCTCCTTCTCCTCCCTCGGCTCCGGTCTTGTCCGCCCGTCCGTCTTCGACTGGAACGCCAAGGTCGACGAACTTCTCGTAGCCCACAAGCCCAAAACGGTCTTCGTCGCAATCGGGACAAACGACCGGCAGGCCATCGAGGCCGAGGGCCTCGGCACCATACGCTACGAAAACGCCGAACAATGGCGCGATGTCTACTCCAAGTGCATCGGCGGCCTGATGGACCGCCTTGTCGCCGGCGGCGTCACCCGCGTCATATGGATGCTTCTCCCCGACATGAACGACACCGCCATCCAGGAACACGCCCAGCTCGTCAACGAAATCGTCAAGGAACAGGCCGCAGTCGACAAGCGCGTCGAATCAGTCACGCTCCTCAATCTCGGCACCATCCTGTCCCGCCGCCCCGGCAAGTACTCCCGCTATATCATGTCGCCTGACGGCCGCTCCCTCGCAGTGCGCGACCCCGATGGCGTCCACCTTTCCGTCGATGGGGCAAAGTTCGTCGCCCAGGCGATTCTCAAGCGCTACTGGGACAAGTAGCGCCTCCCCAACGGGGTACCTCCGGCCCCGCATAGCCACCTGCAACAACCTTGCGCCATCCGCCAACCCCGAATATGAACACAACACATAATCGTGCGGGCCTCGCCCTTTGCGCTATCGCGCTTGCGTTGGCGCTCCCCGCCTCCGCGGAGCCACCGCGCTTCATTGCGCCACTCCCCGAGGCAGTGCCCGAAAAAACGGCTTCCGAAATCCTCCCCATCCCACCGGAGGCCGAGGAAGACGACAAGGTTCGTTTTCAGGAGGCCATCGATGCCGCAAAGGAGCAGGACGTCTCAGTGACCGCCCCGTTGGCGCTTCTCTACGCCGGCCTGGGCCACCTCCAGGACGAGGAATACGATGAGGCGATTCCCTTCCTTGAGGAGGCGCTGCGCCGCGATCCCACGCTCCAGGCCGCATGGGAGGGCCTCGGATGGGCCCATGTCAAAATCGACGACATGCAGACGGCCAAGGCCATCTGGGAGTATTTCCTCCGCCTCATGCCGGAGCAGCATATCCCGTATGCCCTCCTTGGCCAGATGGCGGTCTTGGAGCAGGATTGGCCCAAGGCGGACTCCTTTTTCAGGAAATCACTTGAAATCAAGCCCGACCAATTCGACCTCCGCTACTGGTACGGCCAGAACCTTATGCGCCTTGGACGGGCAGTTGAGGCGGAAAGGATTTTCCGCGAACTGATTAGGCTTGAGCCCGAACGCCTTGACGTGGAGCACGACCTCGCCTCCCTTCTTATCCAGCGCCTCGAATTCGGAGAGGCCGTCGAAATCTACCGCCGCATCAACGAGGAACTGCCGGACAACCCCCGCTTCATGCTTGAGCAGGCCACGCTTGAGTTGAAGGTCGGCGAGCTTATCCGCGCCGACGAAATCTGCCGCGAAATCCTCGAAATCGACGAGGAGAACCTCGACGCAATGCGCCTCCGCGCCGACATCGCCGAGATTTCCGGCCTCAACGACATTGCGCCGCTGGAGGACCTCATCGAACAGACGGAGAACCCCGTCCAGCGCGCCGCGCTCTCCGTCCGCCTCGCTAACCGCTGCATCCTCGAGAACCGCCACAAGCCAGGCTCATACGAGCAGAAAAAAATCATCGGCCTCGTCGAGAGCGCCATCGAATACAACCCGACAGCCGTGGACTACCGCCTCCTTTTCGCGCAACTTCTCTTCATGAACGGCGACTTCCCGCGGGCGCGCTCCGCCGCCGTGGAAATCCTCGAACGCTTCAACCGCTGCCATTTCGAGGCCAGGCAGCTCCTGCTTGAAATCGCCATGCGCGAACTTCGCTACGATGACGC
>Ga0326513_10003878_pt1 | contig 10770 bp, 20 predicted proteins | sample 2_2465_0518_D_FD_203654 | JGI IMG/M metagenome (GOLD analysis project Ga0326513, IMG submission 203654) | Bovine rumen microbial communities from UC Davis, California, United States - 2_2465_0518 | ecosystem: Host-associated > Mammals > Digestive system > Stomach > Rumen | place: USA... | reverse complement strand
ACATCTATGGCTGGTATGTGAACCAATCCTTCCGCATCCCCGTAAAGGAGCACTTCGAGGCGCTGGGTTTTGTGGTGACAGGATGCACCACACCACGCGGCAGTCATATTGGCTATCGCATAACACTTTAACGGGCAAAAAACCCGCTACGAGATAGCGGGTGGGTGGTGCTCTGCAACCCGAAGGTAAAGCGCAGGGCTTAAAAGCCAAAACCTTATGACAGTATCATTCGTTATTAGGTGGCGTCGGCTGAGAATCACTATCACGTGGTCTTAGCGTCGCGGGGGAGGTCTTGCCCACCTCCCTTTTGGCTTTATCCGCCACAAAGGTACGAAGATTTTTTGAAACAACAACAAAAAACGTTGAAAAAATGAAACTCGGCTAATGGCCTAACATGCGACTGACAGCGTGACAAAAAGTTACTAACGAACTAAAATGACAAGACATGGACTATATCTATTCTCAAAGACAGATGGAGAATGCTGTTCTCCTTGCGGCTGACCTCTATAAGCGGCTCTATGAGTCGGGAACGGTAGGCGGCGATTCATCCTGCGTCACACAAACTATCATGCAGGAGGCGTGCAACATAGAAACATGGCTGGAGCAGAAGTACGGCCATGATGACGGCGAATACTTGGACCACCTCGAAGAGTATGAGCGGATGCTTGAGGAGAAGTATGGACTTTCATCGGGTACGGAATCCTAAACATTAACCACTAAAAACAAACAAGACTATGCCAAATTGGTGTATGACATCCTACACGATTGTAGGTGAGAAGAGCGACGTGCAGAAAATACACGAAGCTATAGAGAACCATCCTGTAAAAGAAGGTAGTTCAGAGAGTTGGCAAGGCAATATACTGAATGCGCTTGGAGTGAGTTATGATGCGTTGGAAAATCGCGATATGCGCGGCTTTTTGTACGATGAAGACTATTTGGGCGACATCGGTGACGGGCAGGCGAAACTGCGCGTGAACTTTGAGGAGGCTTGGAGTCGCACGGAGTTTGCAGAGGTGCTGCAACAGGTGTTCCCGGACATCAGCATCTATTGGGTAGCGGAGGAACCTGGCTGTGACATCTATCAGACGAATGACGCAGAAGGCAATTTCTACCCCGAACGCTACTATGTTGATACCTGTATCGGCGGCGACTATCAGAGCGAATACTTCACAACGGAGGAAGAAGCATACGAGTGGCTGTCACAAATAAGTGACTGCAAGTGCGAGGCCGACGTGGATGCCTTTAATGAAGCCAACGAAGGAACAGATGAGTTCATCTATGTACATGAATACGAGGTAGTGTGACTCTAAAAAAGTTTTCGCTTGACAACCTCCAAATGCTTTATGGCGATGTGCGCAAAGTGGTAAGAGAGCATTAACCAGACAAAAGAAATCTGTTATTGAGTTTTTTTCTGTGCTTTCGGTGTTTTCTGTGTGAAATAATTCGTAACTTTGCAGCGCAGAACCGATAAAATGAGTGAGACATGGAACAGATTATGCAACCTGTCCAGAACCTGACTATCATGGGGTTGGGCACAATAACATGGGAAAATGAAGAAGAACAAGCAATGTTCACTGATAGCTTCGGCAGAGTGCATACAGCCGCATTCCTGGATTCGGACACAGGTAAGCCTATCCTCCCTTAGCGGACAGCCTTCCGAGGCGGCCACAGCTATCTGGGACACCGGCGCAACCCGCTCTGGAGTATCTATGCGGATAGTGAAGGCGCTTGGGCTGAAACGACCTGTTTGCGTGACGGAACGATATGCTGACGGCAAGGAGAGGAAGACAAAGGCATACTGGATTCTCATCTCCTTTCCCAGTGGACGACAGGCACGAGTACTGGCTACGGCACACAAGGCGGAGGACATTGACTGCATCATTGGTATGGACCTGATATGCTATGGCACGTTCCTGCTGGAACCTACCGCCGATGGAGGTTCACGCTTCACGTTCACACTGAACGTATGACTTTCTTTCCCCGCACGGCCTTCGAGCCTACCCTTTGAAGGGATGCGGGGAGCTACGTTATGTTTCATAACTTTTTGAATTTTTGAGTTGCGTGCTCTGCGCTGTGAAGCGCGGGGCACTTTTGTTTGAACCACCTAACGGGCGCTCTGAATTGTCAGACTATTCGGGGCGCTCCGAATATCATATACAATCGCAAACCACTAAACCATAAACGCTATGACAGACAAACAAAAAGCAAGTGCTGTCCTGAACTATCTGGAAGAAGTTGACAGCGAGACCGTGATTAACATTCTCGGTGAGTACATTACAGACGAGCAGTTGGCTGCGCTCCACGACAAGCTGACGGAGGAGGGTATCTTTGGGAACGACCCGCTGGAAGACTACAGCGAGGACTTCCGTGCCGGCATGAACTATGTGCTGGAGCAGATGTGCGACGAGGACAAAGCCATTATCCGTGCAGAGGTAAGCAAGGCATATAGCCAGCATCTTGTGCCGGATGAGAACATTGTGGATGACTCTCGCATTACAGACCTACTCGAAGAGTACGGCCAGGACCACGACCTGCCTGAAGGCTGGTATCTGGAGGAGTATGACGCGAGTAAAATACTGTTGCTGGTATGACTACGGATGAAATCAATCAGGCTATTCGTGACGGCTGCGTGGTGGTGCTGCGCGATGAGCCGTGGCTGTGTATTGTGCCGGACTTCTTCGGAGGCCTGGTTGTCGACACGCTTCGCATGGAGCCGTTCTCGCCAAGAAAGGCGACGCTGGCCGACAAGCGGCAAGCGGTCATCTATGAAAAGGTAAAAAAATGAAAAGGTGAAAAAGTAAAAATATTAACCCATAAATGCAATCGCTATGAAGAAGAACTACACTGTTGTCAAGACTGCCGAGGACAGCATGACGACATACCGCGTAATAGGCATTGAGCAGGCCGACGATGCCGCTATCTGCCAGGCTCTGACTGAGGCTGCAAAGGACGTTTGGCCGTACCTTACAACGACACCAGGAACCTATACCGCCGCACAATTAAGTGACAGCAAGGTGTATGTAAATACTCGTGATGGTGCCAAACTACCTGCGGAGCTTACTAACGTATGCGTTGAGTGCGGCACATCCAAGTACAGAATTGGACTGGAGCAGTCTATGTGCAGCAGCCATTACACGCATCTGTTTGCTATTTTAGGCCATTTCGAGAGATTGGCCCGTGTGAAGCAGAACGAGCGTGCCATGTTCACGGCCCGCACGGAGCTGGGTGAGCTGGTGTGCGAGGCGCGTGTGATAATGCCGACGGACATCAAGGCTATCTGCGAACTCTGCGGAGATGACCCTTATAATCCAACCATGATCTTTCCCGCTCTTGACCTCGACCGCCAGTGTATCGTAGCATCTGACGGTATTATGATGGTTGCAAAGAAGGTGACTGTCGCCAGCATCCACTATGAGGACAAGGTGCCCACGACGTTCTGCCTGCCAAAGGAGGTTGTGCGTATGCAGGGAGAGGTGACGGTGCAGCTTTTTGAGCGCGGCTGTGCTGTTACCGGCCAGAACGGAGTGACGGCTGAGGTGGAGCACGACAGACCTTATCCGAAATGGTACGCCGTGTGGCCCAAGTATCGCGGCGGCATGACTATCGTGGACAGTAAGGCGATGGCGAAGGTGGTGAAAAGCGCTGTCGGAGGACTGCGTTTTCGCGGCAAGGAGGAGGGAGAGGCGCTGCTGCTGACTCACTATCCTGACTCTGCAGACCTCTGCATCTGCGGCTACGATGGTGCGGAGAAGGTGAACACTCAGACTGTCCATGACTGTATTGCGACCGACGAGGTGGCATGGCGTGGGCCTGTGAATGCTGTGCGGCTGCAGAAGGTGCTGGCACTGAAGCCCAAGCTGATGTGGGCAGGCTATCAGGAGAACAGCACACTGCCCGACCGCATCGTGTTGGAGGATATGGAGGCGCAAATGGCGGTGATGCTTATGATGCGGAATTTCTGCGAAGACCTCGACAAAGTCATGCGAGAGACTGAGGCGGAGTTCGCCGTATGTGGCAACCGCGGTCTATATCGCTGCTTCGGCGAAGACAGCTGGCTGCTGGAGCAGGTAGAGACGAAGTATCCCACATGTGAAAAGCAGCCGAAACCGCAAATAACTGTCACGCATGCCGAAGAAAAGTCCCCCAAATCCGCACCAAGAAAAGTTGAAAAGGTAAAAAAGTTAAAAGTTGAAAGAGCTGTTAGGGCAAGAGCTGCCGTATCTGCGGGGCAGAACGAGAACCACGAACCATCTATTTCCGACCTGCTGCGTGCCGCGCTGAGAGCGCGACTTGCAGCATGAACGGATTACACAACAAATCGCAAATCATTAAATCGTGAATAATATGGCATACAAGTTTCATCAGACACACCAGCTTGACGATGAGTTCCGCAAGGTGTTCGGTGTCGGCTTCAAGCAGTTCTACGACGGACTGGTATCCGTCGTCTTAGGGTATCTGAACATCGACATTCTGAAGTTCGACGAGTGGCTGCACAAGAAGCACGGCAACTACGAGGATTCAGGCAAGAGCATGAACGACATAGTCCGTGAGCATTACGGAGAGAAAGGGCTGAAATTGTTAAACGAAACAACTTGATTAAAACGCAATCACTATGAAAAAGACTTATCGACAAAGAAAGGAAGCTGCCCGCCAAGAGGCTATTGATTGGCAGCTTGAGTGTGCAGAGCGTAACATTTCCTACGGCGAACTCGCGGACGCAGGTAATCGCTTCGAGAAGCTTGGCCGTAGATATGGACTCATACAGTAGTTCAGAGAGAACGCCATTCCATGTTAATTAAACAGAAAGACAGATGAAAAAGACTTATCGCGTAAAAGTAACCTTCAAGTCGTGGGATGTTATCGAGGTAGAAGCGGAGAACAGAGACGAAGCCCGCGAACTTGCCGAGGACATGGCAGGTGACATGAGCTTGAACGAGATGAACGTAGAATTGGAGAATACAGTCATACTAACATGCTAAAAAACAAACATGATACAGGAAAAAGTTTTTCAGTTGATGGACGCAGCAAAGGAGCGTATCATTAAGACCATGCAGGAGCGTGGTATTACCAGTGTTAACCTCGTTATGCCGTGGGAAGAGTGGGCGAATGAAAATGGTTTCAACGCAACGGACGAACCCGATAGCGACTATGAGGATTATTGCAGAGAGGAAGCCCCGTACGTTATATTTTTGGGCAAATTTGGCAACGCTATTGACTTTGCCGTGCTTAGTGTGGAACTGGAGTGTGGTGGCGACCAGCCGTGCTTCAAAATGAAATGTCATAGTGACGAATACGGTGACGACACTATTCACGACTACAGCGTTTCCTACCTTTCTATGGTGTTCGTGTACGACGCTATGGAGTGGGAGCTCGAACTCGAAGATACCAATCAATCAAAATAGAAAGAAAAAAGGATATGAAAAAGAAAATCATTCAACACCTGACCGACCTGATGTCAACCATTCAGATGGCCTACTACAAAGGCTGCGAGACGGGTTCGTTGTGTGTACACGAAAGCGGAGAGGCCGGTATCAGCATCGACCTATATAACTTTGGCGGCAACGGCAAGCCTGTCTGCTGCGGACTGACTTTCCACAAGGAAGACAGGGATGAACTGCAACGCGCATTTTGCCTTTGCTATAACCCGGACTGGAAAGATAGCCTGCGGGTGCTCTGCTTCAACGATGCGCCGTGCGACTGGGACGACGACTATGACCTCTCGCCCGAAGAACTTCCCATGAGCGTGCTAACCACTATTACGCGATGGCTGGAAATGTCCATGCAGCCAATCCCGAAGGAGGAGAAGAAAGAACTCAGCGCGAAGGACATTATCGCTCTATGGAATGAATGGTGTATGGACTATGCCGACGAGAACCTGTGGCTGGATTACATGGTGAAGCATCCAAATGGACATTGCACCCGTCAGCACCTGCAGGAGAAGTGGGACGAATGCTACAACCGCTACGGTAACAGGGCTGCCATGACTATGTTCTGGAGCTGCCTGGACAATACCAACCGTGTCATCCTGACCGAATACGTCACGGAAATATGGCACAGAGAGTGAAACGCTTATATCTGCTATTATAATGAAACATTCAGGACATAACTACGACAATTTCCTTGACGATAGGGATTTTCTGGAAATAGTAAACAGGGCTGTAATAAATTATTGCCAAGAAGATTTTGATTTTGCCGGCGATGATTCCGACAAGATTGAGAGTGAAATAGCTGATTTGATTAATGACTTTGTCGACGACGAGGCACTGGATAACTTCGGCTACAAATACGGAACAGCCAACTATCGAACAGTCGCTTCAAACGTAATCCAGTACATACAAAAACACATTAACGAACTATATTGAAGTATGGCAAATGTGATTTCAACCGACTTTCGCGCCATCCACATGGCGCTGAACAAACTCATCATCAAAGAGGTGAAGGCAGCGCTCAGACTGTTGCCTGGCATGATGTTCAAGAATGAGCACCACCGACCGCTCTGCCGTATTGTTGTTTCTCCGGACGGTGACTATTCACCCAGGGACTTGAGCGTAAAGGAAGTGTGGCTGGACGAAGATGACCTGCTGCACATCGAAGGAAATGATGGCGACGAATGGGCCAACGAAAGCGAATGGACGGAGGATGACGACATGCTCGACATCACCGACTTTCAGTATCTCATCAGTCAGATAGGCGCGGCGCTCCCAGATGGCAAATACGACCTTACCAATGCCGAAGACCTACAGGCACTAATTCAAATTTTTGTAAATCGTTAAAGTGTAAATGCAATGAACATTGTTATCACAGGTTGCTTCAACGAAGAAGCACGCGGCCATCATGGCCGCGACGAAGTGAAGAGAACTATTACGGCCGCTGGCCATCGCGTCCGCAGCGAAGTCACAAGGAACACGGACTATCTCGTGGTAGGCACTGCTGTTGTAGCCGGGCACGAGCCTGGTCCTGCAAAGCTTGCAAAGGCTGACGAGCTGGGTGTGCCACGCATCACACTCTCACAACTAAGGGATGTGCTGTGAACTACGGATTACAAGGATTACTTGAAGTATCTTGGTGGGAAGTTTACCGTAATTCGTCCCACCAACTATTGTTTTTAACCCAATTATTTTTATGGAATTTTTTATCAAAGTAGGCGACCGCGTTCGCCACAACATGACCGGCGCCATTGCTACCGTGAGCCGTGTTCGGATGGAACTTGTCAACAAACAGGATGGCTACGTTCCGTTTTTCCGATTGGACTTCGGACACTCACAGAAAGGACCATTCAAAATTGAAATGAACGGAAAGGAGTTTCGGCGCGAGGCGCTGACGCTGCTGACAACAAACGATTGACATACTCCCACGGCTAAAGCCAGTGGGCTTTCCAGCTCCGAATCGTAATTAACCATCAAAACCGATACAACTATGGCAAAGAAAGAATTTCAGTACGGCGGCTACACGTTTGAGCCGCGTGGACAGTTCAAAGACTACGGCATCAAGCCGGGCAAAAATGAGTTTCGACAAATCAGCAACGCATTACACTTCCCGAACCGTGGCAATGTAGCCGACGGCGACGAGAAGTTTGACTATGATGAGTTTTACAGGGCATCTGGAGGAAGCGATGATGACGTGTTCCTCTGTAAAGAGAACGGCATTCTGTATGTTCCATGTGCTCGTACATTGTCGATATTCGACCAGGAAACCCCATCAGAAGAAGTATGGAAACACTACGAGCGTCGCCGCGAAAAGCGCGAGGAACATGAGCGTTTGGTTAAGCGTAGCACTCTGAAGGAGTCGATGCGCTTCACGGACGAACAGTACCAGGCACTGAAAGAACTCACTCGTGCTGCGAAGAAGTGTCAGTCCGTCGGACTCCAGTTCTCCAGCGATAAGGAATATGTGTTTGTCTTCCGTGCCGACTTGCTGGAAGACCTGACCGAGGACATGGCACCGATGGAAGGTCAGTCGCAAATCCCCGACGGGTGCTTCCATACCGCCATCTATGGCGTGTGGAACTCTCACGATGGCCTGTATGCCAACCCCAAAACCACGCACGGATAAATCCCAAACTACACAGGCTTAGTTGGGCAACTAAACACGGTTAAATCCAAAACTAAACACAGGTGAGTTACACGAATAATGGAGTGAAGATTATGAAGACAAAGATTTATATCGTAGCATCTACGAACATCGAGAGCACGAAAGCATTTACTAACAAGTTTCTGGCTCAGGACTACCGTGACGAGCTGCAGGAGAGCGAGAGACGCGACAAGGTGACAATCACGGAGCAGGTAATAGACGTACCGTTCGCCACTGACCGCCGCAAGTACGGAATGACCCTGAAGGAGATACGCGACGAGATAGCGGCATTCACGGGCGACAAGAAAGGCGAGGCTATGCGCAAGGCTAAGATATTCGCCCACAATATCAGCATTGCCCATGTCTGCCGCATCCGTCTGAGCTTCGGACGCCGCACCGACGAGCACGGAAACCGCACGGAGGATCATAACTGGCTGCAAATACAGTGGACCGACCTGGACGGCTACAGCGACACATTCAGTATCATCGAGTAATCACACGTTATACACTATAGACAACATCACAGGTTATTAACACCCTCCCAAAAAATTAAAGATTATGAAGACAAAGAATATTTCAGCAACATTCGACCTTTGTACTTATACAGAGAATAAGAAGACGGGCGACATCTGCCTGACAACACGTTATAGCTTCTGGCATACGCAGGAGTTTAAGAGCGAAAAAGAAATAATGACTTTCGCAAAGGGTATGGCAAACGGACTTTCTTATAAGTGGGCGCGTGCTGCCGTAAGAGTGACCTACAACGGACAAACCAGGGAAGTAACTGCATGACATCATACATTATACATCATACATCAAATTACACACCCTAAAATTAAAGATTATGGAGACTTTATTTGAAAACAACGATTTTCGCCTATTATCTACTGGGCATGATTTTGACTTTGTGGGCATCATAGAGACCAAGACAGAGGAGCCGTTGACGTTTTTCTTCGGTGAGCAGCTTTGCGACTGTATCGACGAAGCGGATGACTATGAGAGCGCCGTGGACGAGAGCAGGACGGAGTTTATTGGTGTGTACGAAGGTATGAAAGCCTACGACAGTGACAGCAACAGCGACGAGGACGAAGAACAGGAAACAGCCAACTCTTATCTGTTTGCAAACAATTTCGACCATGTGTCATACTTCCGCACTCGCGACGACAAAAGTACGGGCTTTCTTTCTGACCCGCGAGAGCGCGGCCAGTTCCTCGCGCTGATTAAGGCGTATTGCCCCGAACAACTTTCGCAAATCAACTGGGCATAGGGCATCGAACAAACCACAGAACTAAACAAAACAAGACATTAAAACTTAAATCACTATGAAAAAAAGTAATGATGACATGGCATGGTACAACGCCCTGCCAAAAGAGAAACAACGATTTCTGGATTTCCTCGAATCGAATGACATTCACTGGAATGGCCCCGCAGGGGATGACGAACCTTTGAGCGTCGAACTGGAAGGCTACACTAACGGCGGCGAGGATATGATTATTACCCTGGATTGCGTCAGTGCCGAAGACCTGCAGGAATATGTGAGAAACTTCGATATTGACGCGGCGGTTGATCTGTGGTGGAATAATGGGCAACCAGGTAGAGGCGTTCCGTTCGACTCGCAGGCCGAACATGCGAAAGATTATGAGGAATGGCTGGCAAGGCTGCAAGACATCATTGATGAATATGTAGACAATGGGCATGACAATTCGCTGACCAACGTACAAGAGCTTGCTGCCAAGCGCTTCCGCGAGGCCGTAGAAGAATTGCGTATGCTGAACGTCGGCATCCGATATGATGCAGAGAAGGATGAGTTCACACTATACAGAAAGGCTGCATGAAGATATGGCACAGGTAATTCATAAATTGTCAAATCATTAAATTGCGAAAAAGATGTCTTGGTTTTCACGAAGTTTCAGGCGCAGCTTTGCTGCTGAGCTAAAGAGGTATCCGGCGTACGTAACGACGCCACAGATAAGACCTGTTAAGGAACAAAAACCGTAAATACTATTACGTTCGCGTGAGGGAATTTTCTTTTTCGATTGAAAATTTCCCTCAAAATGCTTGCGGGTATCGGAAAATCTTCCGTACTTTGCAGCGTCAAAACTTTCATAGCGGTACAAGATGCCGCCGCACAAGCGGCTATTTTTGTATCCACCAATCTTAACGAACAACAGCCTAACCATAGGCGGCGACGAGTCGGGTAGCAGTAATGCCCCGGGGTTTCAGCTATGAAGTACCTGACAGCTCGTATTGCCGCCTTCTTTGTTTTAGTAAAAGACGACATGAAAAGAATCAAAACCGCTCAGTCGCTCGGACGCGACTACGAGAAGATGCTAAAGGAGTATTTCGGAAAGTTCCTCTATGGACTTTCCGTAGAACGCAGCGGCGGACAGGTGCGCGTGCAAGTTGTCTATTTCGACTACAAGCATATCGACACCGTGCGCCGCGAACTGGCGCAGATGATGCCCGAAGTGGAGTTTGTGAAACTGAAGCGCGAATTTACCACCGCAGCAGAGGTGTGGGCGTTGCGCAACATGCTTATGTCCGAAAGTTCCAACCAGTCCATCTTCTATGTACAGCAGGGTGATGCGCTTGTAAAGACTAACATTCACGACATCGCCATCCGTGAACTCAACCTGCTTGAACTCGACGAAGACGATGACATCGACTACTCCAGCGACCATGACCTCCAGCTCTGTTGTC
>Ga0326513_10003877_pt1 | contig 10772 bp, 7 predicted proteins | sample 2_2465_0518_D_FD_203654 | JGI IMG/M metagenome (GOLD analysis project Ga0326513, IMG submission 203654) | Bovine rumen microbial communities from UC Davis, California, United States - 2_2465_0518 | ecosystem: Host-associated > Mammals > Digestive system > Stomach > Rumen | place: USA: California... | reverse complement strand
AATACTGTATGTACAAAAATCTTATGGAGGTTTTAAACAGAAATGCTCAAAGAAACAAACCTCAATGAGGACGGAACTATTTGGATCAAAACTACTCCTGATGGAAAACCATTAATCGTTGGACAAAACTATTGTTTTGTAGGACAATGGTGGGTTTATGCAGGAGATTTTGAAAATTCAAATCAAGTTCCTAATATCAATTGTTGCTATACTATCGGCAATCAAATTAAAATTCGTAGAGGAATTCCTATGGGAACACCACAAGTTAAAGAAAAGATAAAGCGAGTTCGTAAAGATGACAGCAGACCTATCAACACAGATATCTCTGACCAAGATGGACCGCTTCTTATAATGATGAAAGAAGCGTTGGCTAAAGAAAACGTGACCAAGTTGCGGTTCAAACAAATGTATCCTGAATCAGATTCAGATATGAATAACTGTCTCCGTCACATTGAAACACAGAACACTCTTAGTTGGGGAAGATTCGATGACCTTCGTGACAGAATGGGTCTTGAATGTGAAGTTACACTGAAACGAAAAGATGGAACTATCGTAAGTCAGTTCAATACTGCGTCTCCGAGTATTCCTGAACCTATAACTAAGAAAAGAAAATAAATGATCTGCAGAGAGAAGGGAATCGTAGCCCTTCTCTTTTTTGTAGGAGAAACGTATGGCTAAGCGTAAAAAGAAGAAATCAAAAGAAGTTAAGCCTCCCAAAAAACGATCATTACAAACAGTTTTAAATGAGCGTATTAGATTTTCTGGATTCTTTTTTCCTAGAAAAGAAAATAAAGAATTTTATAATATTCCTAAACATATCATCAAGTATTATGAGAGTATTTTTGATATAGGTGATTTGTTTGATGAAGATGATATAGAAATAATTTATTCTGTAAATGGCGAACTACAAGGCTATTATGGTATAGATAAATATTACACAAACAGTGTAGTCGCCTTTGTATTTTATGACCTCGGTCCAGAATATAAAGATAATATTATCTTTAAACTTGGTATGATTAGCACATGCCTAGGAATTGAATTGCCATATAATGTAACGTTACGCTGTGTATTTATGCCAAAATACGTATTTTGCGATAACGATATCCCAAATGAGTTACTTGAAAAGTATGATGATTATACTAGCGACGCCTGCTTCTTTTCCAAAGTACCAGTTCACAATACCGATATGCTTTATAAAGGTAAATTAGTGAGATATTTCGATAGACGAGCTATTTTGGGGTATGATAGAGACGATTGTCCACATGACGTGATATACGATCTTAGAAAATACGCTAACTGTTTGAATGATCCTAGCGTTATATCTAGTTTATCACCTATCACCGGTTTAATTAAGAATGCTCATTTTGCAATGGATAGACTCCCAACAGATGATGGTAAATTAGGGAGATTTTCATCTGATATTATAAACTCGTCGATGACGTATATAGGATTTAATAAGATATACTTTATTCTTCCTAAAATTTCAGATAAAGAATTAACAAATTTTATCTCTACAGTTTTTGAAGGATTAAATGATCCTGGATATCACGGAATTTTGCTAGATACTTTTTGTGATAGATTTGGTTTCTTCGTTGAAGAACACACAGTTAATAAATCAAAAGCTCTAGAAACTCCTTTACAGTTGACTTTTGTTGAAAATGAATTTAAACACATCTCAACTCGTTATGTAGAAATCTCTCCAAAAGACGTATATTATAGATATTACCAAAAAACATCATAATGAATTATCATATTACTTTAATCGGAATTTATTATGACACCGACAACTGATACACAAACTGTGTTGGAGGAACCTATAAAATGGTATAATGCCACTATAGGAGAAGTTCCAACATTTGCTATATTGGCTATTCTGTTTGCGATAATTGTTATATTAGTTTTGTTTCTTTTTCTTATTAGAAGTGTAGCTAAAAATGGAAAGCATATCACTTTTAATCTATTTAAAAAGAAGGAAAATGAATCAAATAATATCATAGGCAGAAATTCTAAAAAGAAAGACGATACTAAGCGTCTTATTCTATCAAACATCCAGAATCATAAGTTCTTTTCTTACACAAAATTTAAATATGTTGGTCTAGACTACAATCTGACGTTTGAAAATTATGAGATGCTTATAGAACATGGGATCAAGCAAGAAAGTAAAGAACTTCAAGAGTTCAAGAAAATGATCGCTTCTAGATTCCTGTCTGATTGTATCTTTAAGTATTTATTTGAATCAGTTAAACTATGGATAGATAATATTATCAAAGAGTATGAGGCAAATGCTGACGACAAGAATTATGTTCCAGTTTCTTTATGTGATATAATAGAAGATTTGATTCATTTCACTAAAGAAACTACTAGAATGAGTTCTCAAGTTAGACTTACTTTCAACAATCATCTTATAGACGGTATTCCGCCCGATTTTGTTAAGTATTTCTGTAAGATCGTAAACAGAGATATGAAAACTATCCAAGACGTAATGTCAAGTATTATTTATGTTACGGATATATCTTGGTACAATAAGGTCATTGAAGTACTTGATATTCTAGAATTGGTAATAGTATATATCAAAGATAGCGTAGATTCAACATTAGTTGTTCTTAATGGGCAACTTGAAAGATATGTAGAAGAATTGAATAAGGAAAGTGAAAATGGAAGTATTTAATAGTTCTGTTATGGAGGACACTAAACAAGTATCTCCAATCATCGTCTGTGATTTAAAGAAATCAGATCCTCAAATTGATCAACTCAAAACGAAAATGTCTCCAAGCAAGATCGTTGCTCAAGGATATTTCAAGAATCTTTATGCTGACAATATGACTGATGCTGGTGTAAATAAAGCCAGCGATGCTATGATTAAAAAGGTCATGAATAATATTATTCCGACTATGCATTCGGATATCGATGAAATTGTAAAGATTTTCCAAACATCAGGTCTAGTTAAACGTAATGAATCTGTTCCTAAGGAATATATTCGTGTTAATTTTCTTGGAACTCAAAAAGATGCTGTTCCTACATACGTAGGCGTATCGGTTACTGTTCCTTATGAGCTCGATTTAAAGAAGATGATGTCTGTCGAAGGATTCACTGAAGAAGACGTTAAGAAGCATTTCGATGACATTAAAGGTTATTGGAATCTTCTTGAGAACTCAAGTTCTACCGACGGCTTAGTACAATTGTTGTCAAAAATCAATGATCAGGAACTTAGTTTCTACGGAAAAGCTAGAGATTACGCTACCATTATGGCTGGAAAGACACTTACTCGTGTTTTTGGCGTAGATGCACTTATGTGTGCTTCTAAAGGATGTAAAAATATCAAATATTGTCCTGATCCTTGGATTTCTTTCTGTATCAATATGCGTTTACTGCGTCTCAAAGAAAATAATCCTAACTGGGAAGTAAAATTCGGTCTTACCAGTTGGGAAACTTCTAACGCATTCCAGAGTTGTACTGCGAAGTATTTTATGGAAGTAGTCGTGTATTATAAAACTGTTAAGAAATTATTTGGATGTGACTTTGAACGAAATGGAATAACTTATTAATGATGTTTCTGATTTAATAGATCTTCCCTTTGGATCTATAACACGGTATTCGTTCATCACCTTTGATGAAATATCAGAACGTTGCTCCTTTTTGTTTTCCTCTCCCCTGATCAGGGGAGAGGTTTTCTTTTATTTATTTCTGGACACTTCGACATCATAATGAATCCTATTTTGGAGTTATAATCATGGAATTACAATTAACGATTTCTGAGCTAAAAGAATTGTCTTCTAAAAAGACCCTTTCCGAACTAGCCGATAAAATATTAAACTTCAATTATAATAATTCTAAGAAGTACTATAAAGAACGAGTGTCCTATGAAATTTGCCGACTCACCGATTTGTGGCGAGAAGCTCGTAAAATGGATGAAGATCAGTGCGGTACTGTAGAAGATTTCTATCAATGGATTACAGATACTATTGATTCTTATGCAGTTAAGACAAACGTAAAATATCCTATCGTTCTTTATTCTTGTGGTACATTACTTTGGTTTTCAGAAGCAATAATTGACGTTTTGTCTTATGTATGTACAGATTACGTAAAATTCTTTGAAAAAGATATATCTGGAAAATCTGTATATCAAGGAACTTCTATTCTTAGTGCTAATACCGAAAAGAAATACAAAGATCTTCTCGATATTATATTGAATAATCAGGACGAATCGCACCGTATAAGTAGATCTTATGCTAGTATGTGGTCTATCTTAAAAGACACAGGAAGTTATTTTACACACCGATGGCCTCCGGCTTCATTCCCTATGGAATATAGAGATTGGTTGTGTGGTGATCTTGAAAAATTATTCCGCGAAAGTATTGAGGAATTTGAAAATTCAAGTATCGAAAACAGAATCAATGGAGATGTGCTAAAACAAGCATGTACTATTTTCTATGAGATGACTAAAAACTTTAGTCAAACCAATACAGATCTTTATGATAGATTGGTTAAACTGATTGCATTATATTTTGCAACCGACACAGCGACTAGATCTTGTAATGAAGAAGCAGTAAGTTTCTTATCTACGATGATTCAAACAATTGTTGGAAATGAAGAAAACGTAGTTCAGGAATGCCCTTATGGTGGTTTAAATAACATAGTTTCTTTTGAAATCTATCCTCCATCAGCAAACGCTGCTATTGCTAAACTGATTGAAGACGTTAATCAACTAAAGAGTATTGAATCTGTACAGGCTTGGATGTCTAAAGAAGCCATTGATTCGGCTTATAATTTTGGTGCTTCACAACTAAAATCAAACGCTTTAAATTCACAAAACTTCGCAGTAAATAAGATAGATGATAAATACAAAGCCAAGTTCTCCAAACTAAACAATATTTGGAATGAGGTAACTAAGGTTAAGCCAGGTAAGCTTAGAGCAAAGATAAACTCTGCTTATTTCAAGAAGTGGTATGGACGCATTCCATCAATGTATTCTCGTTATGGTGGAGAAGCTACTATTACTGAGAATAAAATGAAAGGAGATCCTACTCTTATTCTTGCTAATTCGGCTCCTAAATATTTACAAAACCTTGTAACCGAAACAAATAAAATGTTCCAAGGATTAATAGACCTTTCTCGTCGTGTAGCATCGGCAAACGAAATTCAAGCCAAATTGAATATTGTTAAAGGGTTCTGTCATAATTATAAGATAGAAGATCCTAGAGACCCTAAAGGAGTAGAGCTTTCCATCAAAAATGAAGCCATGCTGCGCATTGCAAGATGTATTTTCCAAGACAATAACGTCTATGGTTATAGCCCAGAAGGTATTGTTGAAAATGGAAAATTCCCTACTGCAAACCATATCGTAACGTCTTTGTTTATTGAAAATAGCCACGAGGAACCAAAAGAACAATCCGTTAATGAAATCTTCACAACTCCAGATAGTTTAACTGTGTTTGCCCATCCTCAAAAAATTGCTTCTTTCGATGAATTGTTTAAGAAGTGTTCTAACTCTATTACTCAGAATTTCAATCATAAGATTGTGTCTGAAGTGCACGATAGTATGGAACTCAACTTCCGTAATTATTCAAATTCGTTAAAGAGAAAGAGTGATGATATTGATGGTGGCGACGCAGATGAGGCTAGCTTAAATAAGAAAATAGCAAAGTCTATTGAAAATGGTATTGTAGACGGACTTGATCTTGCTATTGAACAAAAAGCAAGATGTCTTCAGGTTTGTGGTGCTATGTATGATATGCTTGGACGTGTTCAGAGATTAGCTAAGCTTTGTGTAGCAGCTTTACATAATGCTGAAGCTGAGCATGCTGATACTCGTATGAACGCAGGTGTTAATAATAAGCTTAGAAACGCTACAAATACCAGACTTAATCAAGTCAATAAATCCAACAACGCTGGTAGATACCAAGAAAATCTCTTTAATTACAAATAAAAAGAAATCCTCTCCCTATTATGGGAGAGGTTATTTTTAATATCATTTGTCTTCATAGGATATTCAGTTCCATATCGTTCCACACAGGTTTGCTTTGCTTTTTCTCTGTTCGTAAAGAACTCGTTTCCGTATTTACTCAACTTGGTTTTTCTCATTTTTTCTATATTGACGTATCTTTCGTCACCGTATCGTTGTAACTTAGTTGCTTTAGTTTTATCTATCATAGTCTGAAGTTCTTGAGGATGCTCTGTTCCATAACGGTCTAAACGTGTCTTTTTAACCTTATTGTATACTAAAGCTGTCCAATCTTTCCCATATCGTTCTACACAGGTTTGCTTTGCTTTTTGTTTTATTTCTTTCCATTCTGTTTCAGATTTATTGTTTAAGGCTTTGGATATTTTCTCAGAAACAGTTTTGTTTTTGGTAGGATTAGAATAACCATATCGCTTTATGTTGGTTTCAGATATTTTATTCTTTACAGACTCTGAAGATAGTACGCATTCACAACCATATTTCCTAAGATTCGTCATTTTTGTTTTCTTCAGTTTAGCTTCTTTATCTGAATGTAGGTTCATGCCACATCTTTTACACAAGAAATTAGCATATGTAGTCTTTAAACGAAATGGCCTATAGCTTTTTATTGCCGATCTTCTACCGCATCGTTTACAATAAAAATAAAATGAATCTCCATATTTTACTTTTTCAAAATCCGAAATTGATTTTATGTGTACATATTTTTCATTTACCATAATCTGAACTCCTTTAGTTCCTATAGATGTGAGTATTGATATTATCGGTTGTTATAAATAAACTCCTACCAAAATAGTAGGAGTTAAAAGATTATTAACCCATGCTTGATTTTGAAGGAATCATAGGTGCAGCAGCAGCCACAGCAGCTACAGATGTAGGAGGACAATATACTATTGAGCCTATTGTATCAACTTTCGATGCGAGTGCACTGAGTACGGTTATAAGCGGTTGAGCTTTAGCTAATGACATACTAGGAGTACTAGGATACCCAGAAGTAAAAATACCTGCATTAGAAATATTAGCGCAAATCGCTAGTGGGTTCATACCAGCATTAGGCCAAATAGATATAGAATCAGCAGTAAGTACTTTAGTGAATCCAGATATAGGAGAATCTGTTTTCCACTTAGAAGTCTTATTCTCATAGCTAGAGCTTTCAACTTTAGTATCATTGTAATTAGACTTAAGAGTATTTCCCTTAATCTCTAATTCATCGGTTTCTTCTTTATCTTTACTGCACTTTGTTTCGATAGTATCGATTTCTCGCTTCATCTTTTTAGATTTAATATTGATATCTTCTTCAACCTCAATATTCATGTGTTTTGCTACCATATTAATGGTATCTTTAGCCATCTCTATTTTAGTTTCAGCTTCGTTGAGTGCAATAATTTGATCATTTTCACTATCTATAGTTATGGTACGTTTACCTGAATCTGAAAGAAGGATTTGACCTTCTTTAGCATTGATACCGATATAATAAGTGCCTTTTTCATTAGAAGAATCATCTTTACCGTCGGTCTTTCCTGTCCAAATAGACAAGATTTTATCTTTAGTGTTGATCTGTATACCGAATGTATTTTCAAGAGTAAGTTTAGCGTTTGAGAATCCAGATAGGTTAGGACACATAACAGTCCAAACATCGTCTTTTCGTTTTTGCGATTCGCCTAGAGTATAAGGAAGAACGTATAAGTTTTTAAGATCGTTATCGCAACACTCTACGAATACGTTTTCTCCTCTTGCAAGTTTAGGAGTATTAATGCCACAAACTTGTGAAACTTGTACAGTAACCCAGTTTTTAAAGGTACAACTGCTTTTTCCTATTTTTTTGTTTACAGAATTTAAAAGTCTTGACGAATCTATAGATACTTTATTTTCATAGGCACCCTTATCGATTGCTAAACCGAAATTAAGTCTGCCAATCCAAACTCCTACAACATTGTCCTTTTCCAAATCTTCTGGACTTTTTAAAACCAATCCAAGCATCTTATTACCATATAAAAGGCTAGGTTTTGATATTGGATCTGATAAGTCTTGTATATACATAACGAAACTCCTTTTTCATATAAAAGTTTCAACGATTATAAAAAATGTACTACACCCACCATATACACACTTGGCGTCAACATCGCATCCAGCAGCACAAACAGTACAACGAGTGTAAAGATCGCAATTAGCTTGCCAGCATTGATAGCTACAAGAATATCCATGTCCACAAAACCCATCTTTACAAGTTCTAGCACACGAAACTCCACAACCCGCCCTACAACTTCCTGAAAAAGACCTCCTCCAATTAAGGAGGAGGTTTATGTTTTACAATACTGTAATTGATATATTTGGAACAAACATTACTTCGTTATTAGAGACATTAGAATTAACTTCATCTACAGTATTCTGTATACAAAGATATTCATTATTCATCTCATCGTCAGACTCCTGATTATGATATATCGTCTGACATTCTGTACTATCGTAATTATTTAAACCGTAGTATTCGAAATAACTAATACTTGGAATATCGCTCTTAATATCATCAAGCATTTTAATAATGTTGAATTCTGTACCTGTACTAGAAGAGTTAGACTGTATATCTTTTACATAATCTACAATCTTATTCTTTATGTTAGATACCAAGAATTGAGAGTTTTCGTCAGTAATGTTAGTATCAAATTTAACACCAAGTTTTAAACTGATAGCTAGAGAGTCAATATATTCTTTATCTCCAGTTTTCTTATTATAGAAGTAATACGTATCACTTGGACCTGATGTAGTTTTAACACCAAGATACAAGTTTCCTTCATCTACGAATATGCTGTCCATTGAAGCAATCTTATCAATAAGTCGTTGATAAGCGTCCGTTACGTTGAAGAAATTATCAGGAATAGAATAAATACGAGAATATGCAGGAATACCGTTAAGATAACAAATTTGAGTTGACTCTTCTTTGATCTTAGGATTTCCGTTATCATCGTAAATAATATCACCTTTTTTATATTTGTAAGTGATATTACCTGCTTTACCTCCGAAATATATAACGTTGTTTCCGTTTTCTGTATCGAAGACTACACAAGAAATGCTACTTCCTATGAATTCGCCATTATTAGTTAAACTACCTGCTTGGCTATCGTAAGATTCCCAAGTATTAGTAAGAGTTTCATAGTTACAAATACGTCCATATTCACCACAGAATAAAAGGTTAGTACCATACAGTAAAGATGCAAATATATCAGCGTTTCCAATATAAGAACCGTTAGAAGACAAACCTGAATTAGCATCGTAATTTGTCCACTGACTTTTTACGAAGTTATAGCTTGCTACATAACCGCCTTTACCTGCTTCGATAAACATTGAACCGCTAATAGCAGCAGTATACATCGTTTTATGATCTACTACATCGCCATCGTTTAATTCGAATACTGCACCTGAAGTCAAGTCAACATAACTAGACACACCATTAATACCTGTGAAGTAAATAGCCGATTCAAGATGTTTAGCACTAGCCAAAATAGAACAATTGTTTCTTATAGTTCCATCGGAGAAGATATTTTCACGAGAACGTGCTCCTTCATCTGAATTAAAATTATGCCAACCAGAGTTACCATAACCTAATGTAAGAGAACATATACGGCCAGAACCACCAGCAAATACCAGACCTTTACGTTCAGAAGTAGTGTTGTCGCTATTAACGACAGTATACGTGTATTCTTCACAACAATAAAGAGCGTTAGTCTCGTTAAGACCATTAATACAAGAACCGTTGTTATTATAAATTGCCGTTCCTGAAGGATCAGGGTTAGAGCCATCTACAGACGTCCAAAAGTTATTAGACAATTTACAGGAAACTACACGTCCAAGATCACCATAAGCAATCAAACAGTCGCCTTTATCTGCGTCTTTAATCACCTTAAGACCTCGGATTGCTGCAATCTTGGTTTTACCGTTCTCACGATAAGTTCCAAGAAGCTGCTGACCTTTGATTACATAACCTGTGTTAGAAGCCATAATACCATCAACTGCGTTATCATAACTTCGATACATTCCTGAGGTAGAGGTATTGCCTTCATTATAAGAATGCCACTTATTATAACGAATATCGTAACATCCTACACGACCTTCTTCACCAGCAAAAATAACTAAATCGTTCCATATGATTACAGCATGAATCGGAAGACCACCAATAACAGCATCATTGTAAATACCAGTTTCACTAGATTCACTAGACCATCGCCACGTATCACCAGATACTGCATTAAATGTACCAACACGACCGTCAAGGTTCTGTTTTACATCACCTGCTTTATGGAGAAGAGTATATGAGTTGTCGGATGAAACAGTTCCATCAGGAAGAGTACTTTGTTGAGAAGTTATCTCATACTCATCGTCCGTTTTTTTCTTGTAAACGTTTTCTTCATACACATCAGGAATATCGGCTTCTGCGTATTCATATTTAGGTTGTGTAAACTTTAAGTCGGAAATAATGTTTATTTCTTCAGAAACGTCTTTAACTAGATCTACTTTTTTACATTCATAAAGAACACCAACAAAATAATTATCGTTTTGTTCTAGAGTAGTGAGGTATTCTTTATATGAGTTTTGATTTGATGTGTCTTCGTTTGATTTGAAGATAACAGCAATATTAATATCAACAGTAGGATCAATATAATAGAACGAATACTGTGTTTGTGAATAAGGAATACTTCTTAAAGAAGATTCGTCTATATTGATTTTTCCATCTGAAAGAATAGAGCTATTTGTGTGAAGCTTAGTTGAACAATGTAAAGTATTAGCGTCATTTGTATCGAAAGCAATATCATTGATAGAT
>Ga0326513_10003876_pt1 | contig 10777 bp, 19 predicted proteins | sample 2_2465_0518_D_FD_203654 | JGI IMG/M metagenome (GOLD analysis project Ga0326513, IMG submission 203654) | Bovine rumen microbial communities from UC Davis, California, United States - 2_2465_0518 | ecosystem: Host-associated > Mammals > Digestive system > Stomach > Rumen | place: USA... | reverse complement strand
GATGGATAAGAGATTCTCCGAGACTTTCAAGGAATATATCAACAAGGAGGAAGAAAATGGCAAGGTTACTTAGTTCATTGCCTAACGGAGCCCTTATCAAGGACTCCGGCACGACCTACAACGGCGTCCCCATCATCTGGCGGGTGCTCGAGCATGGCCACACAGGCGATCCGACCGGCACGACAGCGCTTGAGTCGAGGGACATCATCACGCTCAAATGCTTTGACGCGAAAGAGCCCTCGAACAGCGATTCAAACCGGAAATCATACGGAAACAACAGGTATTTATATTCAAATATCCTTCAGTGGCTGAACAGCGATTCGGCTTCATGGTATACGGCGAAGCACTCCGCCGACCAGAAACCGGACAGCGCAAATGTTTGGCAGTCAAGCGGAACCGCGATCAACCCCTACGATACGGAAGCCGGGTTCTTGACAAACTTCTCGGACAAGTTCAAGGCAGCGATCCAGACCACAACGAAGATCACGGCAAAGAACACCGTCACAGACGGGGGCGGATATGAGAGCGTAGCGTCAAAGATCTTCATGCTTTCAACAACAGAAGTCGGGCTTGCGAACGAGAACAATATCGCAGAAGGAAGCATATACGCATACTATTCGGCAAACAACACGAACGACCGGAGGAAGAAAAATCTCGCGAATGATGCGGCTAAAGGAAACTACAGTTCCGCCACAAGTCCGTGGCGTTGGTGGCTTCGCACCCCGTCCTCCGGCTACTCGAGCAATGCGCGGTATGTCAACACGGACGGCTCGCTCAACCCCAACTACGCGTTCAGCGGGGCCAGTGGCGTCGTCCCCGGCTTATGTGTTCTTTCTTCTCTAACTGTCTCCGATTCAACAGACAGCGACGGATGCTATGTAATACAGTGGAACGCTGCACCCACCATCACCGTAGACAGCACCTCGTTGGGTGACAAGAACGCGGCCTTCGATATCGAGTATGTAATAGGCGATGCCGACAGTGATACGGTGAGCGCAACGCTCTCGATCGACGGAACCGTGAAGCAGACGATATCAAGCGTGACGCTTGGAGCGACGAACACCTACACGGTGAGCACCGCAGCGCTCCGCGCAATGACAGCGGGAAGCCATACCGTGACGATCACAGCGACGGATTCAAAGAGCGCATCGACCACGGTGAACCTCACCTTCCAGAGGACGGTTTCACAGGTCACGATATCAGGATCCGACGGGAGCCTTGGGAACAAGTGGCTCCAGCCGTCAATCACCTACCAGGTGGGAGACAGCGCAAGGACGCACGTGGATGTCGTTGAAAAGATCGACGGAGAGACGGTGCGGACGATAAGCGACGCCGAGCTTGACTCTGATATAGCTTTCGACATGTCATCCTTCGCAACGCTTTCAGACAACGCAACGCACACCCTTGTAATCGAGGCCACGAACGAAGACGCGCAGACCGCGACAAGGACGTGGACTTTCACGAAGCTTCCCGGGGAATTATCGTTCTACACAAACACGATCCCGACGGATGCGGCGGCGAAGAAGATCAACGTGGTCGTGAACTACGAGAAGGCCGGGAACCCGACACTGAGGGTTGAGGTTTCGAATGACGCGAATGCGGTTCAGAGGCATTGGGAGGATGCGACGGCGGCGGTGCTCGCGAACGAAGCATACACTTTCACGAATGTGCCTGAATCGGAAACAGATTTCGGCGTATCGGTAAGGGTGACGGTGACCAAGTCCGCAAGCACGGAGAGGGTATACGTCAATTCCCTCGGGTTCAGCTTCAGTTAAGGAGGCAAGAGGCATGAAGATATTAAAAAAGAGAGACCTTTCAAAGGTCCAGGCTGACGTGACGAAAGAGGAGCTTGAACAGAACATCACAGACCTTGAGATTTCCCAGATGGAGCAGGAGCAGGAGATCACCGACCACGACATAGCCATCATGGAGCTTCAGGAAGCGATCATAAACAAGTAGGTAGGAGGTAAAACCATGGCAAAGACAAAAACTCACAGCCCTTTGTTCGATAAATATGCAAAGAGGTACGCGAGGGGCGGCTGCACAAAGGAGCAGCTCGCTCGCCTTGTAGAACTCGGAGCGCTCACAGCCGAGGAGTACAAGGAAATCACAGGAGAAGACCTCGCATCATGAAGCGCCCGGAAGTAGTCTCATGGTCCGATATATGCGAGTGCTGCCTCATACAGCAGAAGATCATCGAGCTTCAGACGAAGATCATCGGGAACCTTTCAAAGCTTTGCATAATGGACCGTGAGACAGAGGACGCGATCGAGGAGGCGAAGCATCTCCGCGAAGACAAATACTGGGAGATCTGAAAGGAGTTTAGACTTTGGACGCAGCAGCCGCACAAATTATAGGGATGCTCATCACCGGGCTTGTGTCCGTGTTGGTGGCGCTTGTCTCATCAAATGGATTCTGGAGCAAGATCGAGAAGAAAAACGGGCTCAAGGACAAGCTTGATGAAATAAAGGCCGAACAGGACAAGATGTTTTCCGAGATACGAAAAGAGCAGGATCGGATGGCGTCGAAAATCGACGAGAACGAGGCCAAAGGCGCACGGAGACGGATCCTCCGATTTTCAGACGAGCTTACTCAGCAGATAGAACATTCAAAGGACTTCTTCGACGACGTACTCGCAGATATCGACACTTATGACAGGTACTGCAAGGACAACCCGGACTTCCCGAACAACCGAACGAGGATAGCGGAGGAGAATATCAAGAGCAACTACAGTATAAGGCTTGTAAAGAACGACTTTCTTTGAGGAGGCAAAAGGACATGGGATGTGTCTTGAAATTCAATGAGAACGAAACGCTTTCAGACCAGAATCTCTCAGCATGGGGTCTGAACCAGAGCACTGACGAGGAACCCGCATACAGAGAAGAGGACATAAAGAGCGAAAAGGACAGAGCGTGGTTCAAGGGTTACAAGGAAGCATACAACGAGGCGATAGACACAATCGAGAACAGCGCATTTGACGGCGATATCGCAGAAAATCAGGCAAAGGCTCTGAAGGAACAGTTCCACGGCGATATCTGCCTCATGCTCTACAGTATCATCGACGGCCAAGAGGAGGTATAACAATGAAACTACCCGACAAAGTTTACGACATTCTGAAGTGGGGATGCCTGATCGCAGCTCCCGCCATCATCGCTTTTCTAACCACCATATTCACGCTCTATAAGATCCCCGGAGTGGAAGTCGTGACGGGGACCATCGCGGCGGCGGCAACGCTGATCGGGGCACTTATAGGGATATCTTCAGTGAATTACAACAAGAAGGGCGACAATGTTTCTCTCGGGGATACGGACAAGGAGGGTCAAAATGGATAAGGAAAGGCTCATAAGTACGCTTCAGAGCTGGCTCGGAGTCCACGAGCCCGACCATGCATTCATCATCGATATCTACAACAATTTCTTTGACGAGAACGGCGGCCGCCCCAGAGGGTACAGGGTGACCTATAAGGATGCCTGGTGCGCGACTTGTGTGTCGGCTGCCGCCATCAAGGCCGGCGGGGCAGCGGACGCGCCCCTTGAATGTGGTTGCGAGGAGATGATAAATCTTTATCGCCAGCTCGGAAGATATACAAGCGGAAGTTCCTTCGTTCCCGAGAAGGGAGACGTGATCTTCTACGACTGGCAGTCGGACGGCCACGCTGACCATGTCGGGGTGGTCGAGGCCTGCGACGGAACGAACATCACGGCGATCGAAGGAAACAACAACGACGCCGTCCGCAGGAGGACGCTCCGAGTCGGCGCAAGCTACATAAGGGGCTATGGCCATCCGGTATATAACGAGGCGCCTGCGCCCGTCATACCGGCGCACATCACACCGGAAGACCTTCCCGACGAAAACCATGTATACAGGCTCTATAATCCCGCGACAGGCGAGCACTTCTACACGGAATCCGTACACGAAGGCAATACCCTGATCGATGCCGGATGGTCCTTCGAGGGCAGCGCCTGGATAGCGCCCAAAGAGAGCAAGCTGCCGGTGTATCGCCTCATCAACTCCGTCGGAGGACACATATACACACCTGATGCTGAGGAAAAGAGGATCCTCACCGAGAGCGGATGGGTCGAGGAGGGCATAGCGTTCTATTCAGCAGCGCCGACAGACCTTCCGATCATCCCCATATACCGGGTTTATAATCCGGGGAACGGCGATCACCTTTTTGCGGCAAACGTTCAGGAGTATTACGGGTTGATCTCCGTCGGATGGAGTGGCGAAGGGATTCGATTCTACGGGAGAAGATAACAAACGCGGCAGGGCTCTACTGCCGTCCTGCCGCGAAGAAACCCTCTTATTCTCCTTTCATGCGCCCCTGTCACTGGACCGATACCGGTGGCGGGGGCGCAAAGTTTGTTTAAAACGTGGGAGCGTGGGAACTGGCGTGTAACCCTCGCCGGAAATGCTTGAAAATAGGGCAAACAGTCCGTGACTACGGACCAAGGTGTCGGGAGTTCGAATCTTCTCACGCACGGGCACGGAAAACCCTCTGAAATGCAGCGATTATAAACATTTCAGAGGGTTTTCTTTTTTTGATCGCATCCCCTAAAAGTGAAAAAATATTAAAAAATATTAAGTCAAAGCGTGGGACCCTGCGTGGGACCCACGAGTAAATAAATTTATTTATTTACCTTGAGACTTCCCGAGAATTTTGAAAGATTCAGAGAGGATCTGCTGATCTTCGATGTGCGTATAGATATCCGCAGTCATCTGAATAGTGGCGTGCCCCATAAGCCTTTGGGCAATCCGGACATCGATCCCCTTCTTTGCGAGGTCAGTGCAGAAAGTATGACGGAGTTCGTAGGGCACAAAGGATTCCCGGAGAGGGAGAGGAGGGACAAGCTGGTTGCGGTATAACTTGCATCCAAGGGCGATATTCATCTCGCGCCGGAGGGAGGACACCGCCCGGGCATAGCTGCTTTCGGTGTGGTGCCGACCCTTTGCGTTCGGAGCTATCGGCTCCGCAGGCGGCGTGTCTTTGATGAGGGAATAAAAATCTTCGGGCATCGGAACGATCCTGTTCGAGTTGACGGTCTTCGTCCCCCGGATGTGAAGAATCGCCACTCCGTCAGTAATGGATATATCCCGCCCTTCACAGGCTATCGCTTCGCTGGGGCGGCAGCCGCAGTAATACATGAGCTGGAAGATCCGGAATCTGTCCGTTTTTTCGCACGCCTCAAGAAAAGCGCGGCGTTCTTCCGGAGTCAAGGCCTGACGCCTCCCCTTTTCCGCCCGGGGCTTCACGACATCTTCGGCCGGGTTCTCAAGGATCAGCTTGTTTTTTACAGCCGTTGAAAAGATGAAGTTCAGCTCCTGGTATAGCTTCGTGACATGGGAAAAAGACATTCCGGCCGAGCTGTTCATGATCGCCTGACAGTCAAGGGGCTTCACGGCCTTCAGCGGCTTGCTCCCCAAGACCGAAAGGATATGCTTCCGGATCCTCGTCGTCATATCCTTCATCACTTCCGGCTTCACGTTCTGCTTGTATGAAGAAAGGGCGGTCTTCGTCCACTCTGCAACCGTCATAGAACCGGACACGACGACTCTTCCCTCTTCAAGAGCCTTTTTCTTTTCAAACATCATGAAGAGGGCCTCTTTCTCGGTGTCGCCGTAGGCCTCATAGCGCTTTCCATCGAAAGTGAAGGTTTTTCTGACTTTATATTTTTTCATTTCAGACTTCCGGGTTCAAACAGCTGCTATTCTTCCAAGGGGTCGATCTCGCCGGTCTCTTTATTTATCAAATAATTGTCGAGGAGCTTGCCACTGAAGAGCTTCTTTGCATCGACTTCCTCCCCGTTCTGGTATTCCAGAACCGCGACATCAAGCCAGCCGCCGAGAAAATTGTTGACGCGGATTGTAGTTTTGAGTTTCTTGTTTACGATCGCAAAGACTTCGGAGGGATCCTTGATATATGCGTTGTAAAAATCCACGAGGTAGCCGTTCGGGTCCGAAGTATCATCAATCACCACCGCAACCCTCCATTTTCCCGTCACGTCATTAGGGATAGATTTGCGAAAGGAAACGGCGATCCCATCAACGACCGAAGGATATTCCGGAGCCGTGGAAGGCCGGGGAGTGTTTGAGGTTTCCGGAGCCTCAGAAGAGGTTGAAGCCGCTGGAGATTCAGAAGTGGTCGAAGCCGCCGGAGCCTCAGAAGTGGCCGAAGCTGCCGGAACTTCAGAAGAGCTTGAAGCAGCCGGGGGATTTGGCTTTGTTGCAGCGCCTAACGATGCCAAAGCGGCGGCCCTCCGTTGCGCCTCTTCTTCTTGCTTCGCGGCCTCTTCGGCTTGTTCTGCCGTCTTCTCGGAACCGATGGAAGACCGCTGGCTGTTCGTGGAGCCGCAGGCGACAAGGGAAACGGCGATTACAGGAATGAGCAGGATCGAAACAAACTTCTTTTTCATAGTTTTTCCTCCTAAAATGACACAAAAATAATGTTCTTCAGGCGCTTTCTGATTCGACAACATCGCCCTTTTTAACATACTTTTCCTTCGAGAGCGCATAATCGAGCTGTTCCATGAGATAATTCGCGCCAAGAGAGTTGAGCTGGCGGAATTTTTCTATAAGGGATATTTCGGACTCGGAAAGGTTGCGGGCGATCTCTGCGGCAGCAGGATCAAGATAGTACATCGAGCGGGTTTCCTTCCCGATAAGATAATCGGTGCTCACATTAAAGAAGTCTGCAATGGCTTCGATCTGTTCAAAGCTCGGCTTGCGCTTCCCGGTTTCATACATTCCTATAAGGCCGCTGGAAACGCTCAGCATTTCGGCGAGCCTTACTTGCGAATAACCTCTGCTTTGCCGAAGACTCTTTAAAATATCCTTAAATTCCATACAGTCACCCCCTTTTGGCTATATTTTACACGGAAAGTGAAAAAAGATAAAGAAGAAAATAACTGAAAGTGAAAATACCGCTTGACAATAACTTAAAGTGAGAATAGAATAAAACACAAGTTGGCAGGGAGCGCAGAAAGAGAGGTGAGAACAAAATGAACAGAGAGATCATGGCTGCGAACTTAAAACTGTTAAGAAAGCGAAGAAACGAGACCCAAATTGAGGTAGCAAAGGCCGTTGGCGTGTCCGGGGGCGCATACGGAATGTATGAAACCGGCGAAAGAATACCGAGGGACGAGGTCAAGGCGAAGCTATCCGATCATTTCGGAGTCACCGTGCAGGCTATTTTTTTTGACGGAGCGCTCACTTAAAGTTAGCGCAAGGAGGAAATATGGACCAGCTTATCAACATTCAGAGGGGAGAAAGCAATGGACGAACCTATCTATTCAATCTATCTATCCGGAAAGATCACCGGAGATCCCAATTATTTAGAAAAATTCTGGGCGGTGGCGGAAGTGCTGCATAAGAAGTATCCCAACGCGGAGATTTTTAATCCGGCAAGCGAACTGCTTGAAATATCAGAAATGCTTTCAAGGAGCAATGCCACGGAAGAACAGACGCACGATATCCTCGTCGCCATATGCCTGAAATTTATGAAAAAGTGTCAAGGAATAGCCGTCATCCCCGGCTGGTGTGGATCAAGCGGAACCTCCGTCGAAGTGGAAGAGGCACTGAGCAGGGGAATGAAGTTTGTTCCGGTCGATAAGGACTGGCTGCCATGACAAAGCAGGACATCCGCCGAGCCTTGGCAAAGGCCGGAGAGACACAGGCCTTCATCACAGCGACGCAGCTTGCGGAATGCATGGGGATAAAGACCGCGAACTACGTCAAGAAAGCCTTTTTATCCGGCTTAGAATGCGTCGACGGGAAATATTATTTTATCCCCGATGTGGCGGCTGAACTTATTTCAAGGAGAAAGATCGAGGAGGATGGAGAATGAATACAAGAAGACAAAAAAACGCCGGCTGGATCCCAATCGAGAAAGAGTTTCCCGACGTGGACGAAGATGGCCTCAGCGATCTTGTCCTGATATCTTTCAGCAATGCATCAGTCCCGACTATCGGGAGGTATATAGAAGATGCCGAGGGTGGTGCATTCCATGACGGCGACGAAGAAAGGACGCTCGCAAGCTACGGGTTTGTCGTAAATGCTTGGATGCCGCTGCCAGAGAATTACAAGGAGGATATAGGATGAAACTGTTTGAAAAGATACTCACAGGCGTGTCCGTGGTGCTTGTAACGCTTGGGATGGCAAGCATAGAGAGCACGCCGGTCATTTTACCGATTCTGATGATAGCGGGAGGTGGGGCATGGATCGTATACGCCGCAAATGCTTACAAGTGGGACTGATAGTCGCCTTTGCCGTCTTTCTCGTAGTTTTCGCAAAGCCTCTCCCTCTGCCGGACATTGTGCCACAGCTCACGGCGGGGGCGGCAAAGCTCCCGATGGTTAAGTGGCAGGAGACCGAAGTCGAAGCCACGGAGCAGGATCCCGAGATTGTGACCGTGACCGATCCGGCACCGGAAGAGGTCACGCCGATTGAAAACACAGGGGAAATACCGGCAGCAGGTGAAGCGCCGGAAGAAGTCACACCGGCAGCAGGCGAACCCGAAGAGGATTACTGGGAGGTACAGCCCGATTTTGATGAGCTTGATCTTCTGTACCGGACAGTACAGGCGGAAGGCTACACCCTCGGATATGAGGGGATGCGGCTCATCACAGACGCGATCCTGAATTTGTCCGAAGAGCAGGGCGTATCAGTCACCGACTGCATATTGAATCCCGGCCAGTTCACTGTAGTAAGCACGGGGGCGATCTGGAAGGAACCCGTGTATCAGGAAACGATAGACGCAGTTTTGACCGAAGTAAGGGGGCCAAGGGTAGATTATGAGATCAAATATTTCCGGACGGATCACTTTCACGGGTTTGGAACCCCGTGCTTCAAGTTCGGCAATGTCTACTTCTCAAGCTGACATTGCACCGGTGCAACCGGAAGAAAAGGGTTTCCGAATCTTCTGTCCGCAAGGGTACTCAATGCAAAAGAAGGTCGAGGAAATAAAGGGACGGCAATACTGTCGAGAGCATTGTGGAAAGAATTATGACAAGTACGCAGCAAGCGTGAATGTGACAGCTTGCTACTGGATCGCAAAGGAGGGATAGAATGAACCACAAACGGCCTCCTCCTGAAGGGGAAAACCTTAAAACCACGCGCAAAAAAAGAGAAGCCGGGAAGCTTCTCTTTCCAAGGGAGTATGCGGGAACCCTTGCTTATCAACATAAGCATTGTAGCACATACTCCCGTCAAACACAAGATGTTGTGTTGATGTTAAGGGGGCAAGCCCTGATTTCAACACTATTAGCTACAGTAAAGTTAGGAACAGCAGATGGCATTTTCTTTGAAACAGTATGTCCTTGGGGATATCCGGGAAGCTGAGGCGGGGTATGCAGGAAAGCGGACCGGAAGAGGCAGGACGAAGAAGGCGACTCCGGAGGAGATCGAGCGCTGGAACCGGGCAAAGAGGAGAAAAGCAGTAAGGCTCCTTATCGAGGCGAACTTCAAGAAGGGGGATCCTTGGGTCTGTCTGAAGTACAGGAAGGGAACAAGGAAGAGCGTGCAGGAGGTATCAAAAGACCTCTCAGAGTTCTGCCGAAAGATGAGAATCGCCTACAAGAAGGAGAAGCAGGCTTTTAAGTGGATAGCCAGGATCGAAGTCGGAAAGCTCGGCGGGATCCATGTCCATCTGATCTGCAACGCTTTCAGAGGGAGTGACCTTTCCCTGATCACCGACACCTGGGCGTCGATTTCTCCCGAAGCAAGCAGGGCGAATGTTGAGACCCTGGACGACAATCCTGACCGCGAGCAGCTTGCTGACTATATCACGAAGGAAGCCGACAAGGATGATGACCAATACCACCTCCCCGGTACTATCGAGGACAGGAGAGCAGTCCTTCGGATCCGATCCTCCCGGAATCTCATCCGGCCAGAGCCGGTGAAAGAACCTCTGACGCAGCGGCAGTTCGCCAAGCTCATGACGGAAGGGCCGAAGCCCGCAAAGGGCTACGCCATTATTCCGGACTCCGTAAGGCGGGGAGAGAACCCAGTCACGGGGATGCCATACATCAGGTGGAAGGAAATCCGCATAAAGCCCATTAGCGGAGGCGTGCCCAAAACGGGAGAGTCGCGCAAATCAACGCCAAAAAAAGGAAGCCCCCGCCGAAAGCCACATAAGTCCCTCATAGAGAAGATAAAGGAATTATTCAGATGGTGATCAATGTTTATTTTTACACCGACATCCAAACGATAAAGCCCAAGGACGGCACGATCTACGCTGCCTTGTCCGCCGAAACCTCCAAAGGGGAAGTATGGATCCCGCACAGGGACAAGGTGAATGCGAGCAAAAACGGGGCAAGCGTCAAGGCCCTTCACGACATCATAGCTGGTGATGAGCACCACATAGACCCCTACAAGGGGAGCCGGATTTTAATCCACTCTACGTGCCCCTATGTGACCACGTGCCTCTATACCCTCAAAAAATGGGCGGAGAACGGATGGAAGACTTCGAAAGGAGCTGACATAGCCCACAAGGAGGAGTGGCAGGAGATCAACTGTAACCTTGCGGGCAACCGGTTTGAAGTGATCGACGAAAAGACAGACTCGGAAGCCGTCAGAAGGCTTCTTGGGTAATTTTATTGAGCGAAAGGAGAGAGAATGATACAGGAGATAAAGATCAGCCTTCTGGGGCAGCATCCACTGAACCCCCGGAAGGAATACAAAGACATAGACGAGCTGGCGCAGTCTATCAGGGAGAAAGGGATACTTCAGAACCTTCTCGTTGTCCCGGATGATGCCCAGGAAGGACATTACCTCGTGATCG
>Ga0326513_10003874_pt1 | contig 10780 bp, 6 predicted proteins | sample 2_2465_0518_D_FD_203654 | JGI IMG/M metagenome (GOLD analysis project Ga0326513, IMG submission 203654) | Bovine rumen microbial communities from UC Davis, California, United States - 2_2465_0518 | ecosystem: Host-associated > Mammals > Digestive system > Stomach > Rumen | place: USA: California... | reverse complement strand
CTGCCCTCGCCCTTGGTGATGCGCTCGAGCATTTCAAGCATACGCTTTGTGCCTATACGGCAGTGGATGCACTTGCCGCAGCTTTCCTTTGCGGTGAAGTCGAGGAAGAACTTTGCCATACCTACCATGCAGGTGCTTTCGTCCATGACAACCATACCGCCCGAGCCCATGATGGCGCCTGTTGCTCCGAGAGCCTTGTAGTCGATAACGGTGTCAATCAAATCGGCAGGGATACATCCGCCCGAAGGACCGCCCATCTGAACAGCCTTGAACGGCTTGTCGGTTTTCATACCGCCGCCGATATCAAAAATAACGTCGCGCAGGGTTTTGCCCATCGGGATCTCAACAAGTCCCGAACGCTTAACCTTACCTGTAACGGCAAATACCTTTGTGCCCTTTGAGCCTTCGGTACCCATTGCGGCAAACGCCTCGCCGCCGTTATTGATTATCCACGCAACATTTGCGAAGGTTTCAACGTTGTTGATGTTTGAGGGCTTTCTCCAGAAGCCTGACTGCGCCGGGAACGGAGGCTTGAGTCTGGGCATACCTCTGTGGCCCTCGAGGCTTTCGATAAGAGCGGTTTCCTCACCGCATACGAACGCGCCCGCGCCGGCTTTGATTGTGAAGTCGCAGGAGAAGTCGGAGCCGAAGATGTTGCTTCCGATGATGCCCTGCTCACTTGCCTGAGCGATAGCGTTTTTAAGACGCTTGATTGCAAGCGGATACTCGGCACGAACGTAAACTACAGCGTGCTTTGCGCCGATAGCATACGCGCCGATGAGCATACCCTCGATGAGGTTGTGAGGGTCGGACTCGATTACCGCTCTGTCCATAAACGCGCCGGGGTCGCCCTCGTCCGCGTTACAGATGAGATACTTTTCTTCGCCCTGACTCTGTCTTGCGGCGTTCCACTTGAACCATGTCGGGAAGCCCGCGCCGCCTCTGCCTGCAAGTCCCGATACCTTGATTACCTCGATAACTTCCTCGGGAGTCATGTCGCAGAGCGCCTTTTTAAGAGCCTGATATCCGCCCGCGTTTGTGTAGGCTTCAATCTTTTCAGGGTTGATGATACCGCAGTTTCTAAGCGCTATTCTTGTCTGCTTTGACAAAAATTCGCTGTCCTCGTCGGTAACAACAAGATTTTCAACAGCCGCCTTGTCGCCGTCGTTTACGAACTTGGCGATAGCCTCGGCGTCGTTTTCGCTTACCTTTACGAGCCTTGTGAGGTTGTTGTCATCGTCGTAGATGTCAACGATAGGCTCGAGGTAGCACATGCCGATACAGCCTGTGATGGAAATATCGGCAGCGTTAATATTTTGAGCAGCAAGTGCTTTTCTTACTTTTTCAGCGCCGGCGGCAATTCCGCAGGAGCCCTGACCGATTACTATTCTCACTGTGCAGCCTCCCTTAATTCCTTAAGAATTTTCTTTGTCTTATCGGGTGTAAGACTGCCGTAGGTATCCTCGTTAATCATCATAACAGGAGAAAGCGAGCAGCAGCCCAGACAAGCAACGCATTTAAGCGAGAACAAACCGTCCTCGGTCGTCTGTCCGTCGTCGATGCCAAGCTCATCCTTGATAGTCTGCAAAATCAGCTCCGAGGAGTTAACGTGGCAGGCTGTACCCTGGCAAAGCATGATGAGATATTTGCCTACAGGCTCAAATCTGAACTGTGTGTAGAATGTGCCTACGCCCATAATTTCAGAGGTGGCGATCCCTGTTTTCTCGGAAATAAGCTCGATGGCTTCACGAGGAAGATAACCGTAAATTTCCTGTGTGTGCTGTAAAATGGTAATAAGACTGCCTTTCACGGGCGCGTATTCCTGCAAAACGCCGTCAAGAAGAGACAAGTCCACAGCTCTCTTTTCCATTTTCCAATCCTCCAATTTCATTTATAACACTGTTTTACCGCCGCTGTTAACCCTAAATTCCATACGCGGCGAAAACAGCAGAAAAACTGACTTTTTCATTTAATTTTATCACATTATAACTTGTTTTGCAAGTTTTGAAATTCAATCTTTCATTTTTATAAAAATTGTAAAAACACGCTTTACTAATGATTTATAATTTGGTACAATTGAAGTACAATATTATTAAATATAATTAGGTAATTGTAAAACTCCGTGAACAGGATGGAAGATTTGTGCCGAACAACGCAAGGAACCGAAAGGAATAATGACGACAGCAGAACAAGACCAACCAAAGGTCAGCCTGAGTAAAGATATTGGTTCAAAGTTCTAAGAAGCAAGAGCGACTATCTTACGAATGCTTTTGTAGAGCTTTTCCTTATGAATGGCTTTGGCGAGAATAACGCCAATGAGCTGAGTACAGCCTGCAAGCAGCAAATCCGCCTTGATCGTTTTAACATTTCTTGTTTTCAGGTTGTTCAGTCCGAAAGAATCTTTGAAGATGTTGATGGTTCTTTCAACGAGGACGCGGTGCTTGTAGAGGTTATCCCAATGTTCGGTGTTTCTCGGAATACCCGGACAATCACGAAAACTCTTGTCAGGATAGGTATATACGCACTTTCCGTAAGAGGAATCGGTACAGGGAGAATCACAGGTGCAGATTCTTGTATTGCCTTTCTGAACAGATTTCGGGCAAACCCACTTACAACGCAGGGAACGGTTTTTACCTCCTGAATTGCCTAAGAAAGTGAACTGTTCGCCTGTCAGAGGACAAACGGGATTGCCGAATTCGTTAAAACTGTCGTACGAAGCTTTTGAGTTTCTTGCATTCAGAGGAATACAGGCTCTTGAAAAGCGAAAAACATTTTTCAGCAACGAATAATTGTCATAGGAATCAAAGGCGGCGTCGCCTAAGAATGTGGAAAACTTCAGCGTTGGATGCGCCTTAAAGAAGTCGGAGAGAACAGGCTTGAGAGCCACGGAATCAGCGATTTCTTTATCTAAATCAGGATTATCTGATTTTCTTGTGTTTACCCCGGGATGATTCTTTCTGAAATCTTCATCAAAAAAGGCGATATGTCTGACGATCCCCAGACCATCGGTAACAACACCTGCCTTGTAAGCATAGCAGAAATGTCCGTTGATGTACTGCTGCTTTGCGGCAGGAGCTTTCCGAGCGGTATCGGGCAACAGACCGTATACGGCTTTATGAGGATCATAAGTCGGATTGTTCTTAGACAGGGACTTTGCCTGTTTGAGCTTTGTGTTGAAAAACTTATCGTTGTTCTCGGTAACATTAGGTTCAATGCCGGTTGTATCAAAAATAAGATATTGAGATTTCTTTTCGTCGATCTCTTTACAGATCGGAGCGGTTATCTCGACAAGATGATCAAACATCAAATTGATGTGATATACAAAATCCTGCTTGAAACGTGAAAACTGCGGCGCGTCGGGCAGAGTGGTAAAGCCGCAGAAATCTTTTAACTCTTTGCATACAGAAAGGATCGTGCGAAGCTGAGATATATGCTCCAAGCCGAGAAGTCTTTGGAGAATTAAAGCTCGTACATAGCTTTCTAAAGAGTGGATACGCTTCCTTCCCATACCGGAATAGAAAGCGTTGTAGAAACGATACGGTATGATCGTTTCAAAATCTATGTACTCTTCAAGCAGTCTGATGAATTCGCTTTTATCATTCTCTGTTTTGTTGAGTACGTCGGTGTAGGTATCGAACAACGATATTTGCACAGATTTATTTCGCATGATTTTTTCTCCTCTGCGTCGGTCTGTTTGTTTTTGACGATTCAATTATACCACAAAGTGGAGAAAAATCAGTTGTTAATTATCTCGAAAAGTCACTTTTTATGCGGACTTTTTGAGTTTTAAAAATGGCTATTAAATATAATGCAAAGGAGTATTTTTATGGCAAATAACAAACGGAAAATTGTTCTAATCGGCACCGGAATGGTCGGAATGAGCTTTGCTTACGCCGCGCTGAACCAAAGCGTGTGCGATCAGCTTGTGCTCATTGACCTCAACATCGTTCGCGCCAAGGGAGAAGCGATGGACTTGAACCACGGACTTTCGTTTTCTAACTCCAGCATGAAGATATACGCGGGCGACTACAGCGACTGCAGCGACGCGGACATCGTTGTTATCTGCGCGGGAGTTAACCAGAAGCCTGACGAAACAAGACTGTCGCTTTTGCAGCGCAACACCAAGGTTTTTGAGGCTATCGTTCCGAGAGTTGTATCATCTGGCTTTGACGGAATCTTCCTTGTTGCTACCAACCCCGTAGACATCATGACAAGAGTTACCTACGAGCTGAGCGGATTTAACGCGGCTAAGGTAATCGGCTCGGGCACAACGCTTGACACCGCGCGCCTGCGCTATCTTTTGGGCGAGTATTTTGAGGTTGACCCGAGAAACATCCACGCGTATGTAATAGGCGAGCACGGCGACAGCGAATTTGTTCCGTGGAGCCAGGCGATTTTGGGCGTTAAGCCGATTTACGATATGCTTCACGACGAGACCGAGCGCTACAAGATGGACGAGCTTGACAAAATCAGCAACGACGTCCGCACCGCGGCGTATGAGATAATCAAGGCAAAGGGCTCTACCTACTACGGAATCGGCATGGCTATCTGCAAGATCGTCCGCGCTATTTTCCACAACGAGAACTCAATCTACACCACCTCGGTCAGGCTCAGAGGCGAATACGGACTTCGCAACGACGTATTTATCGGCAACCCCTGCATAATCAACAGCGGCGGCGCAAACAGGATACTCGAACTTAATCTTATGAGCGACGAGCTTGAAAAATTCAAGAAATCCTATCAGATCCTCGACGAGAGCTTTAATTCGATACAGTTATAATCAGGACAACATTTGACTATGAAAAAGCCTCCTTTATTAAAGGAGGTGGCGCACCGCTTGCGGCGTGACGGAGGATTTCTCAGATGACGTATTATTTTACCAAAAACCTTTGACAGAACGGAAATGTCAGCGCATTTAAATCCTCAGTCAATCCCTTGCGTGATTGACAGCTCCTTTAACAAAGGAGCCTTGTTTACCATCATCTAAATATTTAACAATTATTAATACAGATAAAACAGTTTTTCAACAAGCTAAAGCGGCTGCCAATTGACAGCCGCTTGTAAAAGCAATTAATTCTTTTTGAATTTATAGTCCTTACCGGGGAAAACCGCGTTGAGCACGATACCGGCGATCGAAGCCACAGCGAGCGGTGAAAGCGTAATATTAACGCTGCCGATGCCAAAGCTTACTGTGTCGCTTCCGAGACCGAGCGCGCAAACAAGGATAACCGCCGCTACAATAAGGTTACGGCTCTTTGTGAAGTCAACCTTATTTTCAACAACGTTTCTTACGCCGATCGCGGAAATCATTCCGTAGAGCACGAACGAAATACCGCCGATGATACAGCTCGGAATTGAGCCGATAACAGCCGCAACGATCGGGAAGAATGAGATCACCGCCGCAAAAACAGCCGCGATACGGATAACCTTAGGATCGTAAACCTTTGTGAGCGCGAGCACGCCTGTGTTCTCGCCGTATGTAGTATTGGCAGGTCCGCCGAACAGCGAAGCGAGCGAGGTTGCAAGGCCGTCGCCCATCAGAGTTCTGTGCAGGCCGGGATCCGCTATGTAGTTCTTGCCTACGGTTGAGCTGATTGCGGAAATATCGCCGATATGCTCCATCATAGTGGCAAGAGAGATCGGCATAATAGCGATAATCGAAGAAACAATAGCGGTGCTGTTTGACCAGTTGATTCCGCCGAACACGGTCTTATCCCAGTGAACAGGCAGACCGATCAAGCCCTGGTCGCCGAAAATCTGACCGTTTCCGATATTCTGAACGATCTGATTCAAGCCGGTGAAATCAAAGATAGGCAGATACTTCACGATCTCTCCCTTATCGTTCAGCTCCGCGCCGCCTGAGAACAGCCACGGAACATCGCTGATAAGCTGAGGACTAGCGTTGGCGATAAAGTAAAGAACCAGGCCTATTCCGTAAGAAATCAGCAGGCCGAGGATTATTGGAACAATCTTAGCCATGCCCTTGCCCCAGATATTGAAAACAATGATAACGGCAAGCGCGATAACAGCCAAGATCCAGTTATTTGTACAGTTAGTGACCGCCGACGGAGCAAGGCCGAGACCGATAGCAATGATGATAGGGCCTGTGACCACGGGCGGAAAGAACTTCATTACCCTGTCAACGCCTAAACCCTTAATTACAGCGGCGAGCACCAGATAAACAAGTCCGGCGCAGGCAACGCCGAGGCAGGCGTAAGGAAGCATTGAAGCGGGATCCGCGCCCTTAGGAGCCATTGCCTTAACAGCGGCGTAACCGCCGAGGAAAGCAAACGACGAACCCAGAAAAGCGGGGACCTTGAATTTAGTCAAAAAGTGGAAGAGCAGAGTACCCAGACCAGCCATCAAAAGCGTTGTGGATACGTCCAGCCCCGTAATCATCGGCACAAGAATAGTAGCGCCGAACATTGCGAACATATGCTGGATACCCAAAACAAACATTTTAGGTCTGCCGAGCGTACGAGCGTCATATATTCCGTCTTTGTTTTTACCCATATAATAACTCCTTATGAGAAACTACCTAAAAATAAGGCTGTCTACAAAAGCAGACAGCCTATTTTAAGAATATTATTACTCGTTAATAGCAATAACTGCGCCTGAACCTACTGTTCTACCGCCTTCACGGATAGCGAAACGAAGACCAACTTCGATAGCGATAGGAGTGATAAGCTCAACGTCCATTTCTACGTTATCGCCGGGCATGCACATCTCTACGCCTTCGGGAAGAGAGATTGTGCCTGTAACGTCAGTTGTTCTGAAATAGAACTGGGGACGATAGTTGTTGAAGAAAGGAGTATGACGGCCACCCTCGTCCTTAGTCAGAACGTATACCTGACCACGGAACTTTGTGTGGGGGTGAATTGTGCCGGGCTTTGCAAGAACCTGACCTCTCTGGATCTCAGTTCTCTGAACACCACGGAGGAGAACACCTACGTTGTCGCCTGCCTCAGCATAGTCAAGAGTCTTTCTGAACATCTCAAGACCTGTAACAACAACTTTTCTCTTCTCGTCTGTAAGACCAACGATCTCAACTTCCTCAGAAGTTCTGATCTGGCCTCTCTCAACTCTACCTGTAGCAACAGTACCACGGCCTGTGATTGTGAATACGTCCTCAACAGGCATAAGGAAGGGCTGGTCAGCCTTACGGTCAGGTGTAGGAATGAACTCGTCAACAGCGTCCATAAGCTCGTGGATGCAAGCATACTCAGGAGCGTTGGGATCCTTAGAAGTGCTCTGGAGAGCAACATAAGCAGAACCCTTGATGATGGGTGTGTCGTCGCCGGGGAACTCGTACTCGTTGAGGAGGTCACGGATCTCCATCTCTACGAGCTCAAGAAGCTCTTCGTCGTCAACCTGGTCGGTCTTGTTCATGAATACTACGATATAGGGAACGCCTACCTGACGTGAAAGCAGGATGTGCTCTCTTGTCTGGGGCATAGGACCGTCAGCAGCGGAAACTACGAGGATAGCGCCGTCCATCTGAGCAGCACCTGTGATCATGTTCTTAACGTAGTCAGCGTGGCCGGGGCAGTCAACGTGAGCGTAGTGACGCTTGTCTGTCTCGTACTCAACGTGAGCAGTGTTGATTGTAATACCTCTTTCTCTTTCCTCAGGAGCCTTATCGATGTTAGCGTAATCAACGAAGTCAGCGTCGCCCTCGAGGTTGAGAACCTTTGTGATAGCAGCGGTAAGTGTGGTTTTGCCGTGGTCAACGTGGCCGATTGTACCAATGTTAACGTGCGGCTTATTTCTTTCGAATTTTTCTCTTGCCATTGGAAATTTCCTCCTTAGTTTTGTAAATTAAACATTTACAATATATTTTAAATAATATTATACCAAATTATTCCCAAAAAATCAATACTTTTAAGTCGCGTTTTTTACTTCGCGTACTTTACGTTTTTTGGATTGATATACTTAGCATTTCGCGAGAAGTGTTCGGCTTGATTCAAACCGTTCATAACACTCTCGGTGAACACTGTTTTTTATTTAGTGTTTCGCGGGAAGTGTTCGGCTTGATTTAAGCCGTTCATAACACTTTCCGTTAACACCGTTTTATAATCAACATACCTGTAGGGTTCGGTTTTGACCGAACCGCGTTTGTTCAAACATCCGCTTACCCTACAAATATCGATGAATTAAAAATTAGTCCTTCTTCTTGTCGCTCATGATCTTCTCGGCGATGTTCTTGGGAACCTCGGCATATGTGTCGGGCTCCATTACATACTGACCGCGGCCCTGTGTCTTGGAACGCATGTCTGTAGCGTAACCGAACATCTCTGAAAGCGGAACGTGAGCGATAACGCGCTGAACGCCGTTGTCAGCCTCCATGCTCTGGATCATACCGCGGCGGCTGTTGAGGTCGCCGATTACGTCGCCGAGGTACTCCTCGGGAGTGATTACGGAAACCTTCATGATGGGCTCGAGCAGAACGGGGTCTGCCTTCTTCATTGCGCTCTTGAACGCCATTGAACCGGCAATCTTAAACGCCATTTCCGAAGAGTCGACCTCATGGTAAGAACCATCGTAAAGCTCAACCTTAACGTCAACTACGTTGTAGCCTGCAACAACACCGCTGAGCATTGCGCCCTGGATACCCTGGTCAACAGCGGGGATATATTCCTTGGGAATAGCGCCGCCGACAACCGAGTTAACGAACTCGTAGCCGTGGTCCTTGTTGGGGAATACATTGATCTTAACGTGACCGTACTGACCCTTACCGCCTGACTGACGGGCATACTTCTCGTCAACAGAAGCTTCCTTGCGGATTGTTTCCTTATAAGCAACCTGAGGCGCACCGATGTTAGCCTCAACCTTAAACTCTCTGAGCAGACGGTCAACGATGATCTCAAGGTGAAGCTCACCCATACCTGCGATAATTGTCTGACCGGTTTCCTCATCTGTATAAGCCTTGAAGGTGGGGTCTTCTTCAGCGAGCTTTGCAAGCGCAATGCCCATCTTTTCCTGACCTGCCTTGGTCTTAGGCTCAATAGCAACGCGGATAACGGGCTCGGGGAATTCCATAGACTCAAGAATTACGGGGTGCTTCTCGTCGCAGAGTGTGTCACCTGTTGTTGTATTCTTAAGACCTACAGCGGCAGCGATATCACCTGCGTAGCAGCAGTCGATATCTTTTCTGTCGTTAGCGTGCATCTGCAGAATTCTGCCCATACGCTCGTTGTTATCCTTAACAGAGTTATAAACAGTTGTACCTGCCTTAACCACGCCTGAATAAACGCGGAAGAAGCAGAGCTTACCAACAAACGGGTCTGTAGCGATCTTGAACGCAAGAGCTGAGAACGGCTCATTGTCGGAAGCAGGTCTTTCTGTCTCCTCGCCTGAATCGGGGTCTGTACCCTTGATAGCGGGGATATCTGTAGGAGCAGGCATATAATCGATAACAGCGTCGAGCATCATCTGAACGCCCTTGTTACGGTAAGAAGAACCGCAGGTTACGGGAACCATTGTGTTAGCGATAGTAGCCTTTCTGATTGTCTTTTTGATTTCGTCAATTGTGATTTCTTCGCCGCCGAAGTACTTGTCCATGAGCTCCTCGTCGAGTTCAGCAACCGACTCGATAAGCTTCTCGTGATACTCCTCGGCAATATCCTTCATGTGCTCGGGGATCTCCTCCTCCGAGTAATCTGTTCCGTCCTCGTTGTGATAGATTTCAGCCTTCATTGTAACAAGGTCAATGATGCCTGTGAAATCGCTCTCAGCGCCGATCGGGAGCTGAATCGGAACAGCGTTACATTTAAGTCTATCCTTCATCATCTGTACAACATGGTAGAAATCAGCACCCATGATGTCCATTTTATTAACGTAAACCATTCTCGGTACGCCGTAGTTGTCAGCCTGACGCCATACGGTTTCAGACTGGGGCTCAACGCCGCCCTTAGCGCAAAGAACTGTTACAGAGCCGTCAAGCACGCGCAGCGAACGCTCAACTTCAACAGTGAAGTCAACGTGGCCCGGGGTGTCGATGATGTTGATTCTGTGCGGCTTATACTGCTGTTTGCTTCCCTTCCAGAAAGCGGTTGTAGCAGCGGAAGTAATTGTGATACCACGTTCCTTCTCCTGTGCCATCCAGTCCATGGTAGAAGCACCGTCATGTGTTTCACCGATTTTGTGGTTTACGCCGGTATAATACAGGATACGCTCAGTTGTTGTAGTCTTACCGGCATCGATGTGCGCCATGATACCGATATTTCTGGTCTGTTCAAGTGATACCTGTCTTGGCATAAAATCCTCCTAAAAAAATTACCATCTGTAGTGAGCGAAAGCCTTGTTGGCCTCTGCCATCTTGTGAGTATCTTCGCGCTTCTTGAATGCGCCGCCTGCGCTGTTTACAGCGTCCAAAATCTCACCTGCAAGTCTTTCCTTCATGGTTTTCTCACTGCGGGCTCTTGAGTAAGTTGAAATCCAGCGGAGACCCAGTGTCTGGCGTCTCTCGGGACGAACCTCCATAGGAACCTGGTAAGTGGCACCGCCCACACGGCGAGCCTTAACCTCTAAAACAGGCATTACATTTTCCATTGCCTGCTCAAAAACCTCAAGCGGGTTGTTACCTGTCTTGTCAGCAATAATTTCGAATGCACCGTAAACGATCTTCTGAGCAACGCCCTTTTTGCCGTCGTACATGATGTTGTTGATAAGACGTGTTACAAGTTTTGAATTATAAAGCGGATCGGGTAATACGTCACGCTTCGCAATAGAACCTCTTCTTGGCACTTTGCTTCCCTCCTTCACAATAATTGAGATATCA
>Ga0326513_10003873_pt1 | contig 10780 bp, 12 predicted proteins | sample 2_2465_0518_D_FD_203654 | JGI IMG/M metagenome (GOLD analysis project Ga0326513, IMG submission 203654) | Bovine rumen microbial communities from UC Davis, California, United States - 2_2465_0518 | ecosystem: Host-associated > Mammals > Digestive system > Stomach > Rumen | place: USA... | reverse complement strand
AAAATGTCAGTCGATTTGAAATCGGAATATGAAACACTTTCAAAAGAACACAATGCTTTTCTTGCGAAGAAAACGACTGCACAGCAGTACACAAGGGAAGTCCGCAATTACATCAATGAAAAACACGCCAGAGAATCCAACGAGCAGAGCCGACAGCGCAAACTTACACAACAGAAAAAGAAAGGTACACTTGAATAAAAATCAGCAAGAAATTTTTCCTTGCTGAATTCGGAAGTATTCTAAAAAATCAAAACATATCTGGCTGATTAAGTTTTATTTCAGTGTATGAAAGGAAACGTTTTCCAAAGTCATAATTTGGCTGTAATATATCTTTTATTGCTATCTCATCATTTTGACAAATACTTTTTTTAATTTTTGAATAATCTGAATCACTGCATTCAGCAACATAAATCCAAATAATATCATCATCTATTAAATCATTGATTAAATTTTCTATTTCACCACAGACATTACTTTGATATTCGCTTTGAGGAATGAAAACTTCAAACCTAAAAAATAAGGTTTCGCTTTTCATTATTTCTTCAAATGATGAGGAAGATAGCTGAAGTGGATATTCACTTGAAAAACACCCTGCTTCTAAATCAAGCTGTTCTACTCCTATCATATAAAGTGAAAAATCCTGATAATCATGTTCATTGAAGATATTAGTTAGACTATTCATTAGTAATGGTGTTATTAATTTTTGCATATAATTGTCAGATTTAATGTAATGAGTTTTTTATCTTCCTGCTTAATTTCAACATAAGCACTGTAAATAGTATCATCCATAACATCATCTTTAATTTTAAAATTCACTTCAATGTTATGCAATCCACCATGAGAATATATTTTTGTTGAAATATCTTTAATTTCTTTTTCATATTTTTCTTTCATATATTCTTGTGTCAACTGCACAGCCGTAGTTTCATTAAATTTATAATTACCACATCCTGTTAAGCTGACACATAAAATTGCAAGCAACAAAAGCATGTACTTTTTCATTTTTACCTCCTCTATAAACAATCCAAGTTTTTAATCTTATCCATAATTATACATCACCACCATGAAAAAGTCAACAGTCAGGAAAAAATATTATTAGAAAGGACGATACCATGAGCAAAATCGGATATATTCGTGTTTCAAGCGAACATCAGGAAACTGCCAGACAGCAGGAAATCATGAACAATTACAGGGTTGACCGTATTTTCTCCGAGAAAATTTCAGGAGCGACCGCCGACCGTCCACAGCTAAAAGCCATGCTTGACTATGTGCGTGAGGGCGATACCCTTTATGTCGAGAGCATCAGCCGTCTGGGACGGTCAACAAGGGACTTGCTGAACATCATCGACACTCTCAACGACAAGGGCGTAACGCTTATCAGCCACAAGGAGAATATCGACACCAATTCGCCAACGGGGAAATTCATGCTGACCGTGTTTGCAGCTCTCTCACAGTTGGAGCGTGAACAGCTTAAACTCCGTCAGCGTGAGGGTATCGAGATTGCCAAAGCACAGGGCAAGTACACAGGGCGAAAGCCTGTCCCGATTGACTGGGGAAAATTTGAAAATCTCTATGGGGAATGGAAGTCGAAGAACATCACAGGCAGGGACTTCATGCGAAGAATGGATTTGTCAGCAAATACTTTCTACCGCCGTGTGCGTGAGTATGAACTCCGTCACGGTATCACCGAGCAAACCTCAGCTTGACCGTCTGGCGAACGGAAATGTCCCTCAGAGCCGTCCACCATTGCGGAACGGAAAACTAACCGTCTAAAACAACAAGCCCTCAGAAACGCTTGCAGGACGTTTCCGAGAGCTTGCGGTTAGTAATTCAGTTCCATTTGGGTATGTGACGATTGTGGTATGCTCCACAATTCTGATTATGACTTGTGCGGAACGGTTTTTGAGTGTGCCAGTAGGCTAAGATTATTGGAGTGCTTGCTAACCCAAATCAGAGTTTACAAAAACATTTTATTATTCCTAACTTTGATTGTTTTTAATTAATGCTCTTTTCATTAAACACAAATCAAATACATTGAGCCGCCCATCTTTATAAAAATCGGCTTTTTTCCAACATACAAGGTGTGTATCTGGTACAGCTAAAAGCCATTTTTGTAACAGAACTACATCAGAGACAGAAAAAATGCCATCACTATTGACATCCCCCTTGATATATGGAGGGTCATCAGCGTGTTTTTCCTGATAGGAAATAGCGGACAGCGAGGGAATTGGAATTGCTTGCAGAGGATCGCCCATTCCCGTGCGGAAAAATTCAGAATCCGTCACACGGGTATGATCACGCTCCAGCATCGCAGAGCCGACTGCAAAATAGGTTTCAAGATACTGCTTTGACCATTGATTGGTATCGTCCAAAGCATCATCCCATGTGACATCGACATAATAATACTCGTCATCGTCCAGCATTACAATATTCCAGCGATGCCCATTCCCGTTCACTGTGCCATTGACACAGGCAGACTCCAGACCATAATACTGTGCAAGCATCTGATAGGTCGAGGCATAACATTCGCAGACACCAGTTTTGTAAAAGACAGCACCGTAAATACAGTTTGTCCATTCTCCATCCGATGGGTACAAGGAGGTATCATAGGAATATGTCATATTAAGACAGAGTGTATCGTGAAGGTATTTTGCCTGTTCGTAAGGAGCATCAATTGTGGTAACCTTGGAATAGGAATCGATGTAACTGTTGATTTTTGAAAAAATCGCTTTTCTCTTTTCTGCTTTGTCGAAATCATATTCATAGAGCAAATTCAATTGGTCATCAATAAAAAAGGCAGAATTGATAAAATAATAATACGGATGATCGACCGCATACATATTCAGCACATTCAGTTGATCGGAATAAGACAGTTCGCCTACATCGGGTGACCATTTGACAGGCGTTTCTGCATTGAACGAGATCAGATATTCTGTATGCGACAAATCACCGTTGTAGGAAATCAGTTCCTCACAAAACCGATCTAGACATTGATAAAACGCTTTGCACTGTGCAGCCCTTTCAAACTGATCAAACTGATCGTAATAGAAGTGACTGGCGGCTCTTTCAGCATAGGTGATGACGGTCTGAGAAAAATCTGTATTTTCATCTGCGGCAGAGACAAACTGCTTAGGCAGATTTACACCAACAGCCATCACTGCCATGAGAACTGCAATGATTCGGTTCAATTTTTGTTTACTCATCTAAAGCACGCTCCCTTCTAAAATTCATTATACCATATTTTGTTTTTGCTGTCAAGGAAAATGTCAGCGGTTTTAGAATAAAATAGCTCGCTGTATCGGTCTTAACCTTGTTTGTTTTAAAACTTCTTTATGCCTACTGTCCTAAAAGGCAGGGCTTCTTTCTGTAACAGACTTGCATTTTTTCTCAAAATATGCTATACTGAAAACAGATACTCTTGAAAGGAGAGTTTTTGAATTTATGAAACTTGTGTTTGCAATTGTAAACAGCGATGACAGTCAGGCAGTCGGAAAGGCTCTTCTGAATGCCGGCTTCTATGCAACTAAATTAGCCTCTACAGGCGGATTTCTAAGCTCCGGAAATACGACATTCCTGACTTGTGTCGAAGAAGACCGAATTGAAAATTTAATCCAAGTCATCCGTGAAAAAAGCCATAAGAGAAAGAAAACTGTTCCGAATAGTACGCCGATCAATTCCGGAATTGAACTGCCTGTCGAAGTCGAGGTCGGCGGAGCAACCATATTCGTCACAGATGTTGAGAGATTTGAAAAATTATGAGTATTCCTGAAATCTACGGTAATAACGAAAATCTGCAATTTATGCAGACAATGCGGCGGACACAGCATATTCCTCATGCCTGTTTATTTTATGGCGAAAAAGGCTCAGGACGCAAAACGCTTGCAAATTATTTCGCCATGACAGTATTATGCACCGGAGAACATGCACCCTGCGGAATCTGTAAAAATTGTCAGAAAATTCTGCACGGAGTCCATCCGGATTTGATTCCGGTCGAGCATTCCGGCAAAAAACAGGGCTTCTCTGTCGATACCGTCAGAGAAATCTGCCGTGATGCCATTATTGCCCCTAATGACAGCGATAAGAAAATTTATCTCTTTGCAGACTGCGATACGATCGGAATCCCTGCCCAAAATACGCTTCTGAAACTGACGGAAGAACCTCCGGAACATGTGCTGTTATTATTCACAGCTGTCTCTAAAAATGCATTTCTGGAAACAATGCTTTCCCGTATGATACAGATTGCCGTCAGACCCTGTACACCGGAAGAATGCAGAACTGCTCTGATCAGTCAGCATGACTGTACTCCTGAAACTGCCGACAGAGCTGTCAGAGCCACATCCGGCCGGAATATCGGCCTTGCTCTGAAATTTTCAGAAGATACTGCCTTGCAGGAAATGACTCGTCAGGTCAGTGAACTCACACAGGCAGTCGCACAAAGAAAACAGTATGAAATATTAAGAATCTTGTCATACTATGAAAAAGACCGCATACAGGCCGAAGAAATGCTGAAATTATTATTAAAACAGTTCCGCGATGCCTGTGCCTTAAAATACGGAAGCGAAATTCTAACCGGCTGTGACCGGCACAGTGCCGAAGCCCTCGCTCAGCTCCTGACTGCCGGAAAAGCTCTCAGATTGTATGATGCTGTGCAGAATGCCTGTGAAGCCTTGCAGGCAAGTGTCAGCATCAAGCTGGTGCTGGGCGCACTGGGCGGAAATCTGCTTCTGTAGAGCTTCAGAAAGGATTTGTATTTATGACTGAAATTGTAGGAATTCGTTTTCAGAATTCCGGAAAAGTATATTATTTTTCTCCGGACGGTCTCCATCTTCAGATGGGCGATAAAGTAATTGTCGAAACTGCCAAAGGCATTGAATACGGAATCGTCTCAATTCCTAACCGGAATATCAAAGACGAAAATGTTACCGCTCCGCTCCGTTCAGTAATCCGCCTGATGAATCAGGAAGATTATCAGACTCTTGAACAAAATAAGCAGAAAGAAAAAAAAGCCTTTGCTGTCTGTGAACAGAAAATTGCCGCACATAAGCTCAAAATGAAGCTGGTAGATGTCAGCTGTGCTTTTGATAACAGCAAATTATTATTTTATTTTACTTCTGATAATCGCGTGGATTTTCGTGAATTGGTCAAAGATCTTGCTTCTGTCTTCCGGATGAGAATTGAACTCCGTCAGATCGGAGTCAGAGATGAAGCTAAAATGTTTGGAGGACTGGGCGTCTGCGGACGGGAATTCTGCTGTCGCGGATATTTAGGCGATTTTGAGCCGGTATCAATCAAGATGGCGAAAGAACAGGGCTTGTCTCTGAATCCGACAAAAATTTCCGGAACATGCGGCCGTCTGATGTGCTGTCTGAAACATGAACAGGCCGCTTATGAAGATTTGCAGAAAATTACCCCTAGAGTGGGTTCGCTGGTCAAAACTCCCCACGGAAAAGGCCGTGTCGAAGATGCAAATTTAATCACCGGAAAACTCCGGATTCGTCCTGAAAATCCGGATGATGTGCCCTATATGATTGATCGCACAGAAGCTGAAATCCTCAAAGCCGGCAAACCTCGTGTGACTAAAGAAGAAAAAGAACTCCGGAAACTGGAAAATTAATTTTATTTTTGTGGATTATGTAGAATATTGAATTATAAATTTAGTCAAAAGACCAAAATTATCACAAAAAACTTGACAAAATCAGTAAGATATGCTATAATAAATCTATCATAAATCCTACATCCTTATTATTTTTTGGGCAGACCTAAAACACGGTCTGCTTTTTTTATGGGATAAACAAAAAAACTCCGGATTGATCTTGATTTCAATCCGGAAATTTTTGCAGATTATGGAAGATTCAAAAGCAACTGATCAATTTTTTGCCAGTCCTGAGCGGAAACAGTATTATTCTGAATCTGACAGGTATAGACAACAGGTTCAAGATACTCCATAGTATCGACATCAGATTGCAGAATTTCAAGCACACGGAAAGCATATTCTTCTTCGAGCTTGTCGGCATCGGCTTCCGTGGGAGCGGCTCTGTATTTATGAAGAAATTCAGAATAATAATATTTCCTGATATTATCCTGAGAGTTTTCCCAGAAACCGACAGGAGAAAGCACAAGTACGACAGTATAATTATTTTCAGAATGCATCACATCCCGAATGGTATATTTTGTTTTTTCAAGAACAGCTTCTGCAAGCTGATCATACGAGTCAATAATTTCCTCGGAAATTTTATCAGATTTAATATCATAAGCATCACGGATAGCCTGACTGAGTGCTTCGACTTCGAGTTTATAAAGGCTCTCTGCATCAGGAGTCGCTGCCCCTGTCAGTTCCTGATATTCTTCATAATCATTATGATAAGTCGCATCTAAAATAGCTGTAACATAATTCCGATAGGCATCGCCTGCAAATCCGCACGCCGTGAGCATCACACAGAGCATCACAAACAGAGGAATTAATTTTTTCATGACATCGCCTCAGTTTCTGTATTCTGAATTTCTGTTTCTGATGTCGATTCCTGTAATGTCTCTTCGGATGATTCTGTATCTGATTCCGGCTCAGAAGGATTTAACGGAATAGCATTGCCTTCTATATCATAGAAAGTAATATTATCAATATAAAAATCAGAAATATTCTGCATTCCCCATCTCATAATGGAAAAATTCACATCATCGACAGTACTGTCCCATTTTTTACCGGATTCTGCAAGAAGAAATTTGAATTCAACATGACAGGCATCGGAACGCTCCAGATCATACTCATTAATACCAGAACCGGAGAAATCAGAAAAACTATACCAATTTCCGTCAGCACATATAGTACCGCCGCCGCCGCCAATCCATCCGGCGACAGTCCTGTAAATACCGTCATCGCTCAGAAATAAATCAGATTTTGCTTCTGCATAGCAATCGAAAGTAATGCTATATACACTTTCCAGCTGATCAGGTCTTAACAGCTGACCCACAGAAATACGGATTTTCTGCACAGCAGTATCAAGATTATCAATATTTGTAGAAGTATCTGTAAATTTCAGCATTTTATTGCCGTCAACAGATTCGACAGAAAGTTCACCCTCAGCGGCGGTATCATCATCATTGACCACAGAAGCAAAGCTGAAAATTTCATCATCGAATGTAACTGCATTCGGATCGGCTTCAGGGAAAGCGGCATGAGTCGGGAGGGGAAGTGTTTCTTCTGTTTCTGTCTGAGTGACTTCGACAGGTATATTTTCAGAAGAAGATATATTTTCAGAACTGGAATTCTGACCGCATCCAGTCAGAAACAAAGCGGATAATAACAGACAAAAAATTATTTTTTTCAATATAAAAAACTCCTTACTTAGCAAAAATGCCCCCTGTCAACAGAGGGCATTTGTTGTAAACCATGTTTTTCAGACAGAAAACTCAGTCTTTCTTTCTGGAGAGGACAGCAGCCGCACCAGCAGCAGTCAAAGCCACAGCAACTACAGCAATACCAGAAGTATCGCCTGTAGGTGTGTTGGATACTGTGCTTGCAGAAGTAGCAGCGGTAGTTGTTGCAGCAGAAGAGGAATTATTAGCAGCTGTAGTTGTAGTTGACTTCGCAGCTGTTGTAGTAGTTGATTTTGCAGTTGTTGTAGTAGTTGATTTTGCAGTTGTTGTAGAGCTGCTGCTGTCATTATTGTTATTATTGCTGGTAGTACCATCATTGCTGCTGCTGTCATCGGCAGCAGTTGTGGCAGTAGTTTCGCTTTCAGTAGTATCGTCAGAAGATTCAGTATCAGTAGTTTCTTCTTCCTTATCAGGCTCTACCGAAGTGATAGAATTGATTGTGATGGTAATTCCGGAAGCGGCAGTATTTTTTTCTTTTTCAGCAGTTTCTCTGTCAGCTTCGGCAACATATTCAGTAAAGTCAATATTTGTCTGGAGATACAGGCAACTGATGTTTTCAGAGGGAGAATCCAGAGTCCATGTGACTGTATAAGTACCATCACCATTGATTGCAGTATATTCAGAAGTTGCATCAGCACCGCTGATAGAGTGACGGCTGTTGCCTGCGATAGAACCGCCGATAAATGCATAATAATTCGTACCGTCTGCATCATATTTGGTACTGGAAGAAGTATCTTTTCTTGCAGAATCAGAACCAATGCCGCTGATAGTAAAATCAATCGTGATATATTCAGAAACAGCTGTATTGGGATCTATATCTTCTACAGAATTTCCCCATACGTTATAGATGTTCCGGCGGAGAGCATTACCCTCGTCACCCAGTCCGAGAACACTGGCATTAGAGCAGTCAATTGTCTTGACCTCACCTGCATCAGCTGCAAGAGAAGCAAAAGATACTGTGCAGAGCGCAAGAGCAGTTGCACCAGCAAGAATATTTTTAAGTCTCATGATAAAAATCTCCTTCATAGTAATAAAAATAATACGGAATCTATCCGAGGAATCGGACGGAAGTCCGCACAAAACCTCATTGTCATTATAACACATTCCTGACGAAAAGTCTATTGAAAATATCTACAAATTTTATATTTCTTTTTTGTCCAGATATTATATATTTCACGAATTCTTCATAACAGATACGGAAGATAGGCCATAAAAAGCCATAAAATCAAGCCATTCTTTAGTAAGACGTTCTCCGCTGACCGCAATCGGCACGGCAGGAGGACAGGGCACTTGCACTGAAGCACAGATTCTGTTTTCAGCCTGATCAAGAGGAAGAATTTCAGAATCAGAAAGTCCGGCCTGTCTGAGAGAAATTTCCTGTTTCATGGATGCAGGAAGTTCCGGCGGAATCCATGCCGGAACAGGCTTGCAGAAAGCAAGAGCATGTTCAAGATATATAAAATCCTGTTCTGTCATCACAGGAGATAAGAGAATCACAAGACAAGTATGATCAGCATATTCGCATTCGACAGGATAAGGACAGTTTCTGAGATCTTCGGCTAATTTCTGTCCGTCAGCAGAGATTGTCAGATGCAGAGGGTCTCTGCCGAGAAAAATATATTGATCAGAGAATTTCTGTTTTAAAAATTCAGAACGCTCCGCACAGAACTGAATTTTTTCGTGACTGGAATGATAAAGCCATTCTGTACAGAGTTCAAGCGACTGCATGATCAGATAAGACGGACTTGTCGAGCCAAACATCTGCATATGCTGTTTCAGATTCATAACAAGATCAGGATTTTTCATATGAAGAAATGCTCCGCCAGTAAGAGCAGGAAGCGTTTTATGTGCCGAATCACAGCAGAAATCTGCTCCCTGTCTGATCGGATGCAGATTTTCTTTCAGAAATGCCAGATGTGCTCCGTGTGCATTATCGACCAGTAATTTCGCCTGATAGGTTTTGCAGAGTTCCGCCATAGCAGAAATATCATGCAGATTTCCGGCATAATCCGGAGAAGTAATATAAATACATGCCGGAGCAGAAATCTCTTTCAGAGCTTTCTCGAAATCAGAAATTCTATAATTTCCTGTGATGATACCGCCCGAAGCCGGAAACACCCATCTGACAGGCAGATCAAGCAGAATACAGCTGTTCAGAAACGCTCTGTGAACTGTTCTTGCAGAAATAATATATCTATGTTCCGCTTTCATCTGAGCAAGCATCGCCTGAATACAGAGAGTCGAGCCTCCTGCACTCCAGCAAGTCTCAGGAACTTGATAAATTTCTGCTGTCTGCCGTTCGGCCTGACGGAGAATTCCATCGGCCTCGAAAAGACTGTCAGCATTTTTGATTTCTGTAATATCTCTCTGATAAGTATAATTCAGCTCCGGAAGCAGAGCACGCCCCTTATGTCCGGGCATATGCCCTCTGAGTGTCTGATTTTTAGTATAATTATCCAAAAAATCAGTTAAAAATTTTATCATGAAAATGCACACTTCCTCTTGACAAATTGAAAAAAATCCTGTAGAATAATAACATAAAAATCAGAACATATGTTCTTTTCCGGATTTATGATAATTATATTTTTTATACAAAGGAGTCTTTTTTATGCTTGACCTGATTTATGAATACGAAAATACCAGATTTCAGCTTCAGAAGCGTATCTATGAATTAAACAAACTGCTCCGGAATGATACGCTCATGACAATCGAACGGGAAACCCTCACCGCTAGACGGGATATGCTCGCTCGTGAACGCTGTGAATTACTGGATATGATCATAGAATTAAAAAAACATCTCAGAAAGGAGGAACTGCCTCATGTCAGCACACAGACGCATTCCGGAAAATATTGCAGAATCCGACCCCTGTCTGATTCGGGATCTGCTCGGAACGCCCTCTACCAACCGGAAACAGCTTGATTTGTCTCTCACAGCTCTGAAACAAGTGATTCAGAACGATCTGACCCCTCGACAGCGTGAATTGATTTTATTATATTATTATCAGAATCTGAATAATAAACAGATTGCAGAAATGCTTTCTCTCGACCCTTCTACAGTCTGCCGGACGCTCGGACGGGCAAGGAAAAAAATTTATAAACTGCTTCATGTCTATCTGGATTATCTCCGGCAGGTAAAACTGGAAGAATAACAAAAAGTCTCCGTTCAGGGAGACTCTTGTACAGGATTGGGACGGCGGGATTTGAACCCACGGAATGACGGAGTCAAAGTCCGTTGCCTTACCGCTTGGCTACGCCCCAGCATCACAATAGATATTATATCATATTTTTCTGTATTTGTCAAGCCCCTGCACAAACAGGAATTTCCAGCATAAAATATAACAGAAGAAAAATAAATTCTGATCTGAATAAAAAGCCTTGCAGGAGCGATACTAAAAGCAAGAAGAAA
>Ga0326513_10003872_pt1 | contig 10783 bp, 10 predicted proteins | sample 2_2465_0518_D_FD_203654 | JGI IMG/M metagenome (GOLD analysis project Ga0326513, IMG submission 203654) | Bovine rumen microbial communities from UC Davis, California, United States - 2_2465_0518 | ecosystem: Host-associated > Mammals > Digestive system > Stomach > Rumen | place: USA... | reverse complement strand
CCCACATAGCAAAGACGGCTATCAGTGCCACTTCGGATGCCAGAATGTTGGTGCCCAGCATCAGGCCGACGATGATTTGGAAGACAGCCAGCAGGGTGGTGGAACCCGCATTGGGCAGGAATGCCTGGGCGCGGAGGCCGAAGATAAGCGACGACACTCCCGACAAGAGGATGAGCAGCCCCATCAGCCAGGCGGCAGAGGCAAAGCCGGCCCCGGGGTTGAAAATGCAGACCACGCCGAGCACGATAAGCAGCACGGCGGTGATGATAAGGTAAACGTTAATTCTCTTCATGGCGATGTTATGCTTTACATTTTTCCGCCATTGCCCGAACCTATAAAACCATCTTTTCGAGACGTGGCCGACTTCCGTCTACCCATGCAGACTGCGATTCTTTAGGTTGCCGCGCCTGGGGCCATCGGGGCCACACCTTTCCGTGGCTAGTCGGGCTCAAGCGAAAGTCATTTTCAATTTTTTAAAAAAGAAGGGTGTGGACCGAAGCCCTGCACCCTTCGCGAAAAACATTGCGATTTGCCTTTATTATTTGCCTTCGATTTCCTTACGGACTTTCTTAAAGGCCTCGATGCACTTGTCGAGGTGCTCGTGCTCGTGTGCGGCGCTGATCTGGACGCGGATGCGGGCCTGGCCCTTGGGTACCACGGGATAGTAGAATCCGGTGACGAAGATGCCTTCCTCCTGCATCTTGGCGGCGTACTGCTGGCTCTTGGCGGCGTCGTAAATCATCACGGCGCAGATGGCGCTCTCGCTGGGTTTGCAGTCGAAGCCCTCTTCCTTCATGCGGCGCAGGAAGTAGTCGGTGTTCTCGTGCAGCTTGTCCTGCAGGGCGTTGGTCTCGCTCATAAGCTCGAACATGCGGATACCGGCGGCCACCAGGCCGGGGGCCATGCTGTTAGAGAAGAGATAGGGACGGCTGCGCTGGCGGAGCATGTCGATAATCTCCTTGCGGCCAGTGGTGAAACCACCCATAGCGCCACCGAAGGCCTTGCCGAGGGTGCCGGTGAGGATTTCAATCTTGCCGCGCAGGTTGTAGCGCTCGGTCACGCCGCGGCCAGTCTTGCCAACCACGCCGGCGCTGTGGCTCTCGTCCACCATCACCATGGCGTCGTATTTCTGTGCCAGTTCGTAAATCTTGTCCAGCGGGCAGACATTGCCGTCCATAGAGAAGACGCCGTCGGTCACGATGATGCGGAAACGGTTCTTCTGGGCAGCCTTCAGCTGCTCCTCAAGGTCGGCCATGTCGGCGTTGGCGTAGCGATAGCGCTGAGCCTTGCACAGGCGCACACCGTCAATAATAGAGGCGTGGTTGAGGGCGTCGCTGATAATGGCGTCCTGGTCGGTCAGCAGGGGTTCGAAAACACCGCCGTTGGCATCGAAGCAGGCAGCGTAGAGGATGGTGTCCTCGGTGCCGAAGAATTCGGAAATCTTCTGCTCCAGTTTCTTGTGCAGGTCCTGGCAGCCGCAGATGAAGCGGACCGAAGCCATGCCGTAGCCGCGGGCGTCCATGCCCTCTTTGGCGGCCTTGATAAGTTCGGGATTGTCGGCCAGGCCGAGGTAGTTGTTAGCGCAGAAGTTCAGGCACTTCTTGCCCTTCACCATGATTTCGGCTCCCTGGGGGCTCTCGATGATACGTTCGTGTTTATACAGGCCGGCAGCTTCTATGTCAGCCAGTTCTTTCTGTAGGTGTTCTTGAAACTTAGTGTACATAATTACGATGTTTTATGTGTTTATTGTTGATTCTGTGGTACGACCATCTTTGCGATGGTGTTGATTAATTCTCTCGCTGGTTCGGGTTCTTTTTTGAGCTCGTCGGGAGATGTGTTATAGAAGCAATTATAGTCGCTTTCTTCCCTCATTAGTTCTAATCGGCGATAAAGTTTCCCAAGATTTGGCGAAATTTTATCGGTTTGGATATAGTGTGGGTTAAGCATTATGCCGGCCCCTTTGTGTGATTTAATTCTGATTCCGTCATGTATAAGTAAAGCACTTACGGCGTTGAATACAGCGTAGTAAAGGCGGTTGGCTGCGGCATTCCAAAATCCTTTTTCAATCAGAAAATCAACCTCCTCTTGGGTTGAGAAAGCCTTTGCAATTTCCAAACGGACAACGGTGTCTCTTTTTTCCTCCTCCAAACTCATTGTAATATTAATTTCTCTTCCTCAACGTTGTCATGGAATGGAACAAAGCTCCACGTATCCCAGTCTTTTCTTGGGTATATATGGGGGTTGATTTCCGCACCGATGCTCCAGCCCATTCTGCAAAGCGGGAATGCGACGGTGTCCCAGTCATTGGACGTAATTTTGTTTTTATCCAGCAAGATAAGCAGGTCATAGTCGCTGCCGGGGTGTGCGTCGCCGCGGGCACGCGAACCATAGAGCCACAGCGAACTGCCTTCGGGCAGGATTTCTGCGGCCACCTCTTTTATTCGTTTTATGACTTCGGATTGTTCCATAAATCACATTGCAAAAATACGAATAATAATTGACATGGAAAAAAAAAGTTTTAACAGCCCTCGGCAAGGCGTTGCGACACGAGGCGGACAATGTCGTAGTGGCGCAGGGGTGTGCCCTCGTGGCGGTGCCAGCTGCGCGCGGGGTCGGCCAAGTAGCGCGGAGGCACTTCGGCCGACAGTCGCTCTATGGCTATGTCGGGCCGCAGGCGGCGCAGGAAGGTGGCCACGAGGTCTACGTATTCCTCTATGGCAAAGGGGGTGGCAGCGGGGTCTTTCTGCCACAGCCGTTCCATTTCGGAACCACGCAGCCGTTGCGGAAGGTGCAACCCGTGGTGCCGTGGGTGCCGTCGCGGTTGGGGCAGGTGAAACCACCGTCCACGGCAACCTTCTGCACGGTAATACCGAACAGGCAGCGGCAATAGTCTGAGTAGGAGAGGTACGTCATGTTGGCTCATGCAAACCTTGGGTCACCTTACATGTCATCAGGGCTTGAGCCGACGACGGGCTTTGCCCAGGGCTTGGCGGCACTCGTCGAAGTCGGGGTCGAGGGCAAGCGACTGTTGAAGGTATTCCACCGCTTCGGTGTAGCGTTTCTGTTTGCCGCACAATATGCCCAACCCATAGAGGCAGAGGGCTCTAAAGTCATCGTCGGTGTACTGCTCCAAGGCCTTTTTCCATGCCGATTCAGCTTTCTCGTAGTGCTTCAGGTGTTCCTCGCAGGAGGCTATGTTCAGCCAGCCGGCGTTGTTTCCGGGGTCGTTGGGGAAGGTCTCTATGTCTAAGGTGTAGTAGTCGATGGCTTCATGGTACATGTGCATGCTTTTGTATGCCATGGCCAGCCTATAGGCCACATGCAGGTCGTCAGTTTGGGCGTATGGCAGGATGGCAAGGAGGTGGGGCACCATCTCTTTGTATCGCTGGGTGAGGTACATACACCACGTGGCATCGAAAAGGTCGCATCGGCGTCCGGTTGGGTCGAGGTGATAGGCTTTCAGGTATAGCTGCTCGGCCTGGGCATACTCTTTGCGGCGTTGGCACACATCGGCCACATTGCTGATCGCAAACACATAATCGGGACAGAGGTCGAGAGCCTTGCGGTAGCATTCCAAGGCCTCCTCGTCGCGCCCCAGTCGATAAAGCACCACCCCTCGGCTGTTCCACCAACCATAGTCATCCGGCACATCGGCCAAGGCGGTTTCGAAGCAGGGAAGAGCCTCCTCGTAACGCTCAAGATTCAGCAGGCACAGTCCCTTGCTGGCCCAAACACTCCAGTAGGTGGGGCACAGCCCCAAGGCCTTGTCGTAGGCCTGAAGTGCTTCGTCATATTTCTCTTTTTTTAACAATGCGTTGCCGAGCAGCTCGTAGCCGTCCTCGTTGTCGGGGCATAGCTGGATAACTTGGCGTGCAGCAGTGATGACCTGGTCAAACAATTCCAGTTTTTCGCAGCACCAGGCTCTGTTGTACCACGCCTGCCAGCAGTCGGGAAAACGCGAGGTAAGGGCCTCACTCACCTCCAAGGCCTCGTCGTAGTGGTCAAGATTTACAAGGGCGTCGCCCTGATTCCAGAGGGCGTCCTCGTTATGGGGGTTGATGCGCAGCGCCTGCTCAAAACAGGCCAAGGCCTCCTCCCAGCGGTACTGATTATAGTAGAAAATGCCCCATTCCACGTAAACGTCATCGTTCTCCGGGTCCAGATTGCTGGCCGTGCGGTAGGCCTCCTCGGCCTCCTCCGTCCGATTCATCTCGTCCAGGCAGTTCCCCATGTTCATCCATGTCTCGGCCGACTCGGGTTCCGCCGCCAGCGAGAGGCGGTAGAAGCGCAGGGCCTCCTCCTGATTCTCCAAGCGGTGATAGGTCAGCCCCAGGTAAAACAGCACCTCGTCGTTGTCGGGCTGCAGGTCGTAGGCCGCCTGAAAAAACTTCAGCGCCGCCGTTGGGTTCTCCTGGTCCAGTTGCTCAATTCCCAAGTCGATATATTCGTCTGTCATAGTTCTGATACTGAGTTTTTAATTCAAATGACTCATGCAGCTGCCTACCCCTCCTCAGACCGTTCTATATGGTTCCTGATATACTCGGCCACCAGTGGCACCAGCGGCTCCGTCTGGTAGGCTTCGGCCAGCGCATCGTCCTGCAGCTCGAATAGGCCCAGTCCCAGTAGCAGCTGGTAGCCGTCCCCTGTCACGCACTTCACGCACCGATCCACCTCCTCTTTGTGCTGCTGATAAATCTCCCTTGCCTCCTTCACCAGGGCGGCGTGGCGTGTGGCCCCTACGGCCAGCAGGCTCTCGTGCAGCTGACGGCCGTCGTCGGGTCGTCCATTGTAATTGCCCTCGTAAAAGTAGAACCACTCCATGTATCTCGGCCCCTCCTTATGGTTCAGAAAGGTGGCGTAGTATAGGGTCCGCTCAAAATCATTGACGAAGTCCTCCGGTTCGCAAATATCGAACCAATCCAGCAGGTCTATGTCGCTCCATGCGGCTGCCACTTCGGGGGTGAGGTGAGGCTCGGGAGCCTCCTCCCGCGACTGGTTGAACCGTTCTATCGCGTCCGAAGTCCGCTTGGCCGTTACGGCGTAGGCGGCAATGGCAGCAAGGGGAATCAGCGCCGCCCATTCTTTCCGCTCCCCATTCTGTATCAGGGCTGCCGCGCCAAGGGCCAGCAGCAACATCGCCGACAGCACCGCCACCGTGCCCATCGGTCCCCATCCCTCGGCTCACAACCAGGTATAGGCTGCCCTCACCTCCTGGCCGCAGTGCCTGCAGTGCAGGGTGGGAAAATCGCCCAGCGCCTGCCGCAGCTCCTCCGCCGTGGCATAGCGGCCCCGCAGGGTTATCTTCTGGCCGCAGTGGGGGCAGAGGACGTAGTATCTCATAATAGCCTATAGTGTAATAATGCCGACAGGCCTTGTGGAAGAGTCCTCCGCAAGGCCTGTCGGCGAAGGGTTAGGCGCTTACTTCACAATCAGTTTCTGCATCGGGCCGCGCTGCTTGCCGTTGACGATGCCATAGGCATACACGCCGGCGGGCAGGTTGCTCACCCGTGTGGTGCCGTTGCCGCTGACGGCCATCTGGCGCACCTGACGGCCCTGGGCGTCATAAATGGCCAGCACCGAGGGCTGCTCCACGCTGTAGCCGATGCCAAACTGCCCCTGGGCGGGGTTGGGGAAGGCCTTCACGCGGCTGTTGGCCAGCACGTCGTCGATGCCCACGGTCCTCGCCTCGAAGCGTACCAACACAGCGCAAGTGATAGTGCCGTTGGACACCTCCAGGGTGTACACTGCGTAGGGATCCTCCACGTTCGGGTCGATGGTGATGTCGATGACGAAACCGGTGAATTCCTCATTGGGGGTCATCATGAACGGGGTGCTGGTGAGGGTGGCCACGCACTGGGTGGTGCAGAGCCCCCAGGCCTCAAAGCCGTGGCGCGCCACCTCGGTCATGGTCACCACTAGGTCGCGCAGCACCGACGAGGTCTGGTTGCGGAAACTAATGGCGTCGATGTGGCTGGCATCCTTCTCGCAGGTCACCAATATCGAATCGCCGTTCTGGTACACGGTGCCGTCGTAGACGAAACCAATCTGGTTCTGTGCGTTCAGCACAACTACGCTGCAAAGCAGCAGTGCAAATGATACAATTTTTTTCATGTCGTTGATATTTTTTTTGTTACAAATTTTCGTTTCTTTGCCATCGTCGCGTTGCTTCGCGGCGCTGCCGTCTCTCAGGCTCGCTTTCCCCCATGGGGCGTTCCTTGTGCGGGGCTGTCGCAATTCAACCTCGCCCAGGTTGGCCCAGGGGGCTTCCCCTTCCCCTGCCGGGCGCCGACCGCTACTGCTCCAGGGCCAGCAACTGGTCCACCACCTTCTTCACGCCCGTGCCGGCCTTCTCCTGCACGATGGTGACGGGGCGCGAGATGGGCACCGCCTTGGGGTCCACCACATAGCAGGGCACTCCCCGTGGCACATAGTGTATCAGCCCCGCCGCGGGGTACACCGCCATCGAGGTGCCAATCACAATAAAGTAGTCGGCCTGCTCGCACAGCTCGGCGGCAGGCTCTATGTTGGGCACCGCCTCGCCAAACCACACGATGTGGGGTCGCAGCTGTGCCCCGTCGGGTGCCTTGTCGCCCAGGTGGATCTCGCGGTCGCCAATCTCCACAATCAGGTTCTCGTCGCGGTCGCTGCGCCCCTTGGTCAGCTCGCCGTGCAGGTGCAGCACCTGGGACGACCCCGCCCGCTCGTGCAGGTTGTCAATATTCTGCGTGACGATGTGCACGTCGTACTTCTCCTCCAGGCGCACCAACTGGCGGTGGGCCTCGTTGGGTTCGGCCTTGAACAGCTCGCGCCGGCGTTGGTTATAAAAGTCAAGCACCAGCTGCGGATTGCGCTGGTAGGCGTCGTAGGTGGCCACGTCCTCCACGCGGTAGTGCTCCCACAGCCCGTCGCTGTCGCGGAAAGTGCTTATGCCGCTCTCGGCGCTCACCCCGGCACCGGTCAAAACTACTACTTTCTTTTTCATGGTCATAAGGTTTTTGTCATTTTTCCAAGATGGTGAACACCGTGCGGCGGTTCTGCCGGCGGCCTTCGGGCGTGTCGTTGTCCGCCACCGGCTGGCTTTGGCCGTAGCCCTTGTAGATCAGCCGCCCGGCGGCCACTCCCTTCTTCACCAGGTAGTCATACACCGCCTTGGCCCGCTGCTCCGAGAGGGTCTGGTTGGCCTCGGCGCGTCCCACGTTGTCGGTGTGGCCGCCCAGCTCGATGCGCATGGAGGGATGCCGCTGCATCATCTCCACCACCTTGTCCAGCTCCACAATCGACACCTCCAGCAGGGTGTACTTGCCCGTCTGGAAGAACACATTCTTCAGTGTGATGCTCTCGCCCACCTCCAGTTCGGGGGCCACCTCGGTTATCTCCTCGCGGTATTCCACCGGCTTGGCACGGGCCTCCACGGGCAGGGCAAAGCTGTAGAGGTCCAGGCCGCCCTGGCCGCCGAACTTGTCGCTCGAGAAGATGGCCGTGCTGCCGTCGGGGCTCACTATCAGCGAACTCTCGTCGCCCCGCGTGTTGATGGGGTAGCCCAGGTTCTGCGGCTCGCTCCAGGTGCTGTCGCCCGTGCGGCGGCACATGAAGAGGTCCATCCCGCCCATGCCCACACGGCCGTTGCTAGAGAAATAGAGCGTCTGGTCGTCAAACGACACGAAGGGGCTCTTCTCGTCCCCTGCCGTGTTGATGCCCGGACCCATGTTCACCGGCTGGCTCCAGCGCCCTTCCACCAGGGTGCTGCGCCAAATGTCCATGCCTCCCAGTCCGTCCTTGCGGTCGCTGACAAAGTAGAGGGTCTGCCCGTCAATCGAAAGGCAGGGCTGCGACTCCCATCCGCCGGTGTTCACGGCGGGACCCAGGTTCTGCGGGCGGCTCCAGCCCCCCTCCTTGCGGTAGGAGAGGTACAGGTCGCACCTCCCTGCTCCGTCGGGGCGGCCGCAGGCGGTGAAGAACAGTATGCGTCCGTCCTGCGATATGCAGCCGGCTCCCTCGTTCTCGTTGCTGTTCAGGGGCTCGGCCATACGCACTGCCCGGCCCCAGCCTTCCGGCTGCCGCCGGCTGCTGAAAAAGTCCTCGGCCATGGCCGGGCGGTTGTAGCGGGTGAATATCAGCGTCTGCCCGTCGGCCGTCAGGGTGGGCAGGTACTCGTCGTCCGGGCTGTTCACCCCGCTGCCCAGGTTCTCGGGCGTGAAAGGCACGGGGTGGGCCATGGCCTCGCGGCGGAAGGCGATGCACTCCAGGTCATACTGCGCCGTGGCGCCCCAGCGCTTGTGCTTCCCCTTGTCGCGCTGCAGGAAGGCCTGCAGCTGCTCCTCGGCCTGGTCCAGGCTGTCGTGGTCCATAAACCACGCCGCCATCGTCAGCCGCACCTCGGCAAAATTGGGCTCGGCCTTCAGCGCCTTGCGAAAATGGTCCATGGCACGGGCCGCATTGCCGTCCAGCTGTTGCTGCCCCTTCTCAAACTCGGCCACCGCCTTCTTATTGTCCACCGTATATTGGGCCTGAGCGCCCGTGCCCATCAGGCACAGCGCTGCCCACAGCAGTATGGTTTTTCTCTTTTTCATCTTTTTCATAACGTCCGGTGTCCATTTTTATTGTGTCTTTTTTCCAATTCTCCATCTCTGTCCGCCTCCCCTTTCCTCCCCACCCTGGCCGTCACGGGCTCTCGCGGTAGTCTGTAGTTCTTCGGTGGCGCAATGAAGAACGGTGGAGCATCTATAGAAGAACAAACAAGGAAGCGGCGGACCTTCAACCCGCGGAGGGAGCCGGTGCTTTGCCCCGGCACAAATGGCAGGCCGGCGGCGGCCCACGAAGAGTGAAGCGTCCTCGGCCTGTAGGCCTGGTGGCTCAGCGCTGTGCCCGGTTCGGCACGGGGGCAACTGGGCGGCACACTTTCGGCAGGGGTGGATTGCCTGTGTGGCGGTCTGTCTTGCTTTTGGGAACAATAGGCCCGCCAACCTTTCCGAGATTGGCGGGCCAAATGAGCGGAGATGTGCCTAAGGCAGAATGGCGGCGCTGCGCGCCGCCGCCCTTCTGGGTGGCCGAGCGCGGGCCTCCGAGGGCGGCCTCAGTCTATCACCAGTTTCTGGGTGGAGGTGGAGCGTGGGGTGGCCACGGTGACGAAGTAGTGGCCGGAGGGGAGGGCGCGGGTGCTCAGGCGGGTGCGGCGCGCGGTGGCATGGCGCTGCAGCACCGCGTGGCCCGCGGCGTCGTAGACCGTTATCTCGGCCGGCAGGCCGGCCCTGTCGAGGGTGACGGTGACGCTCTCGCGCGCCGGGTTGGGCGTGAGGGTGAAGAGGGCGGCCGTGCCATCGGGCGCCCCGACGCCCTGGAAGGTGCCGAAGACGGCGGTGAAGGCGGTGTCCTGCGTCACCACGATGGTGCGCGGGTTGTCCGTCACGCTGTCGTTCCAGCGCCAGAAGTGGTAGTCAGTATTGGGCACGGCCTCGATCCGAATCTCGGTACCCTCTTCGAAGGTGCCGCCGCCCGCCACTCGGCCGTAGGCTTCGTTGTTGCTGAACACATCGACGGTGTAGTAGGGTATGGCTTCGATAAGGGCGGTGAAGGCGGTGTCCTGCGTCACCACGATGGTGCGCGGGTTGTCCGTCACGCTGTCGTTCCAACACACAAAGCGGTAGCCGCTGCTGGGCCGGGCCTCAATTCGGGCAGTCTCGCCCCTGTAGTATGAGCCGCCGCCCCTCACTTCGCCATGCTCGCTGTCGTTGCTCGCCACCTCCACGCTATAAAGCGGTAGCGGGTCGAAGTAGGCGGTGAATGATGTGTCGCTGACCACATAGACGGTGCGCGGGTTGGACGTGTCGCCGTCGTTCCAGTGGCTGAAGACGTAGCCACGGTTGGGCACTCCTGTTATGGTCTGGTAGGTCGAGTCGGGATAGAAAGCCGTGTAGAGTCCGAGCCCCTGCAAGGTGTCGGCACTGGATACTTCCAAATAGCGCTGCCCGTCGGTGATGACTCCGAAGGGCCCGAAGCGGCACTTCCACGTCCCGTCGATGAGATAGAACGGCCCGTCTTTAGTAAGCGCATAGGCAACTAAGGCGTTGGTGTCGAACCACCTGTCAAAACAGTCGCCAAAGGTGAGATAAAAGGTCGGGAAGTGCAGCCACCCGTGTGGCGCTGGATCCCCGTATTCCCTGCGCAAATTGCTGTGTTGGGACCCTCCCAGCCAGAACTCCCCCTGGACGGTGTACACCGTGTCGAACAGCGCCTCGTAGACATGGCAGTAGTAGTTCTGACCGGCAAAAACGGTGTCGAGGGTGCTCTGAAGGCACATCATCTTGGGTTGCGCCGTGTCCCAGCGCACGGTGGCTATGCGCATCAGGTCGAAAGGACCAAGGTCGAAAGGACCAGTCCTGTCGGTGTCGCCTGGTTTGGGCAGATATAGGTAGTAGTCCTCCGGCAGCCGTGTGCTGTCCAATACCCCCCATGGGAATTGGTCGGAGGAGAATACCGAATTCTGCGAAACCATCCCCCAGATTCCCTTAATCCTAATCGGATGCGTGGCATACTGCTTAAACACTGCTGTGTAGTTGGAGTCATTAGCGGCTCTGGTGCATTCAAAATCGAGATAATGTGGATCCCAATGATAGTAGAAAGTGTCACGGCCGTCGTTGTAGACATGGATGGAGTCGAGGCCCGATCCGTACAGATACCAGTTGGTGGTGTCGTACCATGCTCCGTACCAATAGTTGGGCATACGTATGCCGCAGGGCAGCGTGTCGGTCGAGATGCGCGTGTCCTGCGCCTGAAGGACGTTGCC
>Ga0326513_10003871_pt1 | contig 10784 bp, 6 predicted proteins | sample 2_2465_0518_D_FD_203654 | JGI IMG/M metagenome (GOLD analysis project Ga0326513, IMG submission 203654) | Bovine rumen microbial communities from UC Davis, California, United States - 2_2465_0518 | ecosystem: Host-associated > Mammals > Digestive system > Stomach > Rumen | place: USA: California... | reverse complement strand
CAACGACATGCCGCCCTGACCGCGGTTCACGACAGCGGCCTTGTTGACATCAAACCAGTAATGGAAATCCTGGCCTTGTCCCTGCTTGGGGTAATAGCCGGTAGCCCAGTCCTGCATCGTCGAGTCACCGCACAAATAAATGGTGACCTTAGCCATCGCAAGCGGGGCCGCAATCATCGATGCCGCAACAGCACATTGCCAAACCTTAGAAAACATATTCATTATCAAAAACCAAACCTTTTCCGAATTTGTTATGCCCGATTTAATCGGGCATGACAAGCCTACTTTTAATTATTAAACACACCTTTCTGAACAAACTTACCATCCAGTTTTACCTTCACAGTGTAGGCACCCTTCGGGAGCGCATCACGGTCGATGGCAAATTCATTCACGCCAGCAGTCACATTCTTCGAAATGCCCATACGCACTGCACCCGACATATCATAGAAATAGACTTCTGCAAAACCGGCACACGGAGTGAACAAAGTTCCAGTCGTCACATTGAAGATTACACCACTCCTGAACGTCTGCGGCACAATCGAAATCGGCGGAACAACTTGCGTACCATCGTAAAGTTCCACGCCATCAATGCCGAACGTGAACATATCGACATTCGGGCCGCCGTCACTCGTCATCGAAGAGAGCCTGAGCGTGTTGACACCCATCTTCAAATACACATCAATTTTTGCTTCTTTATACGTTGTCCAGCCTGTAGCCGGGAAGCTCACCGTTCCCGCAGACTTGCCATTCATGCTGAGAGCCATGTCACGGTCACTCGTTCCGCCATTTGCATAACGAATCGTAAGCGTCGTTCTGGCATCTTTTTGCGAGAAGATTTCCCAGACGCCATAGCTAGAGAGCGTATTTTCGAAATTGTAGTAGCCATTTTCGAGATAGCCCTCATTATCCTTTTCGGTCCAGCCAGCGCCTTCCTTCGGCTTGGACGCATCCATCGTTGACTTGCCATCGTTCACGACAGGAGTCGTATCGACCGGGATTTCAACGCTTTTGCCAACAACGTAAATATCCGGCTGCTTGAGCGACTTGACCATGTCCGGCAGATAGTAGCCCAAATGCGGCGGCTGGTTGTAAGCCGTATTTTCAGAGGCAACAGCAGTGCGGTACGTGGCATCGTGCATCAACGTATAAACGCGAAGCTTGCTTTCCACCGGAGTCGAAACAATGTACATAGTCGAGGGATCCTTGTCGGAACGCACCACGAGTTCTTCGCGCCAGTCGCCAAAGAGGTCTGCAACGAGGCTAGGAGTATTCTTCGTTCCATTGCAACCGGTAACACCGAGGGCAGATGGACCATCGAAATAAGTTTCGGATTTTTTCGACGTAGAATTGAACTTGGTCACAAAAGCGCCGTCCAAGAGTTCATCATACTCATCGCCGTCAAAATAAATGCGGAAGTTCTGAGACACTGCAGGCGTTCCAATGAGTTTGCCCTTAGCAGTCTTCATTCCACCGCCCTTTGCAGACCACATTTCATAGCCACGATATTCAGAATCAACGTCTGCAGCCATGCCACGACCATTATCGACACCTTCGGCAGATGGCTGCGGAGTGCCCCAAATAATCTTGCCATCATTGGCGCGCATTTCTTCGGTGTACTGGGCATCCTTGTGTTCGTGCACGTCCCAGGATTCAAGACCCGGAAGATCCGGATCCAGATCACCGATGTGATGGGCATCGCCATGACCAAGGCCCGTGCGGTAACGCAGCGTACCATCGTGATTCAAGGCCGCAGCACCGAAGAAAATTTCGTCATAGCCATCACTATCGAGGTCCACCGCCTGAAGGCTGTGGTTACCTTCACCATAGAGGCCCTGACCCGGATATTCTGACTTGTGGAGCCAGCGGAGCTTCAAGTTCTTTCCGTCGAAATCGTATGCAGCCACATAAGCAGAGCTGTAATAACCACGCGCAAAAATGGCACTCGGATGAACTCCATCCAGATAGCCCGTTGCCGCCAGGTAACGTTCGCAACGGTTACCGTAGTTATCACCCCAGTAACCATGGGCATCCTTGCCCTTCACATGCTGGTTGATATCGCGACTCGGCGTGTATTCAATCGTCGAAACAGCAGCTCCGTCAACACCGCGAAACACAGTCAAGTATTCAGGACCCTTGAGAACCAAGCCGCTAGCATCGCGATAGTCCTTGGACTTGTCGCCAATCGCCTTGCCCGTACCGTCAATCGTACCGTCGGCTGTTTTCACGATCATTTCGGCCTTGCCGTCACCATCGTAGTCAAAAACCTGGAACTGCGTGTAATGAGCGCCCGCGCGGATGTTCTTGCCCAGGTCAATGCGCCAGAGGCGTGTGCCATCGAGCTTGTACGCATCAATGAACACCGAACCCGTATAACCCGTTTGCGAGTTATCGTGAGCATTAGACGGATCCCACTTCAAAATGAGTTCATATTCGCCGTCGCCATCGAGGTCGGCAGCGCTCATGTCGTTAGGAGTGTAAGTGCACTTTTCGCCATCGGGCATTGTCTGCGCCGCAGGAACTTCAAGCTTGAGAGTCTTGTACGGGAAGGATTTTCCGCTATTCGAGACCGTTTTATCCAAAACCAGCGACTGTGCAATTTGAGACTGTTCCTTGCCATCGACCACGGCAGCCACCGTGTACTTGGAAGTCGTCGAGCCGGCAGCATCTAAATAATTCGTACCCGCATTTTTCGCAACCGAAACAATCTTTTTTCCATCGCGGTAAAGATTGAATTCCGTCGCCGGATCATCTGTTCCCAGCAAGCGCCAGCTAACAAGCATACCCTTGCCCACATTCGACGCCACAAGACCGCGCGTCAAGTTTTCCATTTGACGCGGCGCGGCAAAAGAAGGAACAGCCAAGCCCGCAGCCAACAGCGAACTTGCAAAAATCACCCTAAAATTACGGTTATATCCCATGAACAACGCTCCTAACGATGTTAAAAACCAAACCATCAATCAACCTTAATATAATCTATTTTTTAATAAAAAGTCCACATTGTATATTATATTTTTATCTGTCAAACAAACATTTTTGCATTTCCAGTCCACAATTCGAATTAATTAAAAGTCTACATTCTGCGACCAGTTTTCAGGAAAAATCCACCAAAAAGCACCGCTTTTTCGTAAAAAAACGAAACGATACACTCCAAAAAGTCTCGTAAGTCGTTCCTTTAACTATATTTAATACGAGTATGCCGCATTGGTGGAAAAATTTTTCGTGGGAATGGTTGTTCGATCACATCGCAGCACGTTCTCCGACATTTGTAAAAATTATGGTTGTCACGGGTAAATCATTCCTGTATTATCATGGAATGACCCGAGCAGCGTCTTTGACATACACGACTCTAGTGGCAGTTGTTCCACTGCTCATTATGCTCACCTCCATTACGCTTGCCGTTGGATTCGGAAACTTCATCTCGGATTACCTCCCCATCGTCATCGACATGCTCAACCTGGACTGGCCAACAGAGCAGATCATGGATATTGTGGAGAACGCAGAGCACATCCCCATACGGAAGCTCGGATTTATCGGTGCCGGCGGTCTTTTTGTGACATTCATTCTTGCTTTCGGCAGCCTCGAAACGAACTTCAACGTGGTCTGGGAAAACAAGACCTCCAGAACCCTGGTGCGCCAAATCAAGGTTTACACGCCGTTCCTCCTCATCGGGGCTGTCGTCGTCGGAATGTTCGCAGGCTTCGTGAACCACGTCCAGAAAGTGCTTTCGGTCATCATCGTCGATGGGTTCCATTTTTCGCCAGAAGTCATCAAGGCTTTAATTTCTGCGTTCTGGTTCTCGACATTCCACGCCGCAGTCATCCTAGTCATCTTCCTCATGTTTTACGCCCTCCCGGCACGTCCAGGTGGACACAAGCTCTACACGCGTAAAAAGCTGTTTTTGGCATCGTTTTTATCGGCACTGATTTCGTGGCTTGCCATCAACATTTACGTAAAGATACTGATGCTCATCCAGACTGCGATGGTCACACGCATGTCCATTTTCTACGGTTCACTAGCATTTATTCCACTATTCCTCTTCTTGCTCTTTGGCGTCTGGTCTATCATTTTGTGCGGCAACAGTCTCGTGTGGACCATCTGCCACTGGCCAGCCGTTAGCACAAAGAGCTGGAGATGGGAAGGCAATACGGACGGACTATGAAAACTAAAATTTTGACATCACTCCTTATGGCACTGACCCTTGCCGTAAGTTCCCACGCAAAACTCCAGGGTTCCGGAGACTATCAGCCCAAAGAAGAGAAATCCTCGGGCTGGAGCGCTCTTTTAGGCGTCAGCGGTGGCAATTCCTTGATCGCCCGCGACGGAACGATTTTCATGAATCTCCGCATCGGCGTCGCCCTAAACCCTTACATCAGCTTAGGCGCATACAGCTCTTCCATTTTTAGCGATGTGAAGAACCCGAAAGTGCACCATTCCCAGATGATCGACTACCACGCATTCGGCATTTTTGCTGAACCCGTCGTTTTCCGCAATGGGCTATTTTCAATATCTCTCCCTGTAAGCCTCGGGTTTGGCGAAGTCAACTTTATGGATAAGGGCGATGAAGACGGTTTCAAAGCCGAGGACACGTTCTTCGTCTCTGACTTTTCGGCACAGTTCAACTTTCGCGTGACAAAGCTGCTCGAAGTTTCTGTGGGTGGCGGCTACAGGCTGTTTGCAGGCATCGAAGCCAACAACCTTAAGAACAAGGATTTCCGCACACCGTTCGGGGAACTGAGATTCACGTTTAAGGAATAGTCATTGGCCCTTGGTCAGTAGCCATTAGAAAAGCCCGGCAGTAAGCGAACTGCGCGGGCGATTTTTGATAGACGCAACAGATACACCTATGTCAAGGGGTTTAGTCTTGAATTAGTGCTGCATTCTGCGCTTCTGGATTTCTTCTTTTGGAAAACCAGAAATGGAGGCAATATCTTCATCGGTAAACTTAGGATTGGCGAGCATTGCATCGACCATTTCGAGTTTGGCCTCTGCTTTTCCCTCTTCCTTGCTTTCATGAAGGTCAAATTCGAAAGTCATATACTTGTTCCTTATGAGAGTGTCGGCTTTGTAAAAGGACACCTGATCGTTAATGGTTTCTGTTTCGCGTGAATCAGCATTTCTAGTCGCAAAATACTTCATATACGCTTTTACGACTGGATTTGTGAACTCCTCGTATTTATTAAAATTATAAAAATTTTTGAAAGTGCGATCATTTAAAGTTACACTAAAATCTTCGCGTGCCCTGTTTTCGAAATGATAGACAGGGAATCCTCGCCCAAAGATGTCCACGGTACAAAGGAAAATGATGTATTGTTCCTTGAGGCTAGTGTAATATTCACCTTTAGAAAGGGCAACACCATCGCCTACGCTTTGGTAGTATCTGGCTCGCTGCGGAAGTTCCTTTGTATCGACCATCTGCATTTCCAAATCAAAAGAACGGATCGTTTCACCATTTTCATTTGTTTCACGAGCATAAACATCGTAGCGGACACCCTTATGTTCAGCATCGATGCTTAAAACAGCTTCAGGAATAGGGGTCTCCAGGTGATCGATTTTGACACCAAGCAAATGTTCGATAAATGGTTTTGCAATGTGTTTATTGCTAAAAACGAGTCCGAACATAATTGGGTCGGTAATGTCAAGCTCGTCAAAAGACTTTATGTTCACAATCATACCTCCATTAGATTTAGAGGATATAATCTACAACAAAGATTTTTCGAAAAGTGAAACCTTGTAAATTTTGCAAACAACTGATTGCAAATTCGTTTATTTTGGTAACAACTGTTTGCAGAAGAAAGACTCTATACGAGTCTGAGCAAGAACGTTCAAATTATTTCAGAAGAAATCCTTTTCGTTAGCGATAATGCGGTCTAGATTTTTCAATGGGATTTTATATAACCCTTCGTAAGATGCGGCGTAGAGCATACCGTCTATCACATCACCTCCATATATAAGTGATGTCGGAATATGCTTCCCATTGATGATTTCGCCGACAATCTTTCTCCATCCTTTAGGAATGTTACCATGGGGTTCTCCGTAATCACCCATATATACCTTAGGATAAGATCGCTTGCCGAAAGAAAATAAGTGCACTCCATCAGACACTAGTGCGTGTTTATAAAGTATTGAATTGACATGAATTGTATAATCCAATGAATCCTTTGCAAAACTGTCCTTATCATGAGGACTTAGAAAAAGACTATCCATTGAAATCCAATTATTATTGGAATGATTCCATTCATATACCAATCCACTCCATTCATCGGCGATAACCAATTTGTTTTTATGAATAAGAATATCTTGAACGGGGTTGGCTATATAAACCTTTGTGTATAGGACCTTTGGCGGAAATGGAAGCTGTCTCCACTTTCTAGAACCTGATTCGAGTTCAAAAACGCCGTCTAGAGTTGCTGCATAGAATTTTCCATTCCATTCAACACCCTTATGAAATTGCAAGGGGATAATATCTGCATCATAAGTGTCATAATGAATAGGAGGTGTTTCCAAATCTATCCATGAGTCTCCATTCTGCAATCTCAGAACAGATTTGACTTCTTTTGTGACTGTATCCTTGAATCCAGCCAGGCAAACAATCAGGTTGTTTTCAAACTTGGCAATTCCATAGACACCATATTCAATACCGTCAGAGGAGTCGAGAACATTTATCTTTATCCACTCTTTACTATCCGGCAAATATTTCAACACATCACCCGTTGTTGTTCCAATATAGAATGCGGTTGAGTCCGAGTAAAGCGTATGCACAAAGCCCTTCGACGGCACTGAAAGAGTATCCCAGTGATTACCATTTACGGTAGATATAAAAAGGCGTGGAGCATGCACAAGATATCCGGGTTTTCCTTCTGCAGGGATACTCCAGGCATCTTCAACCATAATCCATGAACCTGAATGCAATACCTTTTGTAGACCGCTGCCTCTTGTGTTGAGAGACTCCTCATCAGGAGTGAAAACAGAAACCCAGCCATCTTGCACAGTTTCTGCCGGCTCTGAAATCATGCCAGATTCTTTAGTACAGGCGACACAGATTATGGAAATAAACGCGAGACATAAAAAGTTTTTCATATTAGAACTTCCTATAAAATTTCTTTATTCTAAATATAGATTTTTCACACTCACAAACCCATAAAATTTGCTTTGGGCGACCATATTAATTATCTTTTAAACGATGCTTGATTACATTTCGATTTGCGGTTGCAGACTTCATAATTTAAAGAATGTCAACGCCCAGTTTCCGCTGGGGAAAATTACGGTTGTATGCGGACCATCGGGTTGCGGAAAATCAACACTCGTAATGGACACGCTCCACGGCGAAAGCAAGCGACGTTATCTCGAGACGCTCTCGCCTTTTGCAGCGGACTTGCTCGGTGGCAAGCGAAACATTCCGCTCGACAGCGCCGAAGGACTCCCGGCTAGTTTGGCGATTGCCGCCACACGCGGAGAAGCGCCCGCAAAAGCCTCTGCACTTTCGATTGCCGAATGCGACAATGCTTTGCGTACATTGTTTGCAACGTTTGCGAAGCCCGCCTGCCCGATTTGCGGCGCTCCGATGGTGAGCCAGAGCCGCGAAGAGATCATCCGCGAAATTGCGGGAATGCCAATAGGGACAAAACTACAGTTTTTGGCGAAAATCGAGTTAAATGAAAGTCGCACGACGCTCGACAAGCTATCGGCCGTGTTTTTGGCACAAGGTTTTACACGCGCGATTGCCGATGGCACCATGTATTCGCTTGCTGACCTGCTGCCCGGCGAAAAAGTCTTGACACCCAAGAAATTTTTCATCATCGTCGATAGAATCATCGTCCGTGAAAACACACGCACACGAATCGCAGAAGCTGTTGACGGAACGCTAAAGCTCACGCATTCCGCAATTACGCTTGACATTGCGGGCGAGCAAAAGTTCTACAGCACAAAGCCGTGCTGCCCGAACGCAGGCGACGAGCAGCACCAAAAAAGCGACGTACAAGAAGCTATCGCGAGCCTGGATGCACGGGCATTCTCGCCCTACAACCGCTCAAGCGTCTGTGAATACTGCGAAGGCACGGGACTTTTGGAATCCTCGGAAAGCGACGAGAACGAAAACACAGAATGCCCGCATTGCCAAGGACTCCGTCTCAAGAAAACATACTTGAATGCCACTGTTGACGATGTCAGTTACAAGCAAATTCTCACGACGGAATTTGCAAAATTGCCAGAACTTCTGCACCAAATTTTCGACAACAAAGTCGGTCAAAATCTAAAGGCGACTTTCAATTCGCTCCTCGACCGCATTGAAGCTATCAACGATTTGGGAATCGGTTACCTTACGCCAGGACGCGCGGGGCAAACACTTTCGGGCGGTGAACTGCAAAGACTCAAGCTTGCAAGTCTCAGCACCGGGCATTTGAATGGTCTTTTGATTGCACTTGACGAACCCGCCAGCGGTCTCCACGCTAGCGATGTCACAGCACTTTGGAAAGTCCTCGAGAAAATCCGCAAACGCGGCAACACGCTCGTACTCATCGAGCACAATCCGCAAATTATCAGCCGCGCGGACTACATCATCGAAATGGGTCCTGGCGCAGGCGAAAAGGGCGGCGAGATTTTATTCCAGGGCGCTCGCGACGGAGTACTTGAAAATCCGGGATCGCCCACGGGTAAATGGCTAAGAGAATTAGGAATTAGGAAGTCGGAATTTGGAATTAAAGGAGATTCCCGCTCGAAGGATGACACGGCAATCCTCGTCGAGAACTTCGCGAAGTTTGACATGGCGCCAGTCAACGCAGCCTTCCCCATCAATAAATTCAGCGTGATTACCGGCCAAAGCGGCAGCGGAAAATCGACACTCCTTTTTGAAAACATCGCCAAACGCGCGAAAGCAGAAGAATTCAAAAAACTCGGCATCGATGCACTTTCGATTCTCACGACCGGAGATTTTCACGGAAGCAAGCGCAGCACGGTCTTGAGCGCCATCGGGCTTGCCACACTGCTCCGCGACCTATTTGCCAAGCTCCCCGAAAGTAAAGTACGCGGCTACACAGCCTCCAAATTCAGCATGCACGCCCCCGGTGGTCGCTGCGAAAATTGCAAAGGCGAAGGAGTCATCTACGATCCGCTCGGCTACGAAGAATCCGAATGCCCCGTTTGCCTCGGCAAGCGCTTCCGCGATGAAGTCTTGGAAATCCGATTCAAGTCGCTTTCCATAGCCGACATCTTGGACATGGAAATCGGTAGTGCATACAAGCTCTTCACGAACATGAAACCGTTCGCCGAAAAACTGAAACCGCTTGTAGACACAGGCCTTGACTACTTGAAACTCGGTCAAACGACAGCACACCTCTCCGGTGGCGAACGCGCTCGACTCCGCCTTTCCATCACGCTCGCACGAGCTAAAGCACCGAACACGCTATTTCTCTTTGACGAACCTGCCCGAGGTCTCCACCAAAAAGACATCCAGCAGTTGCTCAGCCTCATTCACGGGCTTTGCAATGCAGGCCACACCGTCATTGCCATAGAACACGCCCAAGACTTTGTAAATGCAGCAGATTATGTAGTCGAGCTGAAGAGGATTTAGTAGGAAGTTAATTGATATTGTTAGGTGTCGTCAATTAGGAGTTTAGAGATGAAGGATAAAATTTCACACGTTTTTGCAACGCTCGTCGCAACGGCTATTTTCACTTTTGCCGGGATTAACTCCGCATGGGCCGCCCCGCTATTTATCGGTTATTACCCCGATTGGGGCAAATGGCACAAGCCCGCCTACACTGTAGATAAAGTTCCGTACAACAAATTAACACACGTATTGTGGAGCTTCATCACGCCAAACACGGATGGTTCACTGCATGGCGATGCCGCAGAAGACCCAAGCGCACTCGACGAAATGGTAGCACTCGCCCATAAAGCAGGCACAAAAGTCATCGTCTCGCTCGGCGGTGGCGGACAAAGCGAAAATTTCGTACCCGTCGCATCGAACGACGCGCTCCGTCAAAAATTTGTCGCAAGCCTCATCAAATACGTCGCCGACCACAATCTCGACGGACTCGACATGGACTGGGAATGGGAATACAATCCCGTTCCCGAGGCAGATACTATCGCCTACAACAAATTGCTCACAGAGCTTCGCGAAGCTCTCCCCAAGGACAAAAGCCTTTCGGCAGCACTCCCCTGCTCCCCCTATTACGGCAAGTATTTCACGCCCGAAGTTCTCGTGAAAAACTTGGACTGGCTCGGATTCATGACCTACGATATGACCGGCGACTGGGATGACAAAGCCATGTTTGATTCGCCACTATACCCGCATGACGGATACACCACATGGTCGTGGCAAGAAACATTCGAGTACTGGAGCAAACGCGGAGTTCCCGCCGAAAAGATGGTCTTCGGAATTCCATCATTTGGCTTTGAATTCAAGGGCGCCACAGGCCCAGGCACCGACTTTACCAAAGGTACCGCCAAGCAGGTACCGTACAAGGACATTGTTGCAAACAAAGAATGGAAATTCAATTTCGATAGCGTTTCCGTAGAACCCTACGGCGTATCTTCAAATGGATACGTGACCTTCGAAGACCCGCATTCTTCCGCCGTAAAATCGCGATGGGTCAAGGAGAAAGGCTACGCAGGCATCATGGTCTGGGAAGTTTCGCACGACTACATCGAAGGCGTCGGGAATCCGATTCTCGACAGTATCGCTATTGTATTGCGCGAAGGAACTACAGGAATCCGCGACATTCACAAGAAGCGCGCCACAGGATCTCGGCTAAATGCATCGCAAATGCCCAATGCGCAAATCAAGC
>Ga0326513_10003870_pt1 | contig 10786 bp, 26 predicted proteins | sample 2_2465_0518_D_FD_203654 | JGI IMG/M metagenome (GOLD analysis project Ga0326513, IMG submission 203654) | Bovine rumen microbial communities from UC Davis, California, United States - 2_2465_0518 | ecosystem: Host-associated > Mammals > Digestive system > Stomach > Rumen | place: USA... | reverse complement strand
TTCACTACTTCGAGAGATGTGCAGCCGGTCCCCCGGTCCCCCGGTCCCCCGGTCCCCTCACGTCACTACTTCGAGAGATGTGCAGCCGGTCCCCGGTCCCCGGTCCCTTGCGCCCATACGCTAAATTGTTTCCATTGTGTTAACAATTACAGAATCATAGCACTTGCAAGGCTTGCATCCGTTACGCTTAGGCCCGCGGCGCGCCGGGACGGACGCCGGGGAACCTTGAGAGATGGATACAGGGCGGGACCGGGGGATATCCCCCGGCTAGGGGTACCAGTGGAGCGCAAGTCGCGGACACAGTACGCACTAGGTAGAAAGTGGACCGGCGCGCATGCGTCCGGGACTGTCGAACCCCGTCGCGGGACGATGAATCCCAAACTAGTCTCACGTGAGGACAGAAACAATCTGAAAGAATCGCGCCACTAGGTAGGGTGAAGCTACCTAGTGGCGCGCGCAACCGGCACGCAACGGCGCGCCGGTTGCGCGCGCTGTCATAGGGACGGCGCGAGACAAACCTAAGGAGGTTATCATGTTCGGTTCTAAGCAGCTTTCAGTGGTCTTCAATGCCTACACGGCGCGCAAGGGTGAACGTATCACCCTTGCAACGGATACAATGGATTTTGGGGTTTTGGACACGGAGCGCTTCGCCGTGTCTGACAAACCGGCGTCCATTGTCCCCCATGCCTACGTGACCGGGACCGGCGCAAGCGCCGTTACCATCACGGTAAAGCATGAAGCCGGCGCGATCGTCCGCTATGCGGACGGACGGCGCGAAACTATGCGCCGTAATGTGCGCATGGGTGAACTCATCTTTGATGAGTATGCACGGAACTCTTCGCGCGGCGCTGTTGTGTATCGGACGGTATCCGCCATTGTTAGCGGAGGGAAACGGATTCTTGAAGAGTCCATCATGGTCTATCCCGGCGCTACTGTGTCGGTAGACTACAAGCCAACGGCGCGCAGTGCGAAACTGTCGGTTACCAAAACCGGCGCTTTCAAACCCCGCAAGGTTTCGGCGTTCGATTGTGCGCTTATGTTCGCACGCTCCATGTGCAAGTGCTATCTAATGACGGCGCACGCCAACGGGACGGACGGGACCCATTTTGAATGTGTCCCGCACATTCACAATAGCGCTGTTGAAGCGCCTACAGTTGTTCACGATAGCAAGTCGCGCAAGCGCTCCATGTCCGGCGCGCAACGTCGCAAGCTTCGCAAGCTTCGCGCGCAAGCCAACGCATAGCAGAGACAGGCCAAAACAGGCCCATGGGTTCGCCCATGGGCCTGTTTTGTATTACGCCGGTTTTTCCTCCGGTCCCCTCCGGTCCTCCGGTCCCCTCCGGTCCTCCGGTCCCCGGTCCTCCGGTCCCCTCCGGTCCCCCGGTCCTCCGGTCCTCCGGTCCCCTCCGGTCCCCCGGTCCTCCGGTCCCCCGGTCCCCCGGTATCCTATTGTTTGGAGTATGGGCATGCGAAATATGAGAACAACACACAATGGCACGGCATGGTATGCGCCGCGCACATTGCACCCAAACATGCACGGCGCATACCATCCCGTCCCCGCATATACGAATAAGTCGTGCGAACTGGAAACGCTACGCCGGTATTGCTCGAAGCCATTACCGGGAATGAAATACCTGAAAGTAATGGTCGAAGAAACCGTGACATATACGGAAACTGTCAACTCTAAGGATAGGGCTAGTCTCATCAATGTGCCATACAAAGAGTCCTATATGGCTGCAATTGTCACCATCCACAACGGACATGCGTACATTCAGGATGTGACCACAAATGGGCGACTTGTGAACTATCGCCCTATCCCCTGCAATGGCTCGGTGGCACGTTCTGACATCATGGACGCTATCGGCGTCTATGACGCGGACGGGATACGAGTCTATGCGCAAAAGGTGCGCCCCATGCACTATCGCTAGGCTTCTCTCTGCTGCACTTTCAACGCGCTGGTATAATTCTCATGTCCGCGAAAAATGGAGGTGCGCATGCAACTAGAGAAAGTCATCAGGCTGCTAATCAAGAAAAAGGGCTATACCCTAGAGAGTGCAGCCTTGAAATGCAATAGGACAGGTTCCTATTTCAGCGCAATGCTTGCGAGGCACTCTGCCCCACGGGTCGACACAATGGCAAGCATATGTGACACTCTTGGGTGGGACCTAATTGTGCGAGATAGGGAAGATGGGTACGAGGAAACCATCGACCCGCCTATTAGGTAAGTAACGTATACCAGCGCGTTTGTAGTGGCACAAGGTCCCTAGTCTCGATAACTAGGGACCTTGTGTATCTCCAAATCTATTAGTTGCGTAGAGTCATACCTACAGAAAAAGGATGGAACAATGGACGTTATAGAAATCTTCGAGATTCGTGCACAGGAAGACGGTGAGTTCATAGGTTGTTGTGAGGTTCTTAGGGGTCATAGCCTTGCAGAATTGTGGGACGCTGACGGAACGTTCCACACCTATCTCACGGTTCAAAATCTGTATGGTGAAGAACTGTACAGGACCATTGTATCCGTATTCTGCACCCACACGGAGTGTGAACACAGCGACATATACCTGACGGACAACGACAACACGCGGATTCTTTGGGCGGAATAATCCGAGTTTCATACGAGTTTCACCCCGAGCTACGAGTTTCATACGAGTTTCAAGCCCCCGAGCTACGAGTTTCGGGGGCTTTTCTGTCAAAGAAGGGAGTGGCTATGATTACCGAGCGTGACATTGCTATCGAGCTGGAAGAGCTGGAAGCAATGCCCAATAGCGTCCCCACTCATGTTGGGGAGAGGTTTCTCCGCTTCATGGGAGCGAACGAGTACTACCGTTTGCTGGCGGGAGAGGAGTTGACGAACGGCTCCTCTCATAAGGACTGCAAAACCGACTCCGTAGGATTCTGCTTCCTACGAGTTGGAGACGAGTGGTGGAATGGCATGGGCGGTAACCCTGTTCACGATGCTTACGAATTTTTGAGTGGCATCGTGAGCGATTTCGTTGCTGTCGAGTTCGTGAATGCCAATACGAGCCTGAAGGATTCGTATGGCGTATACGCCGACCCACTCGGCGACTGGGATGACCTAATCGCCGTGGACGAGTACTCTGCCGTTAAGTACGACAAGTACTCCATGGTCCCACTGAAAGCCCATATGTGGGTTGAGTGTTGGAAGCATGATGACGAGGTCGTCATCGAGTTTTAGGGAGGAATCATGTACGAACTTGCAAACGAGCTGGAACGCCTGAATCAGGCGGAAGAACTCCCGGTATCCGTATGCCGATTCTGGCCCAACTTCCCCAACGAGGGGAGCTATCTGTCGATGGAAGCCGAGATTGATGACGGCGGTACCATCATCCGCATTGACGAGTGCGGGACCGGCTGGAAGGTATGGGTTTCCCGGTGGATTTTCGGCGACTGCTGGGATACCGCCGAGCTGGGATTCACGGCGACCCTGCTGCACGCATGGCAGCGAGTCTACGAGTTTCTGAATGGGCATTCCTTCGGTCCCCTGCTGCTCATCGGACCGGACGATGCACCCATGTGGGACATCGACCTTGAAGATGTGTACGTCATCTAGTTTCCATACCGAGCCGGGGCGGTATATCCCCGGCATGTGACAGGGGCTGCACTTGGCAACGAGTGTGGCCTCTGTTGCATAGGGCAACGAGTTTCCGGCAAAGAGAGGAGCCAACATGAAGGTCAAGTTTGAGTACGAGCGCACGGCAAAGAAGATTAGCTGGTTCCAGTTCCGGGAAGAGCTGAAGTCGTTCTGCGACTTCATGCTCACCGAGTCCTACCACGGCCCTGTCATGGACAAGGTCGACAAGCTGTATAAGGACCGCTTCTTTGTGGCTCTTATCCACAAGTGGCACGAGCTGGACATGAAGGCAAATGCCGCCGAGTCTGGTTCGTTCTGGGAGGACTCGTATATGCAGGACCGCGACCACATTGCGTGGATACTTGTGGACCTGCTCTAACGAGCCAAATGCCGAGCAGGGGCGGCATATCCCCTGCATGCATCGCAGGCCGCACTTGGTAACGAGTGTGGCCTGTGCTGCATAAGCAGCGAGTTTCCGTCAAAGAAGGAGGAATGCCATGTCCCGAGTCACCTACTACGATACCCATCCCCGGTCACCGCGCGACCTTGTGCCCTACAAGAAGCACTACGAGTTTGGGGACGCCTGTTGGTTCGTCTGGCGTCACGCCCGCCCCGGCTTCTGCGACGAGTCCGTCATCGCCACCGGCGACTATGCCGTATCCCTGCGTGGCATGAGTCATCTTGACGACTCCGCAAAGTTCGAGATGCTGCACGAATTCGCAGCCGACGAGCTTGACGGCTCCGGCTACGGAACCGAGCAGCGCCGTCTTCTCATCGAAGTGGTGGGCGTCATCGAGTACATGATGGCTCGCAACGAGTACAAGGGCGACGGTAGGGACCACTTCCCGAAGTACGGCACGTGGGAGAACCTGCGCCATGGCCGCAAGCGCTCCGCGTATCGCTGGAAGGTGGACTACAGCGACAAGTGGCAAGAGCTGGTCGCTGTCGGCACGTCGAAGTGCTGGAAGGACCAGCGCGGCAAGGGTCGCAAGAAGCGCACCACACAGTACCGTCCTGTCGAGTTCTAACGAGTCAGTCAATGGGCGAATGCCCAGAAAGGAGCACAGCGATGTGCAAGAACTACCGAGTGCAGCAGCAGGTCATCGAGCAGGCAAAGGCAGAGACGCCCGTCGTCTTTGCCCTCTACGAGCTGTTCGACGGGGTGCGTAACCTCGTCGGCATCCTCAAGGTCTTCGACGGCACGAACGCCGAGTGCTGGAACGTCCATCGCTACGGCGACACCGAGCCGTACCGCACCGGCCTTCGCTGGGATAAACCCAGCAACCGTACCATCCTCGGGTGGTTCGGCGTCGACTCCCGTGGCTACGAGCTGACGCCCTGCTAGTCCCCTTTTTTGTAGGCTGGAATCCGATTTTGGAATACGGTCCCAAGAAACGAACCGGTGACAACCGTGCACAGAGAGTAACGGCACGACCCCGGTGTAGGTGAGGGACCGAGTTAGGAGCACCGATGTACTACGACTGCGACCGCCCATTCACGCTTCTCATGACGCTTGCCCTGATGCTTCTCGCTGCAATCGTCGCAATCCGCTACGAGCGTAGGGCACAGTACGACGCCTATATCGAGCGCCGTCTGGCATACAGCCGCCGCCGCATGAAGGCCATCCGCAACCTCTACGAGTTCACCAAGTAACGGCAATGTGCCGAGAGAGAGGAACAGAGATGTTCAAGTTCACCGCTACCAATTGGAATGGAAAGACCATCCGTGGCGAGTTCAAGTTCGCCCCTAAAGGCGAGGTCCGGCTTCCCGAGCTGGCGAAGCGTGCCCACGCCGCCCTGCACCGTGCTGGGTACACGACGTACCGTCTGGATACCATCGGCAACGAGCGTATCCCCTACATGCTCCAGTACTGCTAGTCATGGCCGAGTGGTTGGGCGACACGCCCTCATTCCAACGAACCATGACACCAGCCGAACGCCGTGAGTTCGAGCTGTTCAAATCGTCAGTAAAGGCCAACGAGTCGAAGGAGAACGACATGGCCAAGAAGAATGACACCCAGACCACCATCAACATGAACGCCGCCGAGCAGAACACCGAGAAGGAGAACCCCATGACCAACGAGACCGCCAACGCCAACGCCAACACCAACGAGAAGGAGAACGTCATGACCATCACCGGCATCCCCATGAAGGCCCGCAAGAACGGCAACGAGTACTACGACCGCCCGACCGACGTGGAGCGTCACGTCGCCATCCGCAAGGCCACGAAGTTTGGCCGCACCAAGGGCATCGAGGCCGCGACCTGCATTCCCGGCGAGACGCTGGCGAACATCTCCAAAGACCCCGCCGAGTGGGAGCTGCTTGGCAAGGCGTGCGCTAAGTTCGGCTGGACGAACGGCGTCTGCACCGTCTCCAAAGCCCTGAAGTATCACGGCACCCCGAATCCCGAGTACACCGGCCACGGCTGGTTCGTCGAGTTCGCCACCCACAAGGGCGAGACTGACGGCACCATCGCCTATCCCATGGAGGCGTTCGTCTGGGCCACCGAGTCCGGGCTTCCTGAGTTCGACGAGGAGAAGAAGGCGAAGGACGACGCCCGCCGTGCGAAGGCCCGCTTCAACCGTGCCAAGCGTGCCCTGAAGGACGCCAACAAGGCCGCTGGCATCAAGACCCCTCGCAAGCCCGCCGCACCGAAGAAGGTCGAGGTCATCAAGGACGAGCCGGTTGCCGCCGCTGCTCCGAGCGGTGACGCCGCCGCCCTCATGGCCACGGTGCAGGCCCTCATGGCACAGAACCAGCAGCTTATCGCCGCTCTTGCGAGCGCCGTGAAGTAACGAGTCCTTGTCCCCTACCCGCCCACTTGGCAACGAGTGGGCGGATGGATGGGCAAATGCTCACCAATCCGACGAAAGGAACTACCGTGTACGTTGACTACATCGAAACCCCGAACGACAACCTGCCATTGGTTGCCATCGTCCACTCCGAGGGCGAGCGCTTCGACGACTACCGGGAAGCTGCCGTCGCCGTCGCCAACGAGTTCAGCGACTTCCTCGATTTCCTGAACGAAGGCGCGCCGGTCAACCTTGGGAACTCGTATGCATGGTACGAGTTCGCCGCCCTTGTGGATGGATTCCAGTACACGTTCGGCTTTGGGCCGGACGATATGGCCCGCCTGAATCGCGGCGAGTGCAAGCTCTATGCCGCACCGTTCAACGAACTTGACGAATAGAAGGGAACGAACCATGACCGATGCCGAGAAGCTTCAACTGCTGCATGACCTCATCGAGAACCGTGCTGACATGGCCGAACACACCATCAAGACCGCATCGATGTTCCAGAGCGCAGCACGCAACGAGAGCAGCTACAACGAGCTGTACAACACGAAAATCACCGCCGCCAACGCAGTCAGTGGCTTCTGCTACGAGCTGCTGGAGATTATCCACACGATGAGTCTGGAGGACTAACAATGGCAAAGAAGTCGAACTCACATACCGTAACTGCCTACAACGAGATGGTTGGTCGCTTCACCTTGCGATTCAACAGCCAAGCAAAAACGAGCAAGGGCCTGCTGCGAGCAGCGGCTAACCGAGTGGCATCCGAGATGGGTGGCTATCACACCATCATGTGTGCCCTCACCGCAATCGAATCCATCGACGGCATCCTCGTGTAAGGAGCAACGAGCATGAACATCATCATGAATCCCTGCATTATTCCCATCCCTGCACCGAACCCTGACAAGCGCCACCGCAAGTGGTCCCGCTCTTGGAAGAACCGTCGCAACCGCCACGGCAACAGGGTGCGCAAGGCGCACCAGTACAACATCATCGACATGATGGCAACGGCATAGGAGGAAGCATGACCGAGTACGAAGCCTGCAAGCATATCCTAGAGACGAAGCTTGAAGCCATCAAGTGGAAGCGCGACCAGCTCAAGGACGAGCGTCGAGACATGCGGGACGACCCCGAGGTTGGGCCGGGGTCAAAGGAGTACGAGCAGGTACGAATGGAGCTGCGAGCGGAACGCATCCGCTACTGGCTGCTCTACGACATTTTGGAGACGCTAGACAGCGACGTGTTAGACGTGCTGCAAGGCGTCTGGTGGTAACGAGTCAATGGGGCGTCCGAATGGGCGCCCCATTCAATGAAAGGAGACAACATGTTCGTACTCATCGAGCGCAACAACGACGGCTGCTTCTACGAGACGTCGTTGGTTGCCGCATCCGACGACCACAACGAGCTTGAGGAGCGCATGGCCGAGCGCTTCAAGGAAGTGCTCAACGGTGCCTTTGACTACATCCTGCCACTGACCGAGAACGACGAGGAGTACTGCACCATCGGCTACAGCTACGCATCCATCGGCTGCGACGGCAACGGCGAGATGATTGAGTGGTACATCTTCGACGCCAGCGACAAGACCACATGGAGCACGACCTGCTAAGGAGGAATCATGTACTTCGCTTACGTCTACGACTACAACGACGAGCTTTACCGCTCCCCCACCTTCGACACCTTCGACGAGTTGGCCGACTACGCCGCTGACCTCATGGCCAACGACGAGAACGCAAAGAACATGGAGGTCTATCAGGACGGTGCATACCGTGGTGAGATGGACTTCGACGAGCAGCGTGACCGTGCCCTCTTGGACGGATACGAGCTTCCAATCCATCGCAAGATGCTTGAAAAAGCCGGACTTCTTTAAGGAGGAGCCATGAGTTACGGACCGAAACCGCACGACAAGAACCTGTTTCACCGCATGGCCGAAGAGATGTACCGCATGGCCGAAGGCGCGTCCGATGTTGACAACAACGACATCGACCTTGCAATCGAAAGCGTGGCATGGCTGGCCGCAAACAACGACTACGACCCCATTATCTGCTATGCGCTGAGCATGGCCGCTTGCATGGTGAGCGGCGACATGGGCGTTGTCTTTAACGAGCTGCCGGACGCTAAGGCGCAGCTGGTTGAGGCGCTGATGACCGAAGCTGGTTACGAGTACATACTTGGCGACGACCACGCACTGTTCGTAAAGACCCTGTAGGAGGAACGAGCATGACCAAGACAGTGTGCATCACCAACATCCGCAAGGCCCTGAGCAAGTCCCTGCGAAACGCCGAGCGTCTTCACTGGTACTTCGAGGACGTGGCTGGCACGTGGCAGGTTGGCATCGGCCTGCCGAACTATCAGGGCGTCTACGAAGCCGAGCTGTGGAACTGGGACACCGAGGAGACGTTCACGGTGACGTTCTCCGGATGCTACAGCTTCACCGAGGTCGTCAGGTACGGAGCGCAGCTGCTTCTGAACGAGTACGAGAACCGTTACGGAAGGAAGGCAGCGTAATGAAGGCTGGAACCATCAAATACATCGGTCGCAACGACCGCAACGAACCCACCTTCGAGTCAGAATACAACATCGGAACCGTGGGGCATGGCTACAAGACCTTCTGGTTCAGTGAGGTCGAAGACAAGAAGACCTACGGACGAGACGACTGCTGCTTGTCCACGACTCACGGCGGCAACCCGACCATGCTTGACGCCATCATCGAGATGTACGAGCAGATGATGAGCTGGGACGAGATTTCAAGGAGGTATGCATGAGCAGACACGACGAGCTGTGACTGCATGTACTGACGGACCAACACAACCACGGAATCAAGCGGCCATCCACAAGGGGTGGCCGCAACTCATTAGAAAGGGAACGAACATGCTCAACGAGTACACCCGCACTTACAAGGCAGTCGGCAACGGCGACACGAGCTACGTGAACCGCGTCGAGGTCGGCGTCTACTACCTCAAGGGTGGCTGGAACATGTGGTATGGCAAGCCCGAGCCGCGTGGCTATTACTTCCACATCGCAGGATACGGACTCATCGACCACGGCAGCGGCCTGCTTTCCCGTGAGACTCGCATCGGGAAAGGGGCGCAGGGTCACAAGTACTGCATCGTCCCCTGCGAGCGTCAGTCCAAGAAGCGCTACGAGTCCGCAAAGGCAATGGTTGACGAGCTGACCGACAAGCTGCTCGGTCGTTGGCTCGAAGAGAACGACATCGTGCTCGAAAGCATGGAGTACGAGGTCGAGGAGCGCGACCGCCGCTAAGGAGGAACGGACATGGCAAACAAGATGGGTGTCGGAATCTGGAAGCACTACAAGACGAACGAGTCCCCACGGGCTGACGGACTGGAGACGAGCTTCAGCCGTGGCAAGTGGCGCTACCGGTGCAAGTTCTACTGGGCACCGGCTGACTTCGCCAACCCGAACAAGGGCGGACGCCGGATGTACCTCGTGATTCAGTTCATGACTGGGAAGATGGACCGCTACGGTCGCTACGACACCGAGTTGCGGACGGCTGGCTACGTGGGTGAGGCGCGACACCAGCGCAACTACAAGATGCTGTGCGACAAGGCTGCTCAAATCGACGAGGACAAGCTGGTGGCCCTCACGGAAGACACGCTGCTCTGGCACGAGCAGATGTTGGCACATGGATGCACCTTCGAACGTGGCTGCTACTACTTCCCGCAAGGCAGCGACAGTGCGGAGATTCGCAAGCAGGTCGAGAAGGCAATCAAGGCAATCAAGGAGGCACGATGAAGCGCTACGAGCTTGTCGGATGCAATCACAAGGCAATCGTCGCCGAGTACGACGACGGCAGCGCCGAGCTGTTCAGCTACGGCACGAAGGTGGCCACGTTCGCATGGGGTCAGATGAACCGCATGCCAAACCAGCCGCAGTCGAACACGACGGCAAGGCACATGCGGGAGTTCGCAGCCCTGTTCGGGTTGCCCCGTATGACGAAGGCACAGCTGTTGAAGCTTCCCATCGCTTAGGAGGAACGAACATGAAGCTTATGACGAAGACCCTCGCAAAGACGATTCCCGCCCTGTATGAGCAGGACGGCAAGGGCGACGACGCAATCGTCTACGCCCACTGGTTCAGCCCCTATTCCGGATGGGACTGGTACTGCACCGAGTACGACCCGGAAACGGGCGAGTGCTTCGGTCTGGTGAAGGGCATGTACACCGAGCTTGGCTACTGGACGGTGGCACAGCTTGAGGAAGTCAACAAGCATCACGGATTCCAGCTCATCGAACGTGACCTGTACTGGAACCCGTGCAAGTTGAGCGACGTTCGCTAGGAGGAACGAACATGCGAGCACTAAGGTTGAACGTCTACCGCCACGACTACGAGGACAGCTTCAATCCCGACTACGACCCGACGAACGGCGGCATAAGTGGCCA
>Ga0326513_10003868_pt1 | contig 10788 bp, 5 predicted proteins | sample 2_2465_0518_D_FD_203654 | JGI IMG/M metagenome (GOLD analysis project Ga0326513, IMG submission 203654) | Bovine rumen microbial communities from UC Davis, California, United States - 2_2465_0518 | ecosystem: Host-associated > Mammals > Digestive system > Stomach > Rumen | place: USA: California... | reverse complement strand
TGAAAGACCGGGAATCTCCGTTCGGGAAATAGGCAGATCGAATTGACTAAGTCCCATCCCTTGCGAATATATGCAATCTGAACACATTCCCGAAGTACCGCAGGCTGAGCCGCATAAAGCGGCCAGGCGGTGGTAAACACGCTGTAGACCCGCTCAAGGTGCTCAAGAATGTGTACGGACTCATCAAATGCGAACGGATTCAAGTGCAGCATTTTAAATTTTCTCGGATTCACGCTGAAGATCCTGAGATTAGGCAAATGCTCCCAGCGCTTGCTGTACTCCCCCTTGACCGGTTCAATTACGGTGAAGGGTATGTTCCTTTTATAGCACTGTTCCAGGACCGATTCCACTGCTGTCGTTTTGCCGGTGCCGGAAGCCCCTATGATCAGTGTGTGTTCGTTCAGCTGACTGCTCTCAAGACAGACTTCTGTATTTTCAGTTTTTCCCATATGGTATATCTGTCCAATCCTGAACACCCGGTCCCGATTCAGCTCCTCTCCTCCCATGTAGTGGACACGCCGGCCAAAGCGGCTCATCCTGACGACCGTGATGTTTCCGGCCGACTTAAGGGGAAAGCACATCATACGGGGAAGCTCATGTCCCGTCACCATGGAATCTGTCCTAAGTACGCTGCCGCCGGTGAGAAAAAGCGGCGGAATACCTATCTGCAGATTGCGGATGATTCCTCTGATCACTTCATGATTGGACGCTGCCCTGTTGTTTCCGCCCGGCTGCCACAAAGCCAGGGCCGCCTGTTCGACATCCGTGCCCTTGCCGGAGATCAATCCTTTATAGGCATTTGCGGCCACAATAGCAACGTCATTCTGCTGAGAGACAAAATAACCGCAGCAATCCCAGATGCCATATGCGCTCCCTTCTCTCAGCCTTAAGATTTTGCGCTCAATCAGCTCCCTCGTATCGGATACTTCTTTGTTGATACTCTCCCGTGTCAGTGCAGACCCCTGGCTGCTTCCGGACATATAAGCCTGCGTGACAGTATCCGTCACCGCTACGCTGCTTCCATAGGACGCACTGATGTTTTTTGTAAACGCATCTGAATGTGAAGTCCCGACCCCGTTCTGGGTCCCACCGCTAAGCACAATATGTGTATTTAGTATCGGAGCTCCTATTCCAAATGTGTTGCCCCGAGTCTTGAATGATCCGTCCTGAGCGGTAAGAGAGAATCCTTTCTGAAGATTCGTATTGATCGCATTCGAAACAGCCTGCGCGGTCGAGTCCGTTCTGGATGCAGACGTCGTGCTTGAAATCTGCACAGTCGTCTTCTCTAGCGGGGACAACGATGTCGCGATTGATTCCAGGGATACAATTCGGTCCTCGATCTCATTATGCGCATAGGGCGTTGCCATCAGAACGGCCGTGTAGGTCTTGCCCTGCATGGAATCGATATACTTCTCAAGTCCCTGAATATCCACGCCCCGATCATCATATTCCTTTTCCGCCGGAACGACAGACACTGCTGCCACTGTCGGAACAGATCCCTGAAGCTGTCCCAGACTGCTTCGGGTCATGATCGTATTAATCGCATCTCCGGTCAGATTTTCATAAACGATACCGGGAAAATTTCCGTCCAGAGACTGCATCAGCGCATTCAGCGCAGTGCCCGGAGCATCTGACTGAATGCCCACATACAGCGTTGTGCCTGTCGGTGTTCCGTCAATGACCAGGAAACAGCTGTTTACCAGCCCGTAAAGTGTCTGATAAACGACGGACATTCTTGCCCAGACAGATTCTTCGCTGTACGCGAGCTGCTTTACTTTCAGCAAACGCATATGAGCCTTGATCTGCTGAACCTCCCCCGGCTGCAAAGGCGCTATCGCGCAGCCCGTCGCTGCAAATGTCTCCAGATATGATCTGTTCAACAGACCTTTCACCATGGAGATTGAATTTTGAAGATTCGTTAAGGCATTCACTTTTTTCTCACCCCTTAATACTTAAAGAACGACCGGAACCCTGTGCGATATCCGACTTTAGTATAAATAATAGGTATTCAGGTAGTAGGCCAGCACTGAGAGTGCAGCGGCGATTGACAGCAGCGCGGCAGGTATCTCATACTTGACCCGCCCCGGAGAAAACTGTCTGATTCCATACTTCCACTTCCGAACGATCCATACAATGCTCATTATAACTGCCATAGTCGTCGCAAGTAATACAAGAGGCGTCTGAATACACAGGATTGCCACAAGAATCAGTGCCGCAATTACGGTAGGCAAAAAAGGCATTGTGACAATGTCCTTTTCCGGGAGGACATGGACCGTTACCCGCTTTGTCGCAAGATAACTTCCGTCATAATTTACTGCCCTGATATCCAGTTCGGTATTGCCCTCGGATACCGCAAAAACTTCCCTGCGGTTATTGTCCCATCTCGCCACACCGGGCTCAACTGAATCAATAACAAGGGAACCGTATGTGCTTCCGGGCGGCAGGGCTGAAACACTGACCGGCACACCGCCATGATTCAGTTTCACAAAGACTTCATTGGGAGCCTGAATATCTTTAGCGGTCTCCAACACGCTTATCTGGATGGATTTACTCACACTCTCCACAGAAAGTGTAATTGTGCAGACGCCCTTTCTGAGAGCCGTAAACCTTCCTCTGCCAAGATCCCGAAGACTTCCTGCCGGAGAAACACTCCATACTGCTTTCGACAAATTCTGTGCGTTTGTCGGATTAAATGCATATCCGACCTGAAAATCAGTGTTTTCCAGAATGGTTCCGCCCGGCGGTGTGAGCTGGATCGATGTGACCCGGTTCACTTTATACACATTAATTGTTCCGTTCCAGATCCTGTCACTGCCGTACTCAATACCGAGATGAGCGGTCCCAGTCCCGACAGCTCGGAATTGATTATTTCCGACATTCTGCAAAATATTGGGTTCATGGATACGAAGATTGAGTTTCTCGTCCGGGAATTTTTCAACACTGAATCTTACCGTATCTCCGACCTCGACCTGCCGGGCCGAGAGAATCAGCCGTGCATGAGGGATATCGCTTCTAAGCATCTCCACCTTGGCCTTCGTAATGAAAGAGGCATTGGCAGAAGCCTGAGACAATAGCTGGTAGCATTTCTCAATAAACGGTTTAAGAACGTACAGATCCGCCAGCTGCGAGAGAAAAAGAGCGAGATCTTCACTTCTGCCGCGGTACAGCAGACATTTGTCTTCCGAGTTGTCGAACCGAATCTGCCCGCTGCCGCACAGATAGACCGTGTCGTATGTGAGAGCTGCCGTTGTTGCTTCATTTGCATCATCCGTCACATAGACCGTCTGCCCACCTGAAATAAACAGGGTGCTCTTTATACCCTGCATTTTCTTCATGGCATCACCGAGGCAGGTCCGGCAGCCGACGCTCGCATTGACTCCGATAATGCCTTTGCCCGGGAGTGAAAGGCCCAGTTCAGCGGACGCCTGAGACGCCCATCCGACTCTCGTGTCCAGAGAATAGCGCCCGGTGTTAATGCTGCACGAGACACTCTCACAGTACGTTTCCTTCTCGAATATGCCGGCGATAATCTTACACTCCAGATCGCTTCCGCTGAACCGCAGGTCATAGGCGTTGTTCAGTTCGGCGAAAAGCATCGCCGGCAGCTGACGCACCCAGTTGAAGAGCGGCTCATTCTCACACTTCCAGAGCTGGCTCTGACTGCTGACCGGCTGATTATTCAGCTTAACAGAAGCATTTCTTGCCGTAGGATTCATTTTGATATCAAATGTATACGCGCTCACAGTCTGCTTGCCCCCTTTATTATCACTAGTATAAATTATACCCTGTCGATAATTTTGTTTTTTGTATCATTTTTCAATGAACAGGAACTTATAGTTTGCAGAATACGAAACAGATTTCAAACTTTGCGGAAAAGCGCTCGCATAAACAGCTTCTGCGACCAGCCGATTTATAGCTTTTTGATTTCGCTGATTCGGAATATTCACCACGACAGTGATCGCATCGCCGGCTTTCATTTTTCTCACGGTGTCCTTTAGTTCCGCCTTTGATGAAACTCTGACCAGCGGATTCGATAAATTATGGATCCGGGTCTTAGGGATGACCGGCTCAACCCAGGAATAACCGAGGATCTTCATGTCCTCATCGTTTCGCAGGAAACATTTTCTGGCGATTCCCATTCCCTTTCCGGAAACGCCATCCGTTACATCCACATGAGAGGGCTCTCCGTCTATCCAGATCATATTCCAGGCATGATTCCCGCCGTCCAGAGTTCCCGTAACCATGATGCACGGAATGTCTGCCAGATCACACAGGAATTTATACGCACTGGCATTGCCTTCGCAGACAGCTTTATTATATTTGACCACTCCCACTATCGTGTGAGCTTCATACCTCTCGAGCTCGCTGTATACCATATTCTGTGTCAGTACATCAAAAAGCCACAGCGCTTTGTTCAGCGTGCTCATGCTCCGCGGAAGCCGGGATGTGATGGCCCGTCCCCAGTTCATGCACTCATCAAGAAGGACCCTTGCCGTGTCCTTATCATACAGATATTGCCCCTTCATCTTGATTGTCCCGGGCATGTTGAATAGTCCCGGTACCAGCATCATCGTGTTTCCGCTGTAGTAATTCACATAAAAGAGAATAGAGTAATCATTGTGTATCGCTTCAGTGGCTGCCTTTATTGTCCCGGCTGTACCCGGCACAGAAATTTCCGGATACATATGCATCCACTGCGGAACAAGAGCGTCATAGGTCTGTTTTTCAAGATCATTCAGCCGATTCCTGTAATATGTATTAATGTTCATTTCCATAGACAACTACCTCAGTTACTGCTGTCAGTTCAAGTCGTGCCGCGCAAGGCGAGCTGCTCAATATCGATAATAAGCAGGCTGCCACACCAAGTTTTGCATCAGATAAATATGACTGCGCTCTACAGACGTATCATTCATATTTAAGTACGCAATGCCTCAGTGCGGCAGCCCAGGCCTCACATTGAAGTATACAGATTAAAAAGCGGCCGCTCCCAAACAGCTGCAGTCGGACGTACAGAGACATCAGCTGAATTTGCAAATGCAGCTCTGAACAGCGCCCGTATCTCTCCGCTTGCAAATGCCATCACTTTCGCATCCTCGAACACCGGCACACCCGCGTCAGAGACCATGATGTTGTTCCTGTTCTGTCCGAACGAACCGCAGAATACTGATTTTCCGCCGGTCAACATGCTGAAAAGGGTCTGGGCAAGCCAGAAATCATCTGTCCTTTCGGTGAAGCACGGACTTCCCTTCGCCCCTTCTGCTTCCGGAGCGCGCCGGATCATTTCCGGCATGTCAATGCCGCGTTCCTTATAGTCACATGTATATTTCCTTACCTTTTTCGGATCTACAATATCAAATCGCTCCGGAGCAATGAAGCAGACGCTTCCGCCTTTGGCGATGACAATGTCACTGCTGCAGATATCTCCGATGACAATATGCTTGCTGTGCAGATATTGGACAGCATGGACGAAATTATAGGCGATGCCGATCATGCTCTTCTGTGAACACGTGGGAAAAACTCTTTTCCGTTTTTCCGGATCCCAGATCAGCTCAAAAAGTGTCAGTTCAAAATCGACTTTAGGAAGTATAAAACCCGCGCACCTCGAATTCGAATCAAAGATTCTGGCGATAGGTTTGGAAAATACCCAGTAAGCATCAAGTCTTGCTTCGGCATCCAGATTCATTGCGCCTTCAAGAATCGGCGAAAGATTCCCCCGGAATTCCGGCTTAATGATCTTAATAAGGATTTGATCATTGCCTTTAACACTGTATATCGCACCCGCTATGTCCTCAATCAGCATATCCCCGGGAGTATACTTTGTGCCGGACCAATCCGTATATACTGTATCTTTTATCTCCGGTACGCCTGTCGCCTCTTCTTTATCCGCAGCAAATCCCATTAATGCATCCCAATCAGGCTGGAACTCAGGCAATTCATTAATATTCATATCCCTTGAACTTGACCTCTCTTCCTCCGGCTGTCCCATCTGACTCTGCGAGGGGACGATACTCTTTTCACATTCAGGCTCAGCCCTGACTTCCGGCACCTGAACAGACTCCTCTATCAGCTCCTGCACAGGTTCATCTGCCGGCTCCGGTACAGATTCCTCTATCAGCTCCTGCACAGGCTCATCTACCGTCGCCTGAACAGACTCCTCTATCAGCTCCTGCACAGGCTCATCTGCCGGCGCCTCGTCAGCCATCCGGACACACACTGTCTCTGTTTGCGAGTCCGGTTCGGGTTCCGGTTCTTCATGCCATGTCGATATAAGCCGGTGAAGATCATCATTTTCATCATCGGGATCATCCAGGTCGTAAAGCTTAGAGCCCTCTTCACCGGTGATAGAATTATAAAAATCTGTGATGTCCACGTTATGGTTTTCCTCTATCATGGGAGCTTCAGAGACAAGGCTGCTGATTCCTTCAAGAATATCCGTGTCTAATTCTTCAAGGCGGCTCGCCAGAAAAAGAAGAATGTCTCCTGCATTTCTATTCCGTCCAACACCATAGCAATCTCTTCCCAGACGCCTCAGCGCTTCCCTGACTGATTCCAGTTTTATCTCACTCATCATCGCCTCCGATTTTCCGAATCTTCAGAGTCGTTTGGTAATATAATTTCAATAACGCCTTCACTGAATAATTCCGCCGCATGGATCCACATTATTGTGCCATCACGTATTTTTTTGCCTGCTGCCGTCCTGTTCTTGAACAGCCATGGTTGTCCGTCATTGGGCCAGGCTGCAGTTTTTCCCGTATCTGAAGGGCTTCTTTCATATCCGGGCTTGTATTGTCCCTGCGGCAAGCCACCGGTTTCATTGCCCCGCGCCCGGACACTGTCGTGGTTTCCTGCACGGACCTGAGGCTGACTTGCGGTCGTATTGTCCGTTCGTTTCTGTTCCGCCCCGGCAAAGTGATTTCCTGCTTTCAATAATTCTTCTCTTTTTTTCCGATACACATCGGTGTCAGCGTCCCATTTTCTCTTGTCAAATGCAGGTTTTTCAAGGGAGTTGACCAGAGCATAATTATTGACGACCGCCACATATGTCAGATCATCCGTCACTCTGGCCCTGTAGGATTCGGAAAGAAGCATTTTTTCCTTTGCGGCACAGGCGCGCTCTACATCCTCAGCTGATGCTGCCGGTTTCGTAAAATCCCGTTCAATAAAGGGAAAATAAATTCTGTTACTCTCGAATTCACTTCTTACAAAACTATCCAGTACCCCGTCAGTACACAGAACATATCCAATGACGTTCTCAGACTTACTGAACTGCCATGTTGACTTGCTCTGCAGTGGATATACGCTGGATGCCTCCTCACCTTTATGACGCACTGTCACCATGTAATAGCCGCCGTTTTCGAACAATGCCACCACTCCGTCGTCCCCGGCATGTCCGATATAAAGATTTTTCCCGTCGTAAATGGTAATTGTAAGAGTGGACTGAAATGAATACGAATTTATTACCATTTCGGAAGCCATCTGTTCGACAGCATCATATGCAGCGGACATCGCCGACCGCAGTATTGCAGCTGCACGCGACACATCAAGTACGTCACATGCTTTGATTTCTGCCTCCATACGATCGAGACTGCTCCTGACGGCACAGTCGGCCCCAAGATCTGACAGTGCGCAGCTTCCGACCCCGTCCGCTACAGCCGCAAGCACGATCCCCCGGTCATCAAGTACTTTCAGACCCGAGCGGTCCTGGCAGGCTGTTTTATTCTTTTTATGCGACTGGCCTTTCTGTGTAACCGCAAAAGCGGAAATGCCCTGCTTCGGGAGATACCTGCACACCGGACCCGGAAGTCCCGGATGCTCGATGTCATATTCATCTCTGAAGGCTGCGTAGTACTCCTCAGCTTTCGGCTCGGTCTCTTCTTCTGTCTGATCCGCTTCACGCTCCGATATTTCCTCAGCCTTTACCGCTGAAACGTCCGGCACCGCCGTCTCCTCGGCTTTTATCCCCGAAGCGTCCGGCACCGGCGTCTCCTCGGCTTTTATCCCCGAAGCGTCCGGCACCGGCGTCTCCTCGGCTTTTACCTCAGCGACGTCCTGCTTCAATTCTTCTGTCTTTGCACAATTGTTTTTCGGTTCAAGTTCTTCATTTCCGGAAATTGGGATCATAAGCAAACTCTCCATTTACTGTGTTTCATCTACTGCCAGTTTTTGTTTGCGCGTTTTTATATTCAGATCTTTTAAACTTTCAAGAACCTCATCCTCGCTCTCATAAAGCGTCAGGCTGCCTCCGGAACCATATTCACGACTTATAGAAAAGCTTCTAAGTTTTCCCCGGCCATCGACTTTCACATCCGTCACGGTTATGAGCCCGTATAAATCCTTATATGTTTTTTTTCTGATTTCTCCCGGCAGCAGCGAAATTCTGAAAGCTTCAATCTGCATAACAGACAAATCTGCAGTATATACAAAATACAGGGTATGTTCGTCGCTCTTATCAACGTAGCAGTATGCAGGAATGTTTATATTCGATACGGATCTTTCTGTATTCCTCTCAGATATTTCTTTGACTTTTTTTTCGTTGCTCACAAGAAGCACAGGCGTATCCTTAATCTCCCTTTTCGCATTTACCCTGCAAACATCCCTCAGCTCTGCGACCGCACCCGCATTCATCTCATACGGCTTTCTCAAATGGGTTATTCTAAAACCGATTATCCCCAACAAAACCACAATCAGTGAAAGAAGGCCGATTTTGAGCAGTCCCGCATATCTGCCTGTTTCTGTTTTTTTCGTCACAGACAAATTCAGCTGTTCTTCAGGCTTACTCACATTGTTCTGCTGCGGCAAAGACACATTGTCTGACTTTTCCTGCAGGGTTTCCGAAGAGGCTTCCGAGTTTTTATCCTGCTGACGAACCGGAGGCCCGTACAGTATCCTTTTTCTTTGCTCCTCATACCGCAGGCTGTCCGCTTTCCATTTCTCCGCGTCAAATACCGGCTTTTTCTTCATTTTCCTGACGGCTTGCGCGTTAACGACTGCAACATAAGTAAGATCATCCGTGACCATATTTCGATATCTGTCGGATTTCATATAATCATATTTCTGATCCTTCAGCTTACGAACATCCTCCACGTCCTTGATGTCAGCCATGAGATCCTGCTTTATGAACGGGAAATATACTCTGTTATCTTCTACCTCACTGCGGACAAATCCATCGAGAACGCCATCCGTACACATAACGAACGCGACGACATCAGGCACTCCGCCGCACTCCCAGGTCGCAGTACTCTGAAGAGGGTATACACTGCTGGCCTCTTCGCCTTTATGTCGTTTTGTCACCATCCTGTATGAACCGTCTCCGAGCAAAGCGACAATACCGTCATCTCCCGCATGACTGTAATACAGGATGTCTCCGTCATAAAACGCCACTGTAAGAGTAGATTGAAAACTATATAACAGGATCTGCATCTCTTCAGCCATCGCGTTCACTTTAAGATAGGCTGCCGAGAGCGCATCCCAGAGCCATTGGAGAATTTCCTGCTCAGCCGGATTTCCCTTATGCGCTCTGATTTTCTCTTCCAAATAATCCAGAGAACTTTTCACGGCACAGTCTGCTCCCAGATCTGACAGGAGGCAGCTTCCCACTCCATCCGCCACTGCGGCTATCGTTATATTGCGCCCGGGAATTATTCGAAGGTCAAATCTGTCCTGACAGCGCTCATCCCTGTCAATATGCGACTTGCCCTGCTGTGAAAAACCAAACGAGCCTACCCGACCGCTAATAAAACATTCGGGTTCCGGTAACGGCGGGTGAACTATACCGTTCTCATCGATATCCTCCACGGTGTAATTATCCCCGGGGGTTTCATTCTCAGTTACCGGATTTTCTGTCTTTTCATCGACCGGTTCGGGAACCGTCCCTAAGTTCTTATCTCCTGTGTTGACCATGTGAATGCTCCTCACCGCACTTTATACATTTCGAGCAGGAAGTATCACTTATGCCTCCGTCAATTCTTCGGCGTCTGATTCACTTTACCTGCATCTTTAATTTCATTTTTTCTACCGCTGACTGCCGTCTTTTCGGCAGCTGTTCGAGGAATAGCGATTCAATTCCCGCCTTCCATCTCCTGATCGGAAGCTCCCGAAGCCACTCTGAAGCATACAGCTCATATCCGATGAGCAGCTGCTCCGCTTTCTCACAGGGCTCTGAATCATATAAAAGCAGGGGATTAAATTTATTCTTCCGCTTATCATCGCAATAATCATCGACAGCATCCATCAGGTAGATCCATTCTCCCCAGTAATAAATGAATGAGTACACAGCTTCACTGCAGGGCAGCCCTTCCGCCTCAGCTGCTGTTCCTGCAATTTCAGCTGACAGCGTCCCGCTGAGGTCGGCAAGAAAACTGATGTACTCTTCCTGCCGACGTTCGGCAGCCTCCTTCTCAATAATCTGAAATTCAGAATATATCTCTCTGAGCCTGACAGAAAAATCAGCATATTTCTTTTTGACAGGTCCTGCATTCCATTCTGTAAAGCCGAGGATAAGCTTATCCGTCATCTTCCCATCATCAAGAAAATTATCTTCCGCCTCATAATTGGCGATGAGCAAAGAAGCCGCGGACGCACAGATGAATGAACCAAGTCGTTCTCCGTATTTATATCCCCAGACAAGCGGCGAGACGGAACAAGGGCTGAAATAACGTATAGGCTCCTCTTCGGTCAGTGACAGAATCAGATAAAGCAGTGAAGTCAGCTCATAATTCAGAAAAACAATACTCTTCACGCCATGCTTCACACGCATACTGTTACACAGACCGCAGTAAACTGCTCTGT
>Ga0326513_10003865_pt1 | contig 10798 bp, 7 predicted proteins | sample 2_2465_0518_D_FD_203654 | JGI IMG/M metagenome (GOLD analysis project Ga0326513, IMG submission 203654) | Bovine rumen microbial communities from UC Davis, California, United States - 2_2465_0518 | ecosystem: Host-associated > Mammals > Digestive system > Stomach > Rumen | place: USA: California... | reverse complement strand
CTTGCATTAACAATGAAAGTGTTCGTATATAGAGCCGCGCCATCGCATAAAATTTTAATAAAATAATACTGTGACGCTCTGCGACTGTTAATATGATATACGTCACCGCCCAATGTGATTGTTGCGTTCGGTGACACTTTTGTATTATCAATCAAAGCGAATAACTCGTTAAGAAGCGTGCCCATTGTTTTCACGCCGTCCGCCGTCACGCTCACGCTACCTCTATCAAACTTTGCATTAACTTCTTTAATCGCACTTTCAACCTCTTCTGATACAAGGTCTGTATCTTCATTGTTGAAAGTTATTTCGTCTGCATTAGTGGGATGACCTTCACCACCTATTGCTTTTCCGTTTTCAAACATTATGATTGTATCTGACATTGGTTATTGGTCTCCTTTCTATAGATTAGTCTCTTGCATATACTTGTAAAGTTCCACCCACAGTTGAGCCTGTTGTACATCTGTAAAAAGTAAGGTAATTGTTTCCACTTGAATTTACAAACTGCACAATTATATCACCTTTACTATTACCACCTATCTGATGATAAAAAGCTGTTGTTGGGAACATATCTAAGTCAATCTCATGGCTAAAATAATTCGATGATAAGTCAACGGCTCTTAGTGCTAAATGTTTGTGGTTACCATAACTAATAGAACCAGTACCAACTGAAAGTTCACCCAGATAAGTTAATGCCTTGTTTAATTTTTCCCCAAGAGCTTCTTCAACACTTGTCTCATTATCACTCAAAAAACAATGGTCTGCTCTTGTGCTTAAGTCTGTTGCTATTGCATTGACTTTGAATTGGAAGTTCTTTTTTATGCCGTAGATAGCTATGGGGATACACTGGGCATTATCTGTAGTATCTGCTGTGGTTCCAGTTGAATATGTAGCATTGGAAACAGTAAGTGATGTATCTGAAACATATGCTATTGTTCTCATAAATGCACGAACTCCGCTTCCTGTAGCAGTAGCATATCCAAGTCTTGTACCGTTTCCTTTACTAAAGATTGAACTATTTACATTTCTGACTGTATTTACATTAGGCGAATAAATAAACATCAAGAAGTCATAATCCGCACTATTCAACGTTATTGTCTGTGCAGGAAACGCCTGTGTGGTATTCGGATTTTCCCACAACAGTTTCATATACTCAGCATTGATAACTCCCTCGGTATCGGGTACTTCAACACCAAATCTATAATGTGATGCTTTGTATGCCGTTTTCTCTTGCTCGGTCATAGCGTTCCAATCAGCGTTTGACACTATCGGTAAGTTCATCTTGATTTTTGTTTTCTGATTGGTGCTATCGTCTACCGCTTCAAGACCGTCTAAAACTTGCATTACGTCTCTCTGGGTGAGCTTTGTTCCTGCGCTATTCTCGATTTCGTGTCCACTACTAGCCGGTTCATATTCCTCATCGAGGCATACCCAATATTCAGGGCGTTTATCTGCTGGTAAGGCTTCATATTGGGCTCTAGTTAACTCGGGAAGAGTATTAACGCCACTTATTAATATTCCATTTTGATAAAAAGACATAATATTCCTCCTTTGTTAATAATAGAATTCAAAACCACTACCAGATGGAGCAACTTCAGAGTCTTTAGATTTTTCCTCCACTGATACAGATGCCGGATCAATAGTATAATTAATAGTCTTTTCACGCCATTTGCAACTGGTTTTAGTCTCATTCATTAATTGTATATCCCAAAAACTAATTTTGTTGCTCTGAGTAATATCACTGGTTTGGAAATTTAGTATAAAAAATGGGTTAGAATTTGTAGTGTAATTCATTATACTTTTTAGTTGAAAGTTATAAATACCAAAAAAATTAATATAAGAGCCTTCATTAACTTTATTAATATCAATCTTCTGAGCTAACTCATATAGTAAATCTTGTACAGTTTTTTCACCATCTCCTGCAACAGATACACTTTCTCTTTCACTGGGTTTGATAGCTAAATTGCCTATCATTGTATTTTCTCTCATTAATACTGGCATAAGGATTTTCTCCTTTCTATATCCTAAGGCTTGTATTTCTCTTTAATTTCTTTAATCCAATCGTTGAAGGTTATGGACTCCATCATAAGTCCTTCTCCAAACATACGATTCTTTATACCCATGATAATTTGCCGTTTAATATCGTCGTCAATCGCTAAGAATTCATTCTCAAACTCTTCGTAATATTCACGGAATCTTCTTTCTACCGCTTCTCTATAATCTCTATGATCTTGATTAATCCACTCATCTTTATTCATAGTGAAGTATGCATCATAAATCATACTGCATATAAAGAATCGTGCATCGTCTTTTTTATTCCTGTCTCTTAGTTCTTTTACCAAAGCAGTATTAGAATCGAGCATATTATTGTAAGTTTTAAGAATATAATCAGGATCGTGACGGCAAACAGAATCGTCCCTCCACTTCCAGAGATAGAAAGGGGTCGGGCAGTACTTAGTATTCTCAGGTCCAGCGAGACGTTGACAAAGGCAGTTGAAGTAGCTATCTTCATGAATTGTAAGCTCAGGATTCCAACGAATGTTGTTGTTTATAAGGAACTTTCTTCTATGAACTTTGCCATGAACGAAAGTACTGTCCTGAGGTCTTGTGATATAAACGGGGGTATTCTTATCCATTTTAGGTCTACCATGGAGATAGTCCATAATGGGTTTCTTAGTCTGTGGATCAATCTCAGGCAGTCTTGTTTCTTCTACAAAGGCTGACATGAGAGTGTCGAATCCATCTCCGTTTATTTCTCTAAATATAACATAGAGACCACATGCATTCATGAACATGTCATCAATATCGCAGAACATTACATAGTCCGCATCAGAGTGGTCTAAGCATGCATTACGCGTTGCAGAGACTCCCTGATGCTCGCAAATGTAATATTCAATTTTAAATGGATATGGTACGTCATTAATTTTATATCCATTTTGAATTTTTTCAACAGTATAAGGATTAATGTCAGGTTCACCATCTTTACAGATGATTACTCCGAGTTCATCCATGTCAATGTTCTGCTGAATTTGTAATGAGTCAAGAAGAGGCTTGATAACCTCAAAAGGCTCTTTGTACTGAGGTACTAAAATTTGTAATTTCATGTTGGTGTTACTCCTTTCAAGAGATGTGTTTTTTAATATTTATGATAATGCTATAAATTGTATTTTTGATTTAGTAGTATAAAAACTGTCTGACAAATATTGTGATAGTAATGATGGTCTAACTCTTATTATTGCATTTGTATTCATATAATATATAGATACAATATCAGATCCGCAATAAAAGCTGACATCTAAATCAATTAAACATGGTGAACCAGAACTAGTTTTAGCTGCATATGGTATACAAATTCTTGATATACTTGATGCTTTTATATACATATAATCGCAGCTGGGATAGTTATAAGCATATAACGATTTGGCATTAATATATATATTTTTAGCATATAAATAACCACCACAACTAATATAATCTGCATTCATACTGAGCACATTTTTGGCTGCATATCCACCGATTATTTCAGATGCTTTTATAAATAAATTTTTAAGATTTGGGCACGCACTTATCATATAGTTACTTGCAGTGTCACATGTACCATTATAATTTAACGAAATATTTTCTATAGCAGCATTAGAACTCATATAAAATGATACTAATTCATTTCCTAATGATATATTACGTATTGGTAAACGTGTAACACTAAAATTAGTACAATTCGGAGCATTTACATTTTGTATTAACATATCACTAAAATTAGGTGTATGAATATTTCCAAGTCTTATTGTTTTTGCATATTGAAAATTCATATTTCTTATCGCAAATGAATTAGAATTATATGTATATATCAATTGTATATAAGACCAATCTAAGACATTAAAATTTATATTATTTATAGAACCATAGCAATTAAAACTAGCAACTAGACTAGTCTCCACGTTATTACTTGATTCGTTAAACGAAATAGTGTCAATAAGACCGTCATTAACAATAAAATACATACTACTCATTTTCCAATCTAAGCAGTCAGTAACATTTACATTATTTATATGCATATCTGAGCCCTGGATTGTAAAAGTATTAAGTGCTGCATTTCTAGCATTTACAATTAAATTATTTATCGAACAGCCATTCTTAAAATTTAATTCAAAACGTTTTTTTAATACACATTTTGAATTTATCATGCCTAAGTATTTATTAACATCTGTATCACTAACATAATCACCAAAAGTTAAGTAACAGCTTAGCATATAATTGTCGATAATTTCGTTAACATTGGTATTTACGTTTATAATTTTAGAAATATTATAAAGAATTATTTCTAATGGCTCACTATAATTATTTTCATCATATGGTGAAAATTTTATGTCCATATTTATGCTAGATAACTGCGGAAATATTCGGTATAATGTTCCAAAATTTATATACATGTGATTATTATGAAATTTAGGATAATCATAAAACATATTTATTTTACTAACGGTGTAACATATAGCATAAGTTGGATAAATATCAGGCATCGAATAATATTGATCATAATATTGTCCTGTATATATTTCTTTTAAATTTTCGAATAGTGATATTGGCGAAAACCACCTATAAGATACTATATTTGAGCTGACATCATATGGATATGATCTAGATACAAAAAAACTCGTGAGTCTTCTTGTTCCTAGTATTTCTACTGTGGAATACATCTTTTTATTCGAAAGATTATAATATCTTCTAATATCACTATATGTTTTTCTATAAACGTTATCTGAACATAAATATGTGAAATTATATTCTCCAGGGCATAGTCCTATATATGGTGCTAAAATATTTTTTATTTTGGTATTTCTTTCATATTTTGATACATCACCACTATGTACATTATATGAATAATATGCCTCATAACCAGCGATACCGGCATGATAAGGTGCATCCGCCCAATATATTGATAAATTCATAGCTTCTAACGTTATAAGATTGGGATTACATATAAAACCATTTCCTCTTCTAGATACTGATGATTCGCCTTGTACGCCGATACAGTTATTAATAATTAATCGGCTGGTATTTGCTGTTTCACAATATCCCTCAATATATTTTAAATTTGGAAGATATAATGTTCCAGAAAAGTTTCTACCTCCTGAAAATGTTATGCTATGTATTGCTTCTAGTTTAGGAAAACTATAACCATCATTTATATTAATTCGACAATCGCACAATCGTGAATAATTATAACTTCCGGAATATGCAGTCCCAATAGTTAATAAATTAGAAGCTCTTATTGCAGCATTAATAGCATCCAGTGGATACGTTACAGGGTCTGAGCATAATCGTAATTCTGTCGCATTTATATTAATAATTGATAAATTAGGTACATTATAAACTGCATATGCAGATATATAACTGACATTATTTAAATTTATCTGTTTAAGATTTGTGCACCCAGCAAAAACATGATTGTTTAGAGTTCTTATATTGTCTGGAAGGCTAACATAATTCAAATTAATGCAACCAGCAAACACATTATTGTTTAAAGACATGCCTTTGTATTCACTAAAATTATAAATTTCTAAGTCAGTCAGTGAACTATTATAAGCAAATGCTCCTACTCCAATGTCTATAATTTTAGCAAAGTTTAAATTATTAACATATTCTAATTTTGTGCAATTGTAAAAAGCGTTAGTTCCTATTATAGTACAATTATCAGATAATAAGTTTACTCGTTTTAAATTACTGCAATTCATGAATATCTTATCTGGTATTTTATCATTAACTAAATCTATATCGAAAATTTGTGATATAGATCGACAATTAAAAAATAATCCTACTGCAGAGGCATGTATATGAATTATTGATGATTTAGCTACTACCTTGCTAATTTTTTCGCAATTACTAAAAATAGCACCTGCATCAAAAGTATCAAGTGATGGTAAATAAATTTCATTTAAGTTAACACAATTTTCAAAAGCAGATTGTCCTACAACGCTGACATTAGATAATGATATACATGTCAAAGCAGAATAACTTTTAAAAAATGCTGAAGATATTTCAGTCAATAAACTTGTCGATATATATGATGCATCATGAGCTGCTCTATCCATATCATATGCTAATTCATATTCGCTTAATGTTATTGGATCAGAGGTTTTTTTTATTTCAATCAAAGCATTTCCCATTTATAAACCTCCTATAAATTTGAAATCGATGATATGTGATCGGCCAATGAAGACCACTCAGATATATATTTTTCATACATGCCAGACGGAACATATATAATATAATCAGAATTTATTTGCTCCGACATATTACCTATAGATGGTATTACATCTGATAATATATATATAGAAGCTAAATTTTTGCAATCGTAAAATGCCAAATTTTCAATCGTTTCCAAGGAATGAAAAGTAATGCTTGTAAGGCTTGAACATCCGGCAAATGCATAAGCTTTTATATATTTACAATTAGGTATAGATATTGAAGATAGATTAGAACAATGGTAGAATGCAGCGCTACCTATAATTGAACACATATATAATGTTGCAGTTTCTAATTTATAGCATCCATAAAATGTTGATTCTTGTATACTTTCGCAAGCAGGTAGTGATGCAATTGCTAAATTTTCACAACTAATAAATGCATATGCTCCTAATTGCACACACGAATTTAATGCAACAGCCGTTAAATTACTACAATAACCAAACGCCTTATATCCAGCTTTTGAAACATATGGTAAATTTAAATTAGTAAGTCCGATATGATAGTTAAAACCATTCGTTTCAATTTCGTTGCATGCCGGTAAATTCACAAAACTTAAATATTTAAGACCGTGAAATGCATCAGAATTCACTATTTTAACGTTTGGTAGTGATATACTTGATAATCCTGGACAATGCTCTGATGTAAACATGCCAGATGGTATCTCTTTCAGATTATCACAAGTAAAGTACTTTAACTTTGGACAACTGCAAAAGATTCTAGAGTCCAACTGAGATATTGATCCATGTATTGTTATATCAACTAATGATTGACACCTATAAAAAGCATTCGCTTCTATTGATTTAACATCTGATATATAAATATATGACGCTCCGCCAGTACTTACTCCATTCCACCTAAATATACTAAATGCATAACTTTTTATAGTACTTATATAATATAAATATACATTATAATATGCTAAATTTGATGGATTTAAAAAAGTATTGGCTGGAATATCAGGCAATAAATCACTTGAAAATAATGTGCCAGATATTGTTATAGCACCGCCAGATATTATATTAGCTTGATTAAAAATCGATTCACCAATATGATTAACGTTATAAAAAGTTAATCTTTTAAATGTCGCATTTGCAAAAGCATAGTCATCTATAGAGCATGTAACACTATAACCGTTAGCTATACTATAGCATGAAACATTGAACATCATTGCAGTTTCACTATATGATATAGTAGCACTAGCAAATGCATATTTTCCTATTCCACCACATAAACCATACCCGACAGATAATGTTCCATATTGACCGGTTGATAAACTAGCTTTATAAAAAGCATAATCGCCTATTGATTTAACGGCTGATATATTTATACGATTTATTTGTCGACATTCAGCGAATGCATATGAACCAATATCAACTGAATATGAAAAAGCACTAATAGAAAATGTTTCATTTGATGTGACTGAAACTTCTATTGTTTGTATATTTGCATTATTAAAACAATGACTAGGTATACTTTTTAATGGTCCCGTAATAAAACTTTTTAAATTTATACATCCATAAAATACAGTAGCATTATCTATATTACATTGTTTACTTCCATATGTATTTATCGATATGTATTCTAATGAAGTGCATCCAGCAAAAGCGTATTCACCTATCGATTCACAATAATACCCTCCAACATAATATGCGTAAGAAATGCCAATACAGTTTTCAAATGCGTGTGATCCAATAGTTTTAATATATGATGCCTGAATATTTTGTAATGATTTAAAATTATAAAAGGCGTATGCATCTATATCAGTTCGCAATGATACCATAGAACTCATCCATGAATAATTTATATTTACCACACGTAATGTATCTTCCAAACCTTCAAATGTATCGCTATATATTCGTACTAAATTTCCAATTCCAATATTTGACAACTTAGTACTCTGAAATACTTTATGACCAATATAGCAAGAATATTCAGAAATCTCTTGACCCAATCTATTAAACTCAGCAGTACTCAATCCGCATCCAGCAAATGCATAATCGCCTATCGATTCACAATAATAATTTCCCAAATAGCCTTGATATTTTAATGCTGTGCAATTTTCAAATGCATGTGAACCAATTTCTTTAATAAAAGAAATATATACTGATGATAGCATTTTATAATCTTTAAACGTATATGGACCTATTGTTGGACACAGATCCATACTTTTAAAAAGTCTACTAAATGAATATGATACTATCATGCTAACATTTTTTAAATTATTTTGCAAATTTCCAAATGTTTGCTCACTTATCGAATATACACCATCTATTTCTATGGATTCTAATTTAATACAATTTTTAAAAATATTTGACCCTAATGTAATTCGATTAGACCATGCTGATGAAAAATATGCGAAACTTCCATTTAAATATACAGATCTCAACTCAGTACAATCGGCAAATGCTTCATCATCAATATCAAAACATATATTCCTTCCAACTGGATTATTAGATAAACTTGTACAACCTTTGAATGCCTGTTTCCCAATTCTATTTATATTATACATATAATAAAAATTTTGTAGCGAATAACAATTTTCAAAAGCATTATCATCAATATTTGTAAGCCAAGTTTTATCTCCAAATGAACCTGATCTATAAAAAAGCATATTAATTTGAGATAGTTTTATACAATTAGCAAATGCTCTTTTTCCAATGTTTCTTTGAGCATTTATTGTAATACTCTCAAGATTATAAGCATTTATAAATGCTTCATCTTCAATGTCATATATAATGTTACTATACATTGTTGAGCTATAAAAATAAGCTGATTTTAATCTATGACAATCAGCAAAAGCCCGTGCACCAATATATTGCCAACAACTTGGAAAACTTATTAATGTAAACTCAGATTTTTCATATGCATGACTGGGTATGTATATATCATATCCAACATAACTGTAATCAGGCTTATCTGCTAATATATAAGTTATAAAATCAGAATTATTAAAAGCCCAATTCCAATCGTAATCTTTGTTTACAATAGTGTTAGGGGTATTTAAAATCACCGCTTCTGCCATAAGTACCACCTCACATTTTTAAAATAAGTTTAAGATCGGTATCAATACTTCCGCTAGCATATACAGTTATAGAAGAACTACTCACTATAACTTTAGCTATTAACTTTATATTATCTAACTCTTGTTCAGTCTCTATTGTATTAATGCCCCAAACTTGAGCTAATGGGTGATCATCATCTGAATATTCAGTTGATGATATACTATAATAATATGGATATATAATATCCCCACTTACTATCCAATTATCTGCAGACAATATATACTCTTTATCTGTTTTTTTATTTAAATATTTAGCTATATCATAAATAGCTTGATCCATTTTACCAAGATTTCTACGAGATACTGAAGTTTGGGTAGATGGTTCGTCTTCCCAATCTACTTTTTCATAGTCAATATCAGACATCTTCATCTACCCCCTTTCCTATTTCTTTTTGATACTCGATTAATTCTTTTTGTGCTACTCTATCAGCATCTGCAGTTATTTTTTCTAATATACCTTGAAGAATAACTCGTTTAGCTTCAATGGGTACTTCTGAATAAGCATTCAAAGAACTCACAATACTATTTTCAAGATTTCTAATTTGTAAATTTATACCCATTTTGAATTTTTCTCCTTTTAATGAGCTCTATTTTCAGATGCTAATATTAAACGATATCCTGCCGAGGAATCTGGGCCTAAGCCATACCAATATGCATTAAGAGTCGAATCTGCAGAAGACGTAGTGCCCCAAGCACAGTAACCACTCTCAGAAGATGTTCCACTAGCTAATAGATTAGCTCCTAATACAAAGTTTCCAATAGCTTGATTATATGTACCTGTATGATTTTCATTTATCCATATATCAGTGACATATCCATCAGCATTTCTGTTATAATTTAAATATAGTGTTGTAGTCTTGTTATCAGGCTTTACAGTGACACCTAATTTATGAGCTTGCATACCGTATGTTGTGTCAACCAATAATGCTTTACGCCATTGCATATCATAAGTTTCACCATCAAGCGTAACACTTCCTAATGCTATCCTATTAGCTGATAATGTTCCAGTCTTAATATTTGCACCATTGATGGTCGTTCTGTTGGCTGTTGACAAATCTTCAAAAGATACCTTTGTAGATTTAATTAATAATTCATCAGTTTCAATATTAAGCAATCTAGTTTTAATATCGACTTGTTCATTAGCTACAAATTCAATTCTCTGTGCTTCAGCTAAAATTTGTTCAGATTGCAGTGATATAGAATCTTCAGCTAATGTAAGACGGGATATAATTCCACCAGGACCGTCAATTCGTAAATCAATACTATCGGATAACTGAGTTATAGAGCTTTTAACACCATTAACTTCGTCTACAACTTGAAGCTGTATTCTTTGAGCGGTTTGCTCTATAGCAGAATATACTTGATTATTTCCTATCTTTCGGAAGAATATCTCGCTAGATATAATTTCGTTTAAAGATGCTACAGAACTACTAATATCTTCTACTTCACAAGTTATGTTGCCTTTAAATAGCCCAGTGCTACTTATATCAT
>Ga0326513_10003864_pt1 | contig 10802 bp, 9 predicted proteins | sample 2_2465_0518_D_FD_203654 | JGI IMG/M metagenome (GOLD analysis project Ga0326513, IMG submission 203654) | Bovine rumen microbial communities from UC Davis, California, United States - 2_2465_0518 | ecosystem: Host-associated > Mammals > Digestive system > Stomach > Rumen | place: USA: California... | reverse complement strand
GATAAAGTAACTGAATTACAAGCTGAAAATGAATGTAACGCTTATTATGAAAAAGTGGATAAAAATGGAAAACCATTAGAAGAGTCTAGTAAATTAAATGAAGGAGCTGGAGCAGGTTATCATATAACAGGTACTATAGAAACAGCTACAGTAAAATCATTTAATATAATAAATACAGAAATAGATAAATATGGAGTACCTACCTATGAATTAGAATGTGATATAGAAGCTTATTTAGAAGATGTTTATTTTGAAAGTTACGAGTACGGAGGACATGTTGATTTAGCACAAATTCAAATTACTTATTTAGTTTTAACAGATAATCATGACCCAGAAGAAAAAGGAGAATTAAATGAAACAAATATATCTCAGTCATTAGTAGGAACTAATATTAAAAATCTTGTTGGTGATGGCTGGATTCATTCTACATTTACAGGAGAACTAGAAGGTGATGATAATGCAGATGGTTCAGTTTATACAGATTTTTATACAGATGCAGTAGGATATAGATTCGTAGATGAAGAATTAATTAAATATATTGATTTAGCTGTTATTGGTGAAAATAGAACAGAAGAGTATATTGTTTATAGTGAGGACGATGAATTAGAAAGATTTGATTCAGAAGAAGAAGCTATTGAATATGCTAAAAATAATCCAGAAGCTTATAAAGTAGAAGAGCTATCTTATAGATATGAATTTGATGGAGATATAGATATTAATTCAGAATATTCAGAAATAGTTTGGGAAAAAGAAGAACCAGATAATGATTAGAAAGGAGAAAATTATGTTAAATAAACTTAGTTTTAATTTAATGAATGAGCTTAATGAAAGTGAAACAAATGCAATTCAAATTAAGAAAAAAGTATTTATTGAAAGTGATAAGGTTACTGTTAAATCTTTAAAAGAAGGATTTAAATTAGGGGAAAAAGCTGAAATAATAGATACTTGTGAAAGAAGAGGTCAACCTATAGCTTTAGTTAATTTATCAAAAGCTAAAGGATGGGATGAATATGTAATAGCTTTTGGATATACTACTGAAAATGATGAAGTATCTTGGAACTATGGATATTACTATTATGATGAAGAATCAGCAAAAGAAGCTTTTGAAAAAGTAAAAGCGGGAGGAAACTTATCTGAATCTGAAGATAATTCTAATACGATTCCAATGTATGATGACTATATAGATGCTTTAAGTGATAAGTTTAAAAGAAAATTTAGCTTACATACTTCTGAAGATGGTATGGGTGATTTAGATATACTTAAAAATGGGCATCTTGTTGGTAGTATTTATAGAAATGATGATAATAAATATGAAGTAAAATTAAAAAGATATATTAAGGGTACGAAAATTGCTGATACTTGGCAAGAAGCGGTACAAATTTTAAATAGTACAGTACCATCAAGCAGCTCAGATTCTACTAAGTCAGAAGATTTAAAGGAAAAACCTATAGTAGAAGCTGCAGAAACAGAAGTTAAAGATTTACAAGTTATTAAAGAACAAGGTAATATTTATATGCTAGAAGATAAATCTGAAGGAACTAGATATATTGTAGGTGAAAATTATAATTTATCTGAAGGTGAAATAGAAAATGCAGAGATTTATGATAATAAAGAAGAAGCTGATAAAGATTATTTAGATAGATGCGAAATTATGAAAGACGGGGAAGAAGTAGATATAGAAGAAACTACAGAACAAAATGAAGAATAGTACATATTAATATTTATAGTAATTTATGGAGGTATATTAATTATGGATTTATCATCTTTAAATAATACACTTAATATTCTAATTAAAAAAGTAGATACTTATTTAGATAATACTCCAAAAATAGAGGGAGCTGATTTTAAACAACAACAAGATACAATATATATTTCAGACCAGTATAATAGAATAGTATATGAATATTCTAATTTATTAAGCTTAATTACTGAAACTCAATATTTTATAGCTCAGTGTAAAAAAGCCATGAAACTATTATCTAATAATACTAGCTTAGAAAAACAACAAAAGGAAAGAATTAAATCAGCCATGGAAATTATGGAAGAAGAGTCTAAACCTCTCTATAATGAAAAAGAGAGGTTAAAGACTATTGAGATGCTTTATAGAAATATATATAATCAAAAAGATTTTTAGAAAGGAGAATTATAATGTATAAGAAACTAAAGTTAGTAGAAAGTGCTTCTGACAGATACCAAGTAAGAGAATTTGATGGACCCGGAGCTAAATTTGGTGTATACGATACTAAAACTAAAAAATTCGTACAAAAAGGTTCTAAAAAAGTAATGACTGCTGCATGTGAAGATTTAAATAAGAAAAATAAAAAATTAAAAGAAGGTTCTATGAAAGAATATCGTTATATAACAACTCATGGTATTGGACCTGGAACAGTACCTAAAGGGACATTTATTAGGAGTGAAGATTTAGATAATTATAAAACAGCTATTTATTTAAATAGACCTTTAACTTCTGAAGAGCTTAAAAAATATGATATTAAACCAGAATGGATTCAAGAATCTGCTAAATTAACAGAAGCAGACGATGACTTAGATGATTTAAAAGATAAAGCTGAAGAAGATTTAGAAAATAAAGAAGAATTAGAAGACACTGTAGATAGTGAAGAGGACCAAGAAGAAAATCCAGTAGAAGAAGAGTCTGAGTTAGACAAACAACTAAATGAACTTAGAGATATTTTAATAGATTTAGACTTAAATCTATATCAAATTACAGATAAAGAAGATTTAAATAATAGTATTTATGTAATAGGAAAGGTTGCTGATGAGTCTAATGACATTTTAATGTTAGTAGATACTCAACCTGAAGAAGTAAATTCAGAAGAGATTCCTGAAGAAGAACCTATAATTGATAATATAGATATAGATAATGCCGATATAGATACTGATGAAGATAAATTGGATGAAGCTGAAGACAATTCAAGTAATTTAGAAAAAGCTAAGAAAATTATTGAAAATTGTGGTTTTACTATTCAAGATGAAAATCAAACTGACTGGGAAATTCAACAGTATACACCAGAAGGTGAAGATTGGTTTGTTGATATAATTGTAAATAATGATGTTAATAAATTAATAGAAGAAATTTCTTCTTACGCAGAAAACTTTGATATTGATGAAGAGGTTGAACCTTATATTGAAATGCGTGGTCAAAGAGGAGTTCCATCAAGTATTTCTGATTTAATTGAAGATGCTAAATGGAAAAAAGACCAATTAGCTAATTTAGCAAATGAACTACAAAAGCTTAAATCTGATAATATTAATGAAGAATATATCCCAAATCATAATAGTTTAAAATGTCCTAAATGTGGAAGTAATAAATATATAGAAGTAGACGATGGTGAATATGAAGATGGTACTCAAGAATATCATTATGAGTGTTCTGATTGTGGATATAAGTCTAATACTGATGAAATTAATATTAATGAAACAGCTGAATTAGTTAAAGTTTTAAGAAATCCTGAAAATTCAGAAGAAAGAGTAGAAATTAAAAAATTACCTAATGGTAAATATCAGACTTTATATTATTCAGATGAAAAATCATTTTCTGGAGCTCAATCTCAATTTGATGATTTAGATAGTGCTATAAGTCAAGCACAAAAATTAAGACCTACATATAAATTAGATGAAGCAGATGAAAGAACTTATAAAGATGAAGATGAAGCTGCTTATTATAGAAATAAAGAACTTTATGCTAATTCTAATTTAGCTAAACATAGAGAAGCTATGGAAAAAGCTGCTAAAGCTTGTAAAGAAAAAGGCATTAAATTAGAAGAAGATACTATGCACAATCAAAGATTTAGACAACAAAGAGAAGATAGAAAACAAGTTATTAAATATATAATTAATGACTTATCTGAAATAAGTGATAACGAATTTCATAAAAAATTTAATACTTTAAAAGATTTAATTAATTATATTTATAATAAATATATGGAAGTATCTGGAGATAATGCTTCAGAATCTACAATAGTTAAAGATATTAAAAATGTATTAGATTATGAAGGTTTTGACCATAACACATTTAATATAGATATTAATGAAAATTTAAAAGAATCTGAAGAAATAGAAGTTTCTGAAGAACCAGAAGAAGATGAACATAAAACAGAATTAGAACAAAGATTTGATTTTGTAAAACTTCCTAATACTTTTGAAGAAGTAAATAAATTAAATCCTAGATATGGAGAAGAATTAACTCCAGACCATGAAGCTATAGTAGAATATTTAATGAATTGTTTAATAGAAATGAATCCTGAAGCAGCTGAAGAACTTCAAAAAGAAGATAATGAAGAAACTCCTATAGAACCAGAAGAAGATATAGATTTAGATATAGATATAGATGGAGAGGAGGATTTAGAAGATGAAGACCAATATTAATATATTTAATGCTTTAAATGAAAGCTTAGAAGAGGAATTTGAAAGAAAAAGAAATCATAAAAAATATTCAGTTAAAAATAGAAAATTAAATGAAGCAGATAAAGTAGAAATAGATAAAGATGGTAATAAATCTATTAGAGATACAAAAACTGGTCATCTTAAAAAAATCACAGTTTCTAAAAAGACTCAAGATAAAATGGCAGATGAATATAATAGAAAATTAGATGAATCATCTGGAGATAGATATGAAGTATGGCAAAGATACTATGATGATGAATTTAATCGTAATGGAGAATATGTTCAATCCTTTGATAACTATGAACAAGCAGCTAAATTTGTAGCAGGTTTAACGAGAGATTCCAACTGTGAAGCTTGGATAGTAGATAAATTTGAAGAGTCTAGTTTAAATGAGACTGGAGAGTGGGATGATAACGATGAAGAAATGTCTGCTTGGTTAGAAGATTTAAGAGGCCAAGCTCAAGAATTAGCAGATGAGATTTCAGGAGAAGTTAAATCAGTTACTGGATTTGATGCTTACCAAGGTCCTAGAGCTGTAGTTCATTCACCTAAACATGGTGACGTTATTGTGTGGTTTGACTCAGAGGATGATACTGGAAGAAGTTTTAATGTAAAAGTAGCTCATGTAGGATGGATTTCTGGAGGTATTAAACAGTTAGCAGATTTATTAAATCAAGATAAAATACCTGAAAACGAGATTATAAATGAATCTTTAATTAATGAAGCTGAAAGAATAGACCCTAACAATTTAACTAAAGAACAATTATGGAATTTAAGAAAAGAAATAGTACTAGGAAGTATTTATATAAATGATTATAAAAACTCACTTAATATAAATCCTCAAGCTGTATGTAATTTCTTTGATAGTTTTATTGAAGATGCTCAACAAGATGATGAAGGTAACTTTAATAATAGAAAAACTGAAGATTTTGATAATGCTGAAGAATTATATAATTATTATTTTAGCTGTGAAAATCCATTTGGAGATTTAACTGAATCTAAAATTAATGAATCTGAAGACAATGATTTTTATAATTATGTAAAAGGTTTATTAGATGCTGGAGCAATAGATGACCCTAATTATTATAATTCTTTATCTGATAAAGAAAAAGAAGATTTAATTAGAAATACTTGGATGAAAGACGGTGAAATAATAAAACAATTTAAAGATATTAAAAAAGATTTAAATGAAGATGATATAGAATTTTATAAAAATAAATACAAAAACACTTTTGACAGATGGAAAAAATCTAATCCTCAAGCTTCAGATAAAGAAATTGTAGATATAATAAAAGCTAAACAATATAATGGTGAATTAAATGAAGAAGACGTAATTAAAGTAAACGATGTAGAAATAGAACCTGATTATATAATTCAAGACGTTACTGTATTAGACCAAGTAGGTGATGGTGACGTTCAATCTCCAGATATAGAAGCTATGTTAACTTTAGTAGATAGTGCTTTAAAAGAAAATTATTCTAAAGAATGGGGACATATTAAAACTCTTTCTAGTAAAATAGATGAGAATACTTCTTATGCTTTAGTAGATATTTCTACACCTGAAGTTTTAAAAGAATTTGAGTCTAAAGGTATTAAAGATGCTGCTATAGGAAAGAATTTAATTTTAGAAAAAGTAAATGATAAATTAGTTGAATTTAAAGTAAACAATTTAAACGGTACTACTAAATATTCTAAGAAAACATCTAATCCTCAAAAAACTATTTATGAATGGATAGAAACTGAATTTCTTCAAGAAGCTAAAGAAGAAAAAGCTAAAGAATTAGAAATCATAAAAGCTAAAACAGAAAAAGAAACTGTAGAGAACTATATTAATAATCGCTTAGATTTAAAAATGGAAATCGAAAACATTAAGATGTTTATAGAATTATCAAAAGAAGTAAAAGCACAAGAAGAAATGAAACCAGCTATTCAAAAAAGAATGTATGCTTTCGCAGCTGAAGTTCCATATAATATAGAAGTAAAATTTAAAAATGACCAATATGAATTATCTTTCTCTAATTTAGACCAAGTAGTAGAAATGATATTTGGTAAAGAATGGGTTAAAGAAACAACTCCTGATAATGAAGTAGTAGGAGTAATTAAAGAAAGTAGCTTACCTAATATTAGTAAATTTATTTATGATTTAGATAAAGACAAAGGAAATTCATGGTCAGCTCAGCATTATACTGAAGATGGTAATGGAAATAAAATAATTATAGTATCTAGAAATGGTGACTCTGATAATACAGCAGAAGATATAAAGAAAGCAGTAGAAGAAAAATATCCTAAATTAAGAGGAGATATTACAGAAAACAAAGCAGGTGTTTGGTTTTATTTAACTGAGTCCCAAAAATTAACTGAAGCTTATGAACAATTTAACATTGGAGAAATAGAAGTAGTATTTAATCCAGATACTTATGAGACTTTATATTCTATTCCATCAGCTGATGTTCAAGATAAGAAAATAAATCTTACTAAAGTTCCTACAGTAGATACTCCATACGATACAGATACTATTATTAAATCTTATATAGAAACTAGATTCGGTAGAATACCTACTGAAGAGGAAAAGAAAGTAGAAGATAATAATGAGACTTTAGAGCCTACTCCAGAGAAACCAGAACCTTCACAGGAAGAGGAAATTCCACAAGATGATATAAATATAGATAGACCAAAAGAAGCCCCACAAGATGACCTAGGTGAACCTGAAAATATAGATTCAGATTTAATAGAGGATGAATTACCTGATGAACCTGAAGAAAATGAAACTCCAGCTGAAATAGAAGAAGAAACTCCAGAAGCAGAAACTGGAAGTGCTACTTTTATGAAAATAAGACCTAAACAAAACATATCAGTAGAAGATTTGAGAGCTCAACAATTAGATGGAAATACTCCTAATAGTAATTATATAGTAGTAGATACTATAGATTTACCGGCAGAAGAATTTGAAGATTTATCTAATAATTTAAATCAACCTAGAAGTTATTTAGAAGGTATACAAGCAATAGATAGAAAAAATTATAGTTTTAATGTAGTAAAAGTAATTAGTGCAAAATCTAGTTATGATTTATTAATAGACCCATTAGGATATAATTATCCAAGATACGTTAGTGTAGTTGATAAAGCTAGCATATAATAAATTAGATAGTATATTACTATCGTCATAATATAAATAGTCCTTAGACTATAGAAAGAGAGAAAGTAAGCCAACCACTTTCTCTCTTTAATATTTATAAACATAATATAAATAAAGGAGGTTAAAAAAATGGAAGAAAGTTTAGATGACTTATTTAACGCTTTTGATATTTCTTCTGAGACCAATTCTGAAGCTTTAGAATTACAAAATAATATAAATATACTAGATAATGATAAAAATGCTTTAAATGTCAACGTCGTTACTCCTATGAGCCTTTTAGAAGACTATACGAGCTTAGAATTACAAAAAGAAGAATTGGATGTTAAAATTTTAGAGCTAAAAGAACAATATAAAGAAATTTTTAAACAATTAGAAGAATATCAAAATCAAATTACAGAATTAGATAATCAACAAGCAGAAATGAGACAGGAGATTACTGATTCTATAGAAAATTCAGGTTTAACTGAAAGAGATATAAATAATGAAATCTTTAAAATAAAATATGTGGCTGCTACTACTAGACAAAACTTTGATAAAACTAAATTTAAAACTAAGTATCCAGTTTTATTTAATCAATTCATTACTACTTCAGAAGTTAAAGCTTATATTAAAATCACTAAAAAGGAGAAAAAATAATATGAAAATACTAGAAAAAGAAAGAAAACCTATAGATATTTTTTTAGAGGCTAGCTCTATTTTAAATGAAGCAGTAGAACATACTATAGGTCCTAAGGGATTAAATACTGCTATAGTAACTAAAGAAGGTAGATATGATATTATAAATGATGGTAAAACTATTATAGAGGGGATTACTAGTGAAGACCCAGCTATATCTCCAGCGTTAGAAACTTTAAAACAGGCTAGTTTTGAAACTAATCGTAAAGCTGGAGATGGGACTACCAGTACTACTGTAATTATGAACGCTTTATTAAAAGGAGCTAAAACTTATATGGAACAAAATAATCTAACTGGGGTAGAAGTTAGAAAAATTCTAGAAGAAATTAAAAATAAACTTTTAGAAGAGCTAGATAAAATTAAAATAGAAGTAAAAGAAGATGATTATTTTAAAATAGCTGAAGTTGCTTTAGGTAGTTCTCAATATGCTGATACTATAGCTGACATATTTAAATTTTTAGGAAAAGGTAAAAAACCAACCTTAATAAAATCAGACATTGAAAATATAGAAATAGAAAAAGTGGATGGTATCTCATTAGATAAAATTAAAATAGTAAGTAGTCTATTTGTAAATACTAAAGAATATCATGATTTAGATATAGTATGTTTATATGAACCAGTAAATAGATTTCAAGAAATTACTCAATTTTTGAGAAAAGTTCAACAATCTGGTAAAGATACTATTTTATTTTATAATCAATTATCTACAGATATTCTTGAAAATTTACTTTTTAACTATAGTAATGGTGCTATAAAATTAATTCCAATATGTCTTCGGAGGTTATGGAAAGAATACTTATAAATTAATGGAAGAAATCTCTGATTATACTAATTGTAATATAATTGACAACAATGACTGTAAAATTTCTGAATTATCAAAAATTATTTTTGGACATGCAAGCTATGGTATTATTAATTCAGAAAAAATGGTTTTAAAAAATGAGAAAAAAATTGAAAAAAACTATGTACTTTTAGAAGAAAAGAGTGTTATAATGCGAATCGGAGGGACTAATATAGTAGAAAGGGAGGAGGTTTATCGTCGTATTGAAGACGCTATTAACTCTTTAGGAAACGCTATAGATTATGGTATGCTTCCAGGTGGTGGAGAAGCATATAAAGTTCTAATAGAAAAAGTAAATAATAATTTAGAAGTACCAAAATTTGTATTAGACTCTATGAATATTATATATAATAAACTATTTGAGTATAAATCTAACGATATATATGATTCAGCTATGGTTATTAAAGAAGTAATAGTAAATTCATTTTCTATGGTTTCTCAAGTAATTACTACAAATATGATAGTAAGAGAAAATATTCGATAAAAATTATAGTAGAAGGGAAATTTTTGACTATGAAGTATAAATTTAACGATAAAAAACCAATTGAATTAACAGAAGAAGAAACTTATGAACTAGTAAAACAAATTGCGGATATTGAATATAGTAGAAATATTAATGCTAAATTATATCAAGACGCAGATGATGGGGCAGTAGAGCTTTTAACTTATGCTTTAGAAAAAGATGCTAGAGGTAAAAAAGGTTTAAATAGTTATAAACAATTGGACATGAAACATTTTAGAAATTTAATCCATCTTGAAATAAGAAATGGATTAAATTATCATTTTAGACAGAAAAAGGTTCAAAAATTAATTTTAGAACCAGATTCTTTAAATAAAACCGTATTTGATAATAGTAATAGTACAACTTTATTAAATTTACAAGCAGATAACCAAGCTAATTTAGCTTTAGAAAATGATTTAATAATAGAAGATGTTGATGCTTCTATAGATACACAATTAGAAGAAATTCTTGCTAAAGTTAATAATAGTTCTAGTAAAAGGTTTTATATTAGAATAAATTTTGGAATAGATAAAAATATAATTTATCCATTTAGTTATAGAAATTTAACAGAATTATATTTTAATTTGTCTAATAATAAAAAATTAGCAAATAAAGAATTTAAAGGTTTTTTATTTAATAAATTTACGGATGAACCCTTAGAAGATTCTGTAATTAAAAAACTTCTTAAAAATTATAAAAATTATATGAAAAAGAATAATATATTAGGAGGAGATGCTATATGATAATTACAGGAAATTATATTCAAGTAAAAGAACTAATAAAAGATGTTGTAGTAGATGGTTTAATACAAAAATATGATGATAGTTCACCTTATATGTTTGGTAAAGTAATCAATGCTAAAAAAGAAATACTAGATGATTTAAGTGTTTTAACTCCAGATATTAATAATACAGTTATATTATTTAGTAGAATAAATAAACTTCCATTTTTAGATACTTATTTTGTAGATAAACAACACGTGATAGCTGTAATGAGTATGGAAGAATTTAATAATTTATAGAAAGGAAATATATTTATGGAAGAAAATAAAGATATAGAGATGAAACCAGACGACTTAAAGTTATTAATAGAACAAAATCAATTTTTAAAATATTGGTTAAAAACTCTTAATGGAATACCTATGACTTCAGAAGATGAGGGTATAGATTTTATGGAATTATGGAATAATGTTGCTTTAGAAAAGAAAGTAGACTTTGAAGAACCTAGTCCAGAAAACGCTGCAT
>Ga0326513_10003863_pt1 | contig 10802 bp, 11 predicted proteins | sample 2_2465_0518_D_FD_203654 | JGI IMG/M metagenome (GOLD analysis project Ga0326513, IMG submission 203654) | Bovine rumen microbial communities from UC Davis, California, United States - 2_2465_0518 | ecosystem: Host-associated > Mammals > Digestive system > Stomach > Rumen | place: USA... | reverse complement strand
AAGAATTAGGAATTCCTGAATCTATTAATACATAGCATATATATAATGCTATAATTATAAATGATAGATAAATCATTTGTTTAAAAATTTGTCTAAATCAGATTTTAACCAAAATAACTAATTAGATCCAGCACGTTTTCTTCCTTTTGGAATTAATCCTTTATCAATATAATTATCAAAAGTAGCTCTAGACTTTCCGATATATTCAGAAGCTTCTAATTTATTTAATTCTTTAGAAGTAATATCTTTAATAAAATCTATTATTTTTTGCTAATCGTTTTCAGATATATTAGAATTACCAGAATCTATGTCATTAATCATCTGCTAAAATAAATTTCTCATTATCTTTAACATTTTCTTTTTATATTTAAATAATAATATGTATATCCAAAAATTAAAAGTGATACTAAAAATATATGTAAATTTAATAAATTAGCATCAGAAATTGGAATACTTACATAATAATCTATCAATGTTATTATATCACAACTTGCTATATAATATAAAGGTAATCTGTGAACATAACAATATTTGAATATTTTAGAAGTTAAATATAAAAATATCCAAGGAAATACAGAGACATGAATTAAATGTCCAAGTATTACTGCATCTATTTCTAGAAATCCTAAAATGTTATATAAAGCGTATAAAAATGCTATTATATGAAGAATAAACTTTAGAATTACTAAAAATGTTTTATGACTTACACTATTTTTTAACTCGCCCACCATTTCCATAAGGTCTACCTTTACCTGGGCCAAGTTTTACAGATTTTGGTTTAACTCTTGCCATAGTTTTATAATTTAAATTAAAATTATTACTATTTTTTATAAAACAAAAAAAAGTAGACTCTTATTCAGAATCTACTTTTCTTTCTAACTTTTTAATAATATTATAAGAACGCATATTTAAATTTCCATTTAAATTAGCTAATTCCTCTTCATCTCTTATTTTTAGATTTTTGGATATATGAGATATTAGATGGAAATATTCATGAGAAATAGTATTTATTAATTGAGCAAAAGAACTTGTTTTATTAACTATTACAACTGAACTTTTTAATGTTGTATTTGAATATGTTAAGCCTGAATTTAGTTTACATTCTTCTAAATTGTCTAAAGCTCTTTCTATATAATAATAAGGACAATGAATATCCTTTAAAGTTGAAATTATAAAATCAATATCGTCACAAGTTGTTTCATATAATACAGTTATTTTCCAATTATAAATATAAAACTTATCTATAATCATAACATTTCTTCCCATTCAATAGGAATTCCCTAACTGATTGATAATCAGATAGTTATCTTTAATAACGTTTTAAAAAGTATCGTAATTTTAATAAAAATTTTTATTGATTAATAGTTTCCTAAATTAATTGAATTATTTCATCTCTAGTTAAATACTAATTAGTATCAACTGTTCCATCATTTTTTAAAAGTCCAGAAGTTTGAGATTTTTGAATATAATTAGAAAGTTGTGCATTAGTAGCATATTTATCTAACTCAGAAATTTCTATTACCCCACGTACCGAATACCCGTTACAACGGTTGTCGTTGACCACTCCCACACTTTATGAAAGAAACTGTTGCTCATTATGCATCAATTTCAACGTCATTTGCTGTCTTGAACGTGGTCTTAAAGGCATTACCTGCCGTTGCAACCGTAAGTGTTTTCTCATTTTCATCTTCGCCACGAATGCCCATTCCAACAAGTACGTTTTGACAACGTGCTGAATCTGATGTTGTTTGCGTACAATCAAGTAGTACAAATTGAACATTATTTTCAAAAATAATATTTTGATAATAGTCTTTTGTGGCTGATGCTGTCCCGAACTTGTTTTCTTCACAGCTATCTCCGAATATATTACTACTACAATTATTTCCGAACGTATTGTTGTTACAGTTAGATCTGAACTTGTTGTCTCTACAGCCATTTCCGAACGTATTGCTGCCACAGCCATTTCCGAATGTATTGTAGTTACAGCTATCTCCGAATATGTTGTAGCCACAGCCATTTCCGAATGTATTGCTGCCACAGCTATTTCCGAATGTGTTGTTGTTGCAGTTATTTCCGAATGTATTGCTGCCACAGCTATTTCCGAATGTGTTGTTGTTGCAGTTATTTCCGAATGTGTTGTTGCGACAGTCGGATGTCGCACTTGTGTTTCTAAATACGTTAGCGTTTAATTTACGCTTGTTGGATGACATATTCACCCCAACCTTATTGTTATAGCATTTACCACCATTCAAAGAGTGGTCTGTTACGGTTGCATCGTTTTCGCCTGTTGCAACACTAAATGTAAAGTAGAATACATTGACAACTGTGCCTGCTTGCTGCTTTGCACCTACCTTGAACTGAATGTTCTTGAAATCATAAGGACACTCGTTGTCGTTTTCGTCCTTCATGTAGTAGATAACACCCTTGCCGTTGGTTTCATCTGCCCAAGCATACTTGGTTGTGTCGTTGTTGATGTCGTATTTCAACTCCCAAGCCGACAACTTCTGATTGGCAAAATAAGTGTCGCCATCATGCTGGATTGCAAAAGCGTTCTCGTTAAGCACACTTTCAGAATCAGCACGAACAATCACGTCAAATGCATGACCTGCGGATTGTGTATTTGATTGTGCTGTAGTAGTTATATAGTCGGTAATACGATACCAAGCACCCTTTGCAAGTGTACCACCATTCTTTGTTGCAACTAATTCGGCATAAGTTGTTTCGATAACAAATGCTCCAATAGTTGGTTTATCACTAAGGTCATTATAACTACCTGATGTTGCTACATCTGCGAGTTCTGCTTTAGTTGCATATTTTGGAGCTTTAGAGGATTTAATAACACCACGAACGGAACGGCCGCTGCAACGGTCATAGTCGTTGACACCTCTTCTATTACTGTAGAAGTCGACGCTCCACGCGCTGCTGACACTACTCGAGCGGAGTGACGAAGCCCAAACGTCACCGCTGCTGCCAACACCGTAGACACTACCGCCATTGCAGCTACCAGCAGCAGGGATAAACAAAGTATTGCCATTCTTGCCTGTAAACAAACGGCCGTTAACACCGTTTACGGTTGTCCATGCGTTAGTACAATTAGCAGTGTTGAATAACTCATCCCATTGCTCCTTTGTTGGCATCTTCCAATTGCCGCCCCAATTGACAGCTGCTGCGTCATCCTCAGCGTCTAATACGGTCTTGCCGTCAGTTGCATTGTACTTTGTCATAACCGAACTGCTTCCCTTATCAGACCACTTGTAGTCAGCCCAACTGAAAGCCTTTGTCGAAGCGTCAGCATATCCTTGCGTGTCACCCCAAGCGAAATAAAGCCCATATTCCTCTGGTTTCGTTGCTCCAACATTCATTGTTGCCCACAACGTACCAGAAGGAAGACCGAGGTCAACATATTCATGCCCATTAGCATCCATTGTAGTAACTTGCATATCATCTTCTGTGACATACTTTGAGTCATTAGTAAATGAACTAACGTTAGTAGGTTTATTTAAAATTTCAGCATCACTATCACTTGCAGCATTCCAATCGGGTTTTACATTGATAACTTTATTGGTGGTACCATCTGTAATTAGATCAGCAGATAACTTATGTGATGAATCTATAACATCTTGTTTAGCATTAAGTTCCTCTTTTGTAGCGTATTTAGGACTTTCAGATGCGTTAATGACTCCACGTACCGAATACCCGAAACAACGGGAGTCGTAGCTGCTCACTCCCACACCACCTGAATAGAAGTACATGACCCGCGCGGAGTTCAAATAACTCTCATAAACTGAACGAGACCAAACGTAACCGTACCTACCAACATTGTCAACAGAACCATTGTAGCAACTACCAGCGGCAGGGAAGAACAACGTCTTCGTATTATCAGCAACAGAGGTAAACAATCTTCCATTTACGCCACTGCCTTGGTAGTTAGTTACCCAAGCATTAGTTACATATGTGGTATTAAGCAACTCATCAAATTGTGCCTTAGTTGGCATATGCCACTCACCACCCATATTAACGACAGCAGCATCATCAACTGCTTCCAATACTGTCTTACTGTCAGTAGAATTGTACTTGGTCATATCATCAGCAGTACTGTCACCGTTACCAAGTTCATAATCAATCCAAGAGAAGTGCTTTTTTCCTTGACTACTGCCTACCTGTGCAGCAGTATAACCAGTTGTTTCACCCCAAGCAAAATACAGTCCGTTATCCGTAACGCTGTTTGCACCGATATTCATCGTTGCCCATAATGTGCCACTTGGAAGACCGAGGTCAACATATTCATGGCCATTATTATTTACTCCAGATATTTTCATCTCAGAAATACTAACTTTACTATTTATTTCAGTAGATAGTTCCTATTTAACAGAATTAATTTTTTCTTTTATTTTAGTATCATACTAACTTAATCCCTAATAGTCTAAAAATTCTTTGTTCATATTAAGTCTTCTATGTTAAATATAAGTTTCTAAGGATAATCTTGTGTATAATCATAATTTTCAACTGCTTCTTTAGTAGTTAAATTATTTATATTAAATAAATGTTGTGAAGTAGTATTATATGCAGTATAAGCATACTATCTTAACTTACTTAAAGCAGTTAAAAATTTCTAACAATCTAATTGTAATGAAATACCTAATTCTCTTATATCGAATTTATAGGTAGAACTAACTTCTAAACAAGATTTTACATCTCCTTCTAATGAAGTTCTTAAATCTCTATCTATCCAATAATCTGTAAATTTTTCTCCCCTTCTTCTAATTTCAAAAGAATTCACATTATCTGAAATGTCATAATCTTGAATTTCTTTGCATTTTTCAGATTTAGCTATTTTTAATTCAATCTAATTAATATATTCTTTATATATTTCTAAATCTCTGGCAAGCACCTCCATGTCAGGCTCACTGTCAGTCATACACTCGTAGCACGTCATGCTTCCATCGTCATTGTTGACAGGCTCCATGTGTACCACATATCTTTCTCCGACTTTTCTGACTTCCTCATACCCGTCGGATGGTACTATTGTTTTTACAAATCTTCTCATAGTCCTACTATTTTAGTTCAACACGCGAAAAATGGGATGACGACCAATACGTTGTCCTTGTTGGTACTGGTTATATTTGAGTCCCAGCTATAGGCTTGCATACTATTGGTCTGCGTAATTGTCCACTTGTTTGCAGTAAATGTTGACCATAGGTTTACCCCGTTAGGACGCACATACTCCAAAATCTCATCTATTTCCTGTCTGTTGTACCATAGCTCCGCCATCTGTCCAACACCACCAATGAAACCTTGCAATCGTTCACCTGCCAGTTCGTAAACTAAATTGTAGACGTATAGAGCGGCGACAGGTGGAGGAAGTTCTTGGTCGGAAACTGTTTGCAGCACCATCTCGGTTGCCCTAAGCCCGTCGTATTTGTACGTATTTAAACCAGGTGGGTCGTATGTAATAATATTACCAAACCTCATACTGTCATAGCTCCTGTTCCTCATTGCATCGATGTCAACGGCAAATACACCGCCACTCTCACACAACACTTCCGTAGCAATTTTTATCAGTTTGGCATTGGCGTTTTCTTTCTGGCCGCCTTCAACAAGAACCTTCCACTCATCCAAAGTGTATTCCAAACCAAGAGAATCCACAATAAACACGCCTATCTGATATGGCATAAGTTTTACACCAATATATCTTTGAGACTTGACAGCAGTGAGATTGAAAACGTTTCCATGAGACTTTACATAAAATCCACTTGGAGTGTTGACAGTCACAACATAGTTACTGCCAATTGGAATATTAAAACTAACCTCTCCAGAAGAGTCTGTAGTATAGTTTGACGTGCTACCGTCAACAGTAACACTGATAGCCACATTATCCGCTGGAATAGAAGTGGAGATATTTTGATACTCTCTGACACCAAATGTCACCTCTTCGTATGCAGGTACATACTCCTCGTATTCCACCTCCACTGATCGTTGACTCACACTGGCCGTATGCACCACGTCAGGAACATCCTTGCAGCCCTGTATCGACGGGAACACCAGCCTGTACTTGTAGCCATTTGGAACACGCAAGCTGCCCATGCCGTTAGCGTCAAGTGTCACAGTTGCACTCGGTGTCTCTGCGTTGTTGTAATAAGCGTTAATAACCAGCCCGCTCACGGACACTCCTTGCACCTCCGTTGTGACAGCTATCTGCACACGCTCGTCAGTACTTGCCAGCACGTCGATACTCTCTGTGTCACCCGCGTTGTTGGTGACTGTTATCACACTTCCGTTAAGATTGATGTCAGCTGTTGATGGAGCATAGATATTTATATTCCCACTACCAAGCAACGACTGTCCGTTTACAGTCTTTATATTACTGCCACTCACAAGCTCATTCTGCTTACTACTGACAATCTCACCTATATTATCTCCATTGTCATTCAGTACAGCACTAACATGGGTAATAGGAAACACCTGATTACCCTGCTCATCTTTTATCTTTACTTTGTTTGCCATAATTACTGTTCATCTAAGTTAAATACCAGCTTTGGAGGATAGCCTACAGTAAAGTCATACTCTTCAATCTCCTGTTCTGTCTGTAGCTGTATTACAGCTGTCCTGTGTCTCTCAGTGACATTCAGAGCCTCACTCGCATACACTATCAGCGCATTGAGCATCTGCTTCCATACAGTCAATGGAAATGTGTAAGCAATACCTCCAAAGTATTTTGTCATCTCATTTGCACCAATACCCTCATAGGCATTGATACTTTCATCTATCTGAGTTCTTTCTTCCCTTGTTAGCCACATTGTCTGACCTCCAAGGGTAAAACTGTTAACAGCATCACTTGCATCATAGGCTTCAAGTTCAGCAATCTTACTTGCCTTTGCTCTTTCCAGCAGTTCAGCAGGCGTAGGCTCAGGCTCATGCCACTCAACAAAGCCCCAAGCAGTAAGCTGTTCAACACTTGGCACACCGCTAAACAATGCACCATTAACTCTTCTCGTAAGGCTATTGCCTTCTGTGTACCACTCCTTTGTGGTTGAATTGTAATATCGCTTCATGTCTTTAATATTTTAATTGTTATTTGTCTGAGCCTAAAATGAAACTACCTGTACCTACATTGCCAAAGAGTTGACCACTAACTTTGTCGTACATATACCCTACCTGCCCGACTCTTACTGGTATCATATCACACACCTTAACTCCGTTAGAGTAAGCAGTAAAAGAGCCTATGCGAGACGTTGATGGATTAATATCACCAATCATATTAAAAGCGAACAAAGTGATAGGATATGTCATAACCGACATTGTCGGAACTACTGTTATGCCTCTCAAAGAATACATTGTATTTAATACTGGCATAAAGTTTGATTTCCAGTTGTCAGGTAAACGCACCGAGGTTGAAAAAAGATAAATATGCTTGTAGCCATTAGACGGATTAAAGTTTAAATAACACTGACTATTCAAAGAGTCGTATGAACCAGAACGTCGACATCCCCATAATGTAGTGCTGCCGTTATTGAGTAATGTGACATCAGTATCAAATGTGTATGTCGAATCAGGATATACACCTGTGTCAATATATTGCGTGCCACTACTCTCCAAGTACTCAACTTCATAATCATAAGGCAGACTCTTACCACCACAAACCCGACGTCTATTAATCATCATTCCCATAGCATCAAGGATTAGAAGTTTCAATCTTCACCCCTGCAACAACCCATGCTAAGCCATTCCAGAGACAGTTTATCTCATAACTCTTTCCACTCTCAATAGAACTCCCTTCAAGGTACACCACATCAGGAGCAGGACCACCAACAGGGGCAGTTCCCGAAATAGTAATAGCAGGAGTAGTACCAGCAGTAAGATAGATAACTACAGTCCTTACAGTGGTCAAATCTGTCATAACAGGCAGTGTCACAGCCAATGTCTCCACAGCCACGTCAAGCCTGTAATACACACCAACCTCACAACTAAGCGCAGTAACAGGCAACGTGGCATCAGTAGCATTCACTGGAGCCTCTATAACAACAGGCTTTTCAGCACTGATATTCCCGCTACCCAACACACTTTCATTGTTGATGGTCTTGATGTTTGTGCCACTGACAAGAGCTTCCTGTGCTCCAATATTGTTCCTTGCTATTGTTTTAGAAGCAACACTCAAAGTCTGAGCCTTAGTCCACACAGTATCTGTCTGAGGGTCAAAGCTGGCAGTAGTTGCACTTCCCTGAGTACTATCAATATAGGCAAGATTATTAGGAATATCTAAAAGATCGTTATAACTACCAGTAGTAGCAACAGTTGCTAATCTGTTAATTTTTGTATTTAAATCATTTATATCCTCCCATAATTCACTTATATCTATATATACAATTTTTTCACTTCCGTCTTCTTTGATATAAGTATATTTAAAAGATTTTCCTTCAATATCTTGCTTAATTGATAATTTAATAAAGATATCTTCTTCTTGAGAGTTCTGTAGTTGGTATAAAGTATTTTCTTCTAAATTATCTATTATAAACTATTCATCATTAATTAGAATTGTAGTTTTATTATTATCAATACTTAATACAGTAGCAATTCCTTCTCCTAATTTTTCAGTTTCTTCTGAATTATACTATTCAAAATTATATATAACTGGGGAAGTTAATTCTACGTTTTTTAATGTTTTATCTTTATAAATTAAAATAGGATTTCCTATCTGTTCATTATTAATTCCAGTTAAAATATAAGCCTCTCTTACATTAGAACCATAAGTTTGTTCAACGTTTGCTGTAATTTTCTTTAATAATAATGTAGATTTTAATCCTTGATTATCTATAGATAAAACTTTATCGTTAGGTTTAACAATTAAAGATACTTCTTTTTCACCATTTATATCATCACCAATATCAATAGAATTAGTTCCTATATACTAAGTTAAGGCAGAACTTCGTATTGATAATTTATAATCTGCTGGTTTATCGTCTCCTATACTTACTTGCTGAAATCCGTCTTCCCCTATATGTTCAAGATTATAATCGTCTACTTCTTCCTAGGTTTCAAACTTTCCAGCAACATTTCTAAACACGATAGTATCATTATCAATATTTACCTTAACTTTAGTTTTTTCAGTAATTCCTGAAGCTGAGTTATAATAACCATCAGTTATGACTAAAGTATCGTGTTCATCAATCTAATCATTTTCTATAAAAGATGATGTAACCTTTTTATCAATATAATTCTTTCCTAAACTATGATAAAGATTTAATCCTTCGTAGTCTAAATATTTTACTTCTGGCATTTTATTAATCTTTCTGTATTTCAAATATTAATTTATCTGGATATCCTTTTGTAAAATCATACTAATTAACTTCCTGTATTGTTTGGAGAGATTTAACAGAAGCGATATGTTGTTGAGTAACACCATAGCACTAATTAGCATATAACTATACTTGTGCTAAAGCTGTTTTAGCTAATTGAATAGATAAATTAATTTCTATTCCATTAAATACAGGCTTTACTTCAGTTCTACCAAGTAGTTCAGCAGCATCAAGAGAATTCTTATAATCGGATCGTGTTTCTCTATCTAACCAAGTATCAAATTCCTATATTATTGTGTCTCCATTTTTAATCTAAATAGTAAAAGAATTTACATTAGCACTACTATCATATTCCATAATACTAAAAATTTTCTACTATTTTAAATTTTCTAATACTTCATCTTCTGCAGGCTCAGGTTCAGCATACTCTGTATATCCTGCTGCCACAAGCTATTCATCACTTGGGTTAAAAACCCTCATATTGTCAATAACTATTGAGATTCCATCCCAAAAGTTACCATTTCTGTCAATGTATCTTTTCATAACAAAACTATTTTTATGCATACGTGAATTTTGTCCTTACTCTTGGTGTAGTCTTATCAACAAGAATAGCGAGTTTACTTATATCGTATATTCCACATTGTATCATGCTTAAGAATAGCGGTTCGTCAACTACCCAGAGAATTTTAGCATTTAAGACTGACCCATTTATCAGTATTGAATCTGGTAAAGAAGAAGCTAATACTTGAGAACTTGATATTACATTTCCGTCCTTGTCATAAAAAGTCTGAACGTTAGCAGAACTTAATGAACTATTGTAAGCTACTTGTTTATTTGCATATCTTTCCTTTGTAGTTCTACCCCAGGCTGATGCATTGGATACTGTTGTTTCTGCCAAAGTGGAAGAATACCACGAAAAACGCAAATTATGACACCATTCATAACTCAACTCATCAGTAGCTAAAAGAGCAAAACCATAAATAGGATGATCAAATCCAACATTAGCTGTATGATAGTTGTGCATGTCTGCATTTGTTTTGGTAGTTTTACCTAATTTTATCCATTCTAAGCTTTTTTCTTTCATACCCATCAATCTCCTTCTTTCACTCATATTTCACCTCCTTTACCATTCTTGAATAAGTCCATAATAATTCTGATTGCTTGCATCATACTTGATACTTATCTCATAATGTTTGTTTGCCTTAATAGCTTCTGTATTTATACCTATAACTGTAGCAGGAATACTTAGTGTAGTAGCCGTGCTTCCACTGTCAAACTCAAATATATATTCATTATTTATACCAGTAATTACATTAGCAAAAGTTATTGTAAGTTGTGTTACAGTACCAAACGAATAGTATATATTTGGATTTAATGTAATACTTGTTTCATCAGTAATAACAGTCTATTCAAATGCAGGAATAGACCATGTGCCATCCTCACGTAAATACTTTAATGCTCCCTAAGTTGAAGGAGTATCAGGAACAAGTCCTCCTTTGTGGTCATTAC
>Ga0326513_10003862_pt1 | contig 10802 bp, 9 predicted proteins | sample 2_2465_0518_D_FD_203654 | JGI IMG/M metagenome (GOLD analysis project Ga0326513, IMG submission 203654) | Bovine rumen microbial communities from UC Davis, California, United States - 2_2465_0518 | ecosystem: Host-associated > Mammals > Digestive system > Stomach > Rumen | place: USA: California... | reverse complement strand
AGTCTGACCATCATGTCATTGTAGGAAACATCAAGATATTTGCAGATTTCGTTCAGTTTCTGCAGTTCCTGCTCACTGACGAGACGGTCTGAGCATATTAATGAACAGAGAATATCAATCAGAAAAAGTTTTGACTCACGGTTGCAGGCTATATTTTTCTTCATTGAACTGCAGGTGGCGAAGGCACTGAAGTTCGCCGACTTGCCGGCGGTAAATTCATTCTGCAGTCTGATCCTGGTTTCGTCACTGGCTTTTTGCTCATCAATCAGGGCGGAAACTATTCTGATCTGTTCCCTGGTTACGGCACCGCCGGCTCTGGATATATATCCGCACAGTCTGCATACCGCCGCCAGGAACTCAAGATTTTCCTGCTCTTTTGTGTACTTTTCATTTCCCGTGTTGCTGTCACGGCTTTGTTGAGTTTCTTTCCCGAATTTACTTCTCCACTCTTTTGCACGTTTTTCACTTCCGGCGCTGCTGTTGTTCCTGCTCTGTTGAGTCTGTTTCCCGAATTTCTCTCGCCACTTTTCAGCGTATTCCGGCCCCATTTTGTTAAGGAAATCTTCTTCTGCGTCGCGTGTCCTCCTGCTGGATCTGATGCTGATATAAATAAAAAAGAAGATCGCTGCAATCGGAATCATATAGCTACCGAATGTCTTAAACAGTATAAACAGAATAGCTACGACAAGGAATTGACCGAAGTTGTTTCTGGTCAAAAAATTCATGACAGCGCTCCAGAATAAACAAAAAAACAACCATGGAATTTTATCACAGTTCAGTCTTTTGTGTTCGGAAATCCATTGATTGATCAGTGCGAAAAAATCAGGTGACAGTTTGAAACAGCTTTAAAAAGAGAGAATCGACTTTGCCCGATCCTCCTACATCCTATCCGGGTTTATGCATCTTCAGGTTATTGATCCCGGTATACTCTACCTTTTAATTCCGGGATTATGTTCAAATCAACAAGATAACAGAAGTCCTCTACACCGCACTGCTCTTCATATTCTTCATCTGTCAGGTTGGATGATTTCGGTTTGACTATATTTCCGTTGATATACACCTTTTCGATCAGCAGGCCCTTTTTATTGATATCAAACCTTGTAGTCACACCGTACGCACTTGCAATGGTATTGAAATAATCTCTCAGAACCTTGCGGGCGGCTAAAGTTCCTGATTTGCTTAATTCGGCAATCTCCTCGCTGGTTTTACGTTTGAATCCAGCTTTAATCAGTTCCAACTCACTTTTGGAGATTTTCCATGATCTGCCGATTTTTTTTGCTTTTATATCGCCGCTGGCAAGCTTTCTCTGAATGGTGATTTCACTTACTCCGAGTTTTTCCGCAAATTCTCTTGCTGTGTACGAATCAATAATGTCGTCAAGTAGTATAGCCGGTTTCGCCTGCGCAGTTTTGATTGCCCTTATAATCTGCTCCTGGTATTTAGCAGCAGTTTCATTAGATTTGAATTCCGAGAACATGGATTTTACAGTGTCAGAATCAAAATACGACAGTATTGTCCCGATTTCCGCTATGGCATCGTCAATCAGCATCTGTCTGACATTAAGTTTTTCGTAGTTTCTGTCAATCTCATAATCCTGCAGATGATCTGCTTCAACCAGTTTGCAGTACCACTCCATTAAATCAGCCATAAAAGATCCCAAGGTTATTGCATCATTAATCATTAGCGTTATCTCCAATTATTTGTTTCATTGTACCGAATGAATTTGCTTGCTGTTTATTGTTGTATTTAATTATCTAATTATTATAATAATACACAACATTAAACATCATATATTGTTAAATAATGTGATATATTTCAAATAATTGTGTCGTAAGATAAGTGTTGATGTGTATAAATTTGTGGTATTTATGTGTATTGATGTGCTTTTGAAAAAGATCGTTTTAAACTGTTAGAACTGTATTTCGGCTTCTGACTATCAGGATATGTTATGTGCTGCCATATGTAAGCTATAGTACGCAGGTTATAAACCACACGCCAGATGAGCCCTAACTGTAACTGCACTGAATTCTGTTTGATTCTTCCTTTGTAGAATACTCAGTCTGTCCGCAGATTTAGTAAGATTGCAGCACGTGCGTAAAGGAAAATAAAAAGTGCAGCTCAGGCTGCACTTCTAAGATCTTAATGAGTGGAAATATTTTTTGCCTAACCGTCAATTGTGATGTTGTCGATACAGCTGAAGTCATCATCAAATTCAAAACTGATAACGTGTACATCATCGAATTCCTGTTCCACATAATCCACATGACCGGAATCAGGATAAATCTGAGGTTTCCCGAGTTTTTTTGTTATTTGGTCGTTGCTCATGCCGGATACTTCATCGCCGTATGTTTCCACAAGTTCAGGTTTGATCGTCTCTGCAATCTTATTGATATTTGCGAGGTAGGCCTTTCTTAAATCTCCGGCTGTCCGTTCGCATATTTCTTCATCTTCCGGTTCGTCGTCCCAGCAGACATACAGCTCATCGAATTCCACTGTATACGCCAGAGTATCCTCGTTGTAATCGATCATAAACACATCCTTATATTGAGTTTTTTGAAAAGTCACTGGTTCCGGAAGGCTGCACCGGTACGATTACAGGCAAGATCCGGAAACGGACTGATTGTATTGCATCTGATTTTCTGACTGTGAGAGAATGCCCACAGTTTTGAACTGATGTTCCCTTTCTGTCTGCCGGTTCGGTACACAAATCATACCCGGCTCCTGCCTAGGATGACTTAAGGTAATTGTATGCGGCGGTTATCTGTTTGCACTTTTCCTCGTATTCGCTTCTGAGATAACCGGTGATCCCTCTGGCTTTGAGACGATCCGGATGATATTCCTTAATAAGTCTTAGGTACGCATGCCTGATCTCATCTTCTGATGCTCCTGCTTCAAGTCCCAGAATTCGCAGGGCATAGAGCTGTCCTCCTGACTGCTTCTGACTGCCGGTTCTGCGTGAATCTGAATTTCCGGAACTGCTGCTGTTGGCTGAACCGGAGTCATTGTCCGAACTGCCCCGGCTGCTGCGGCTCTGCTGGGTCTGGGTGTTGAACTGGTAGATCTTCCTTTTGAGTTCAACTTCCGGGATACACAGACTATGGCAGATATCCTGAAGACGCTTAAGTTCATTTTCTGTCAGAATGTTGTCTACAGTTACAATCGACCACAGAATATTGAGGACAAAACTCTGTGAATATGGATCTCTACGCATAAAAGCGCATGATTCCGCGATATCATCAGCGGAAAAGAAAGGTGAGCATCCTGTGTTGAAAGCGAGCTGCATTTTATCCCGCTGTTCGCTGTTGCTGTTCTCTATAAGACGGTCGACAATATCAAGTTCCTCCGGATCAATATGTCCGTCGGCACAGGCAACGTATCCGCACAGGGTACATAATTTGTACACAAATGCTTCGTCTGTTTCCGGATGCCCGTTTTCGCTGTGAGCGGTCCGTTCAGTACCGTTTCTACCGGATTTGCTATAGTAGGAGTCAGTGTTAGAGGATTCTTTTGCCGGCGTATTAAAATCCCTGACAACAAGGCTTATCACGACAGTCATAACGACTGTCAAAATCATCCATATAATCGCCTGATTATAACTGATCAGTATTATCGAAAGCAGTACGTAGGTGTACATCAGAAATTTGATTTTAGGAAACATACACTAGTGCAAAATAAAATTACCGGGTCTGTTTTTTTATCCGGTGATAAGCTTATCCAAAAATTACAACCTCCCGGAGTTTCAGGCGGTTGTTACCTCAATCTGCAAATAATATATCACGGCCGTCAGGTTGTCAAAACAGTGATAGACTTCCGGTAAACCGTGGATGGATTTACCGGATTGAAAGAGGACATGTTTTTCTCTAAAAATGAAGAGTATGCATGACTCTCCTACTTAAGATAGTTGTATGCCTCGGTGATCAGTTTGCATTTCTCTTCGTATTCCTTTTTCAGAGAACCGGTTATACCTTTGGCTTTAAGTCTGTCAGGATGATATTCCTTCATTAGCTTCAGGTATGCACGCTTGATTTCCGCTGCAGATGCACCGTCTGAAAGTCCAAGAATACGCAAAGCATCGGAACGGCTGTTAATTCCCTGAGAGGATGAACCACTTCTTCCTGAATATCCGCCGGAATCTGATGAACTTCCTCTACCCGAATATCCGCCGGAATTCGATGAACCTCCTCCTGAGTAGCTGCCGGAGTTTCCTGAACCTGAATAGCTTCTTTCCTCGCGTCTGTACTGATGCTGACGTGCCCTGGTAAATCCGGAGGTGAATTCGTATTCGCGTATTTTGTTTACAACGAAGGCCCGTTCAATAGAAAGAAGATCTGTAACCTGGTACAGACGCTGGAGCTCGAGTTCGGTTACCACATTGTCTGAATAGATCAGGGACAGCAGAACATTGAGAATGAAATTCTGCAGATCCGGATCACTGAATTCATTCCTGATTGATCTGCAGGTGTCATACGGATCGAAATTTTCAGATTTACCGGTATTGAAATCCTCTTGTAGTCTGGATTTTACCCGTAGAGGAACTTCCGAAGTGTCTATAAGTCTGGAAACCAGATCGATCTGTTCCTTGGTTATGGCTCCGCCTGCACGTGATATATATCCGCAGATACGGCAAACTGCCGATATAAATTCGATATATTCGGTTTCATGGTGCTCTGAAGACCGGCCTGAACTGCTGCTGTTCCGGTTATCACCGTAGCTGTTGTTCCATGTTTCGGAACTGCTGCCGGAATTTCCGGATTTGAACAGTTTATCCTTGAGAGAACTTATCAGACCTACTGCCATGAAAAACAGGACTAACAGAATTATAATCGGAACGGCCGCACCTCTGGTAAGGATTATAATAATAGCCAGTATTATCAGGCAGCCGCAACCGCCGTCTTTGTTGTTATCGCTCATATGTTTTTAATGTTTGTTCTGCTTTATGATTGTTCCACGAATTGTCTACTGACGGTTGAAATAGCGGATCCCGCTGTCAGGTCTGAAATACGTCCGGATAAAATGTTTTTTGTTTCTGTCGGTAACTCTGCTGACAAAAACTATTTCGCCGGTTTTTTCGAGAAAATAGATAAAATCCCCGTCATCCTGTTCGATCCGGTACAGTGAATCGGGATTGTCGATTACCCTGTTCGCCCCTGCAACATACTCCTCCACACTGCTGTAGTTGAATTCAGCGCGGTGTTTTTTAAAGTGATCATTTGCATAGCGTTTATTTCGGAAATAGAAATATTCCTGGGTGTCACCTACTCTGGCCGGAGCGCCGGTTTTAACGGCTGATGTATTATGTTCTGTACCGCCGTGTACGTAATCCGGCTGATTATTTTTAAGATAAAAACATACAGCCGCTGTTATCAGAATAACTGCGATAGCGACTGTGAATAATTTAATCGGTGAAAATCTGTTTCTCATATTCAAAACCGGCAACCCGTGAAATACCTGCATATTGTATCATTCACAGCCGGTAAACGTTAACAAAATATGAAAAAACTCTGCATCTGTGAGCAGACTGCAAACACAGCAGCAGGGCTGAAGGCTTTGAGTACCTGAGCCTATCTTATAATCGGTTTTCTGGCGGACTGCTCTCGCAGAGACGGTTCTGAACTTCCCGGACTGTACCTGCCCACCACTTCTCCCTTAACGAAGGATGAAAGATCGGTAATCATCTTCCTGGCATATTCCTGGAATTCTCTGATTTCTCTGGTGCGGTTCTGAACAGAATTCAGTTCCATCAGTTTCTGTGAAATCTGGTTCATTTCACTATCGTCTATGAGTTCATTGAGTTCAACGCTGATCCTGACGCCGTTTTCCACCCGGGTGCGTCGGGTGGATTTAAACATCCAGGGCTGTTTGATTTCAGTCAGAGCACGGTCGAACAGTCTGCAGTAACTGGTTTTTTCATGAAATTTCCTGTACCAGCCGGAAATATTGCCGTCAAGATCTACCTCCGGGGAGTACTCACGGGAGCAGATCCCGGATCTGATGATGGTACCGACAAACAGATACTTTCTTCCCTTTTCGAGCAGAATTTTTTTCTTTACCCTGTACCCGCTGGCCTGTTTTTCAAAGAATAATGTCATAAATCCCCCGTCCCGTAGCTACCTTCAGTTATTAATTATACCTGAAATCATGCGGCAGCAAACGGCGTGGGGATAATAATCGCCTGAATTGTGATCCTGAAAAATTAATTGTCACCCCGGACTGCTACGGGAGATTTATTTACTTCTGTTCCGGCTTACAGTTTTGTTTTCTCCGGGCCATCAGTGAAGCAACCACCGCACCGGAAATGTTGTGCCAGGTGGAGAAAATGGCTCCAGGCAGTGTTGCTGCCGGCATCGCGGAAAAGAAACTCTGTGCCAGGGTTGATGCCATACCGGAGTTCTGCATGCCCACCTCGAGAGCCAGGGTGTCTGATCTGTTGATGTCGAATCTGCACAGACGTCCGAGCCCGTATCCGAGTCCGTAACCGCACATGTTGTGCAGGATGACAACCACAAAGACAACAAGTCCGTGGGTAAACAGTTTTTCACTGTTGGCATCAATAACATAGCCGATAATAATGCAGATGGCGATACAGGAAACTGCCGGCAGCACTCTTATTACTTTCTGCGCAAAGGTTGGGATCAGTCTGTTTATGAGTATACCTGCGGAAATCGGAAGAATTACGATTTTTAAAATACCAAGGAACATTCCCCAGGTGTCCACCGAGATCGGAGCGGCAGACTGATTCTGATAGAGGGAAATATAGAAGGCGGTAAGCAGCGGTGTGACAACCGGGGCAAGCAGCGTGGAAACACAGGTCAGTCCGATTGACAGCGGAACATCGGCCTTTGCCATGAAGCTCATAACGTTTGACGAAGTGCCGCCGGGACAGCATCCAACCAGAATCACCCCCACCGCCAGTTCGGGAGGGAGTTTAAACAGCAGCGACAGTCCGAAACCCAGCAGCGGCATGATCAGGAACTGGGCCAGCTCCCCTGCAATGATCTGCTTCGGACGGGTGAACACCACAATAAAATCCCCGGGTTTTACAGTAAGTCCCATACCGAACATGATAATCATGAGCAGTACCGGTACGGTAACAGCCTGATTCAAAAACTGCGGGTTGTTTACCCAGGAGGTGAAACTGTGGTGGAAGAAAAATGCAGCAACAGCCGTAAGAATAGAAAGTACAGCCATATATCTGCTGATCAGATCAAAAAACTTCATGGAAATCCCGGTTTATTGAGGAACAGTTTAAAACAATTGAAAGAAAATCTGGCGGTGAGAGAGGGATTCGAACCCTCGATACGTTTCCGTATACACGCTTTCCAGGCGTGCTCATTAAGCCACTCTGATATCTCACCGTATTTTTGATACTTAAGATTTTAAGTAATAAGTAAACGGGAAGCTGCAATGTTCCCGACGTTTGCGCTATATAATAAACTATAACTTTATTTTGTCAAGAGTTATGAATCTGTATGCTCAATTACTAATCATTCAGTTTTCCGTTTTCCTGACTGCTGTTTACGTGGCGTACAGAAAATTACCAACGGCAGTACCTGCGTGACTGCCGGAGGTTTCAGCCGGACTGCAGTTGAAGCGGTTCCTCAGTCTATTTCAGAACAAGAAGTTTGCACGGACTTACCCAGCGATACATTCTGTCCTCGATTAACCCCACCGCTTTCAGCACCGCATCAATGCTGATATTCGGAATGGTACTGTTGTTCTCAACATACATGCTCAGATATTTTTCCGACGGGTTGCGGATCCCCATTCTCCTGCAGATCAGCCAGGATACACTTTCCGCCTCAAATTCCTTCTCGTTTGTGGACAGCCCGGTACGGCTCGGCCATCTGTTGGTGTCAGGGGAACCGAGGTGACCGCAGTACAGGTGTCCAAGTTCATGCAGAAGCGTTGCTACCTGTGTGCCCAGATCGCATACACTGTTAAGCTGTATGCTGTACTTATGTTTGATTGTGAATTTACCGTAGGACAGATAAGACGGATGGTCATCCTTTTCAACTTTAATCATTCCTGCACAGCCGGAACCGAAGGTTGCCACCCCCGTGCACAGGATCCCGTCCGCCTTTATTCTTGTTCTGAGTTCGTCCGTCATTTCCCAGATCCTGCCCGGATCTTCAATGATTTTATCGTCAAAGGGATGCAGCAGGCTGTTATATCTTTCATCCTCAGGACCTTCTGTATCTGAGATGTCATAGACGAACTTAACCGGACCGAACGGCTTGAGCAGTACCAGCGGTCTTGCACCTGTTTTAACGGTCCGGTTGTGATATTTGCGCCACCCTGATTCGGTTTCCACATATACACTGCCCGGTTTCTGCACGTGAAGCAGGAAGGCATTGTATGGTGCCAGCATCGGGAATTTTTTCACAAAGTTAAGCAGACCCATATAGTCGGAGCTTTTTCTGTAGAGACCGACATTCTCAAAGAGACTGTCGAGTTCGCTCTTCTGTCTTTCATTGTTACGTTGAATGGCCATAATTGCACACCTCCATGATGTTGTTTAGTTTGTACCGGCGGATTAACACCGGTATTTAATTAGTAAATGTGTCTGTACGGAAGAACCTGAAACACCGTTCGGTTAATGTTTAGAAATTGTCAATAAACATATCCCCAAAGATACTATACACGCAAAGCGTACTACGCGCAAGTGTTTTGAAGTTTTTTATCAAAAAAAGATGAAGTATTATGTATGGATCTGTATTACCGACTATTGGAAAATATGATCTTCCGGTGTACTCGGTGCTTTGTTGTGATTCAGTACTGTTGATATTTAATCTCAGGCGCAGTGACTAACCGTGAATAGTTGGTCACTGTCCTTCCAGGCGGGAACGGGATGAATTTAAAGCTGACGGTGCCCGACTGTCAGAAATAGCTGATAAAAAAAAGAACGGCAGCAGTCTGCATTCAGAACTGCCGCCGCCGGTAGATTTTGTCTGTGAACTGTGAAGGCAGGGAAAGGGGCTGGACTCATACTCCCCTGCTGTCGCGACGAATATATTATTTCTTCGCCCGGATAACTGTGATAACCACAAATACAGTAAGTATATAGCAGTAGATCATCCATGGAACGATCGAAATACTGCTTATGCCCATAATGCCGGCTGCAACCAGCAGCTGGGCACCGTAAGGAATAATACCCTGCATTATGCATGAGCAGGTATCCAGCAGTGATGCGGTAACTCTTTTTGATACACCGAATTCAGTGCTGATTTCTTTTGCGATCGGCGCCGCCATTACTATCGCCACGGTATTGTTGGCGGTTGCGACATCCATCGCCGAGGTCAGAAGGGCGATCCCTGCCATCCCTCCTCTGCGTTCATTGAAATGTCTTCTGATAAAGCACAGGATGGCTTCAAAACCGCCGTGTGCTCTGATTAATGAGGAGATTGATGCAACCAGTATGGTAACAATCATTGTTTCGAACATTCCTGAAGTTCCCTTGCCCATGGCTTCAAAGGCGGAAGCATAGGATACGGTTCCCAGTCCGAGCCCGGAAATCAGAAACATGAAAACACCGATCAGAAGAACTACAAATACATTTACTCCCATCAGGGCCATCAGGAAAACCCAGATGTACGGAATGGTAAGGATGAAGCTGAATTCGTAATTTCCTACCGATTGGGCCTCGGTTGAAAGAGAAAGTACTGTCAGAATAACAATAGTTACCAGGGCCGCCGGCAGGGCTATTTTAAAATTGGTGAGAAATTTATCCTTCATTTCCACACCCTGGGTTTTGGTTGCGGCAATGGTTGTATCTGAGATAAAGGAAAGATTGTCTCCGAACATTGCACCGCCGATGACGGTTCCGGCGCATAGAGGCAGGCTGATCCCGCTGTTCTGACCGACAATCAGTGCTATCGGGGTTAGAACACTGATGGTTCCGACGCTGGTTCCCATAGCAACAGAAATAAGACAGGATATAACAAACAGACCCACTACAGCATAGTTTGGCGGGATGATGTTAAGCAGCATGTTTGCGGTGCTGACTGCGCCGCCGGTGGCTGAAGCTATACCGCTGAACGCGCCGGCCAGCAGAAAGATCAGCAGCATGATGGTTATGTTGGTATCCCCTATTCCCTTTGCGCATATTTCTATTTTTTTATCAAAGGACAGACTCCGGTTCTGCATAAAGGCCACAACCAGTGCAATCCCGAAGGATACAACCACAGATGTTATGTAGAATCCCATCTTTCCTTCAATCGGGCTGATGTATTCAAAATAAATACCGTTACCGAGATAAAAAACAAGAAATACAAAAATAGGCAGTATTGCCTTCATGTTCGGGGTTGTTTCAGATTCGTTTCTGTCATCTATATCTAATAATAAATCTTTACTGCTGGACATAGTTGTAAACCTGTGTTAACGCTGTTTCAATGATTGTATTTTACAATAGAAAATCAGCCGATCAATGTTTTTTTGGGTGGTTTAATTCTCATGCCCCAAACCATGATCAGATACGGGTGCCCCGGGCAGAGGGAGCGTTGTGCACATAAAGCTGCGTCCGACGGTCTTTATCGTGATCTGCTTCCTGATCCATTGGAATTACTGAAGATGACATGCATAATACCGCTCCGATCCCGGTATCTTCCTGAATAGGAGCCGGAACCGTAACATTTTTCAGAGCGGTATTTTCAGTTCCTCATTAACCGGAATGTTTTTTCTTTTGGGGGCTATACCAGAAAGAAAACCCCGCCTCTGCGGCAGGGTTTCATCCTGGTTATATTTTCAAATGTTTGTAAAAGGAATTTTTTTTCTACCTGATCCGTATTACTTAACGTATTCAAAGT
>Ga0326513_10003861_pt1 | contig 10805 bp, 9 predicted proteins | sample 2_2465_0518_D_FD_203654 | JGI IMG/M metagenome (GOLD analysis project Ga0326513, IMG submission 203654) | Bovine rumen microbial communities from UC Davis, California, United States - 2_2465_0518 | ecosystem: Host-associated > Mammals > Digestive system > Stomach > Rumen | place: USA: California... | reverse complement strand
TCACAGACGGTTACATCACAGACCTCGCAATCGACGAGAACGACGAGATCATCGGCTACAAGTTCGTTAACTTCGGTAAGATGATGGATTTCATCAAGAAGGGTGACGAGCCTGCAGAAGCACTCAAGAAGGCTTCTGGTAAGTATGGACGTGTTGACGATGCTGTTAAGTTCATCGACCCGCGTAAGGAATAAGGAGGAATGACAAATGGCAGAGTTATTTGAATCATACGAGAGAAGATTACCCCAGATCAACGCTAAGCTCGCTGAGTACGGTATTGCTTCCATTGAAGAAGCTGAGAAGATCACAAAGGACGCAGGTCTTGATGTTTATCACCTCATCGAAGGCATTCAGCCTATCTGCTTCGAGAACGCTAAGTGGGCTTACACAGTAGGCGCTGCTATCGCAATCAAGAAGAACTGCAGAAGAGCTGCTGACGCTGCTGCTGCAATCGGTGAAGGTCTCCAGGCTTTCTGCATTCCCGGTTCTGTTGCTGACAGACGTAAGGTAGGTCTTGGCCACGGTAACCTTGGTAAGATGCTCCTCGAAGAGGACACAGAGTGCTTCGCATTCCTCGCAGGTCACGAGTCATTCGCAGCTGCAGAGGGCGCTATCGGTATTGCTGAGAAGGCTAACAGAGTTCGTCAGAAGCCCCTCAGAGTTATCCTTGACGGTCTTGGAAAGGACGCTGCAAAGATCATCTCCAGAATCAACGGCTTCACATATGTTGAGACAGAGTATGACTATAAGACAGGCGAGCTCAAGGAGCTCTCAAGAACATGCTATTCAAAGGATCCTGCATCCCCGAGAGCAAAGGTTAACTGCTATGGTGCGGATGACGTTCAGGAAGGTGTAGCTATTCTTTGGAAGGAGAACGTTGACGTTTCCATTACAGGTAACTCAACAAATCCTACAAGATTCCAGCACCCTGTTGCAGGTACATACAAGAAGGAGCGCCTCGAGGCAGGCAAGAAGTACTTCTCTGTTGCTTCCGGTGGTGGTACAGGCCGTACACTTCACCCTGATAACATGGCTGCAGGTCCTGCTTCCTATGGTATGACAGATACTATGGGTCGTATGCACTCTGACGCTCAGTTCGCAGGTTCTTCATCAGTTCCTGCTCACGTTGAGATGATGGGTCTTATCGGCGCAGGTAACAACCCGATGGTTGGTATGACTGTTTCCACAGCAGTATCCGTTGAGGAAGCTGCTAAGGCAGGCAAGTTCTGATAAATACTTAATCAGTTTTCAATGAGGCCGTCATTAACATGACGGCCTTTTTTGATGAATAAGCATAGTGACAACTTGAAATGCTTTATTTTATTGTTTTTGTGGGTTTGAGGCGAAATATACTCCGTGCTATTATTGAAAAAGAAAATTTCATTCGGAGGGTTATATGGAAGCCGAATTTATTCCTTTAATGTACAACACTTTATGGGCACTTGTTCCGCCGGTTGTGGCTATCGTGTTAGCACTCATTACCAAAGAAGTCTACAGTTCACTTTTTATCGGTGTTGCGGTAGGCGGTTTGATCTATTCTTTTACTGCAACCCCTGTTAAGTATCTTTATATGGTCCATCCTGTTCCTGCATTGGAACATGTTTTCAAGGACGGAATCATAGCATCTCTTTCTGATTCATATAATGTCGGAATCCTCGTTTTCCTTGTATTTCTTGGCATTATAGTTGCCTTGATGAATAAGGCCGGAGGATCTGCCGCATTCGGCAACTGGGCATCCAAGCATGTTAAATCCAGAGTCGGATCCCAGCTTGCAACAATTGGCCTCGGTGTCCTGATCTTTATCGATGACTACTTTAACTGCCTTACTGTAGGTTCTGTTATGAGACCTGTTACGGACAGACAGAAGATCTCCCGTGCAAAACTAGCATATCTTATAGATGCTACGGCAGCGCCTGTCTGTATTATCGCTCCGGTATCTTCCTGGGCAGCAGCTGTATCCGGCTTCGCACCGGAAGGCACAAACGGACTCATGCTCTTTATAAGGGCTATTCCATATAACTATTACGCACTTTTAACTATCCTCATGATGATACTCATGGCCGTTTTCAAGATCGAATTCGGACCTATGGCACGTCACGAGATCAATGCTAAGAACGGAGATATCTTTACCGTTAAAGCACCTGTTGCATCGGGAGAAGAGAACGTCGAGAAGAAGGGTAAGGTTATTGACCTTGTTCTTCCCGTAATCGTCCTTATTATCTGCTGTGTTATCGGAATGATCTACACCGGCGGATTCTTCGGCGGTGAACTTGAAGGAAACGTCTTCGAGAGATTTATAACTTCATTCGGTGACAGCGATGCATCCGTAGGACTTGCTTACGGTTCATTCGGAGGAATCGTTTTCACAGTTATATTCTATCTTTTCAGAAGGGTCCTTAAGTTTAAGGACTGCATGACATGCGTTGAAGAAGGATTCAAGGCGATGGTAGGCCCGATCACCATTCTTACTCTTGCATGGTCATTAAAGGCTATGACTGAGTCTTTAGGCGCTGCTGATTTTGTAGCTGCTTTCGTAGAGAGCAGAAAGGGTGATTTCAATGTGCTGCTTCCTGCGATCATATTCCTTATTGCATGCCTCTTGTCATTTGCAACAGGAACATCATGGGGAACATTCGGTATTCTTATCCCGATCACTCTTGAAGTATTCAAGCTCAATGACCCTGATCCCGCAAAGGCAACTCTTGCTGTAATCTGTGTATCTGCATGTATGGCGGGTGCCGTATGCGGTGACCACTGCTCACCGATATCCGATACGACTATCATGAGCTCGGCCGGAGCACAGTGCAATCACATAGCGCATGTATCCACCCAGCTCCCTTACGCTCTTACATGTGCAGGAGTATCATTTGTAACTTATATGATCGCCGGAATCGTAAAGAATGCCGTACTCTCTCTTGCTATAGGTATTGTTCTTATGGTCGGAACGATACTTGTTCTTAAGAAAGTTTTGCCGACTCCTGATTCCGCTTCTTTGCAGAAAGAGTCTCAGAAACCTGCGAAAGGATAATAGCAAAAAACATAACAATGCATCCTGCCAGTTCTCTCGGCAACAATCCTTCTTTAAGGATTATCGCAGCCGCAATGACAGCGAAGACCGACTCGAGACACATGAGCAGGGAAGCCACGACAGGACTTGCATGTTTCTGTCCCACGATTTGAAGAGTATATGCAATGCCGCAGCTCATTATTCCCGAATAAAGAAGGGAAGGGGCTGCGGTTTTTATATCTGCAAGGACAGGTTTTTCAAAAATGAACATTGCGACAATTGAAATTACTGCCGCAACGGTGAACTGCATGAAGGAAAGCTGTACGCCGTTGACGTTTTCTTCCAGGAATTTATCTATCAGCATTATCTGTACGGCATAGAAGACCGCGCAGATAAGTGCAAGCGCATCGCCGAGGTTTACCGATGTGAGATCTGAAGGATCGATGCAGAGAAGGAAGAGTCCTATAATTCCCATAATGATCGAAACCCACGTAAGTACTGCAATCTTTTTCTTAAAGAATAAGACAGAGAAAAGCGGCACGAAGAACATATAGAAAGCCGTGATGAAAGCTATCTTACCTGAAGTAGAATAATAGAATGCGAACTGCTGGAAGTTCTGCGCGATCGAGAATACGATGCCGAGTATCAGGCCTGAACGCAGAGTCTTTTTTCTGAAATCAAAGCCCTTGTTGACTATGAGCGTAATAGGGAGAAGGAAAAGCACGCCGAGCGTTGTCCTTATGCCCGTGAAAGTAAATGCATCGATGCTCTGCATACCGATGGACTGGGCAACAAAAGATGAACCCCAGATGATGGCGGTGATGAGAAGCAGTACAATACCGATTGGCTTGGTGCGGCGCATTGTTGTTCCTTTCTTTATGTATAAAGCAAAAGAAATATATATTAAGGCGGTGGGATTTGCAAGGTGTTGGTATTGGTATGAGGCTGATTTACTTACTAAAATGCGTTTTTCCAGATTTAGTAAGTAAGGGGTGGGGGTATATAAGCTGTTTTGCCATGCTTTTTCGCGAAAACAGGTCATCTTGCGTGATGTTTTCGGAGTACAGCATTGGAAGAGGCCCTTAAAACTGCAATTCACATCTTTTTCGAGGGCGTAAGCGAAAAAGTTTACTTACCAAATTCATGTTTATAGATTTTAGTAAGTAAATCCTGTCTAAAAACTTGACGCATACCCCCAGGGGGTATATATTGTTTGCAGATAAAGATACCCCCAGGGGGTATGCTTGAGCGGAGGTAAGAGCCATGTCTGAGAGGAAGTGCCCGCATTGCCAGAAGAAAAACAGATCCGAAGAGGAGATTAAGGATATGATCACCCGTCTGAACCGCATCGAAGGTCAGATCAGGGGCATCCGCAAGATGATCGAAGAAGATGCTTACTGTGTTGATATCCTTACGCAGGTAAGCGCAGCAAGATGTTCGCTTAACAGTTTCTCCAAGGTGCTTTTAGGAAATCACATCAAGACATGTGTTGCCGATGACATCAGGAACGGTTCGGATGAAAAGACTGAAGAATTGGTTGAGCTTCTTCAGAAACTAATGAAATAACTATCAACCTTAGAAAGTGTATCCTTATGGATAACATTGGAACAAAAACCGAGAAGTACTTAGTTACCGGAATGAGCTGCGCCGCGTGCCAGGCACATGTCGAAAAGGCTGTGTCAGGAGTTGACGGCGTTGAGTCATGCAGCGTGTCGCTCCTTACAAACTCGATGAGCGTTACCGGTACGGCTGACCCTGAGAAGATAATCAAAGCGGTGGAAGATGCAGGATACGGAGCTTCTCCTGAAACAAAAGGTGATAAGGCTGACAGCAGTCTCCTGAAAAACATGGAAGCCCGGCTAATAGACCACGAGACTCCGGTTCTCAAAAGAAGGCTTGTAAGCTCGATTGTATTCCTGATCGCACTCATGTATTTTTCCATGGGTGTTTCTATGTGGGGCTGGCCGGTCCCGTCTTTTCTTGAACACAACATGGTCGGCATCGGAATTATCGAGATGCTGCTCTCAGGAATCGTTCTGGTGATCAATAAAAAGTTCTTTGTGAACGGGTTTAAGGCTCTTTTGCATAAGGGAACCAACATGGATACTCTGGTAGCCATGGGGTCCGGAATATCCTATATTTACAGCGTTGTAACATTGTTACACATGACTTCTGAACATTCACACGAGGCTCAGATGGCTCTTATGGACGAACTTTACTTTGAGTCGGCCGCCATGATCTTAACTCTTATTACGATAGGCAAACTACTTGAGGCAATTTCAAAAGGAAGGACCACAAATGCGCTTAAGGGACTCCTTGATCTCCAGCCCAAGACAGCCGTTCTCTTAAGAGACGGGAATGAAGTTACTGTTCCCATTGAGGACGTAAGAGCAGGTGATATTTATGTTGTCAGACCGGGCGGATCTATTCCTGTTGACGGAGAGATATTAGAGGGTGACTGCACGGTGGATGAATCCGCTCTGACTGGTGAATCCGTTCCCGTTGATAAGCAGGCAGGAGACAAGGTGTCAGCAGCTACCATAAACAAAACGGGATTTATTAAGTGCCGTGCCGAGAAAGTCGGTGAGGATACAACACTTGCCCAGATAATCAGGATGGTAAGTGAATCAGCTGGTTCCAAAGCGCCTATTGCCAGGATCGCAGATAAGGTATCGGGCGTGTTTGTTCCAGCAGTTCTGGTGATCGCTGCGATTGTCTTTGCAATATGGATGTTTATCGGTGCTCCTATAGGTGATTCTCTGACAAGAGCGATAGCCGTTCTTGTAGTAAGCTGCCCGTGTGCGTTGGGACTCGCTACACCTGTTGCGATAATGGTGGGTAACGGCGTTGCCGCCAAAAACGGCATACTGTTCAAGACTTCATCTTCGCTGGAGCAGACGGGCAAAGCAGACATAATAGTACTTGATAAGACCGGAACCATTACAAGCGGTATTCCGAAGGTTACGGATATCGTCACAGCAAATGGCGTCAGTGAGAATGAACTTCTTAATGATGCATATGCGCTCGAGCAGGGCAGCGAACATCCTTTGGGAAGGGCAATAACGGATTACTGCACTTCGAAAAACTTGACTGCAGCGCAGATAGAAGATTTCAAAGTGTTTGCGGGAAATGGCCTTGAAGGCAGAATAGACGGACGTATGCTCCGTGGCGGAAACCTAAGCTTTATATCAAAAAATTGCACGGTTGATAGTGAGATAAGGGCCAGAGCCGATGAATTGTCAGGGCAGGGAAAAACACCTTTGTTCTTTGAATCAGAAGGTAAGCTCAGGGGAATTATCGCGGTAGCGGATACGCTGAGAGAAGATTCATCTGAAGCGATAGAAGAGTTCAAGAAAATGGGACTTTATACGGTTATGCTGACAGGCGACAACAGAAGAACTGCAGATGCAATAGGAAAGACTGCAGGCGTTGATCTGACCATCGCAGATGTTCTTCCGGGTGATAAGGAGAAAGTTGTAAAAACTCTTCAGAAATACGGCAAGGTCATTATGGTCGGTGACGGCATAAACGATGCTCCTGCTCTTACTTCAGCAGATATCGGAATGGCAATTGGTGCGGGTACTGACATAGCAATCGATGCGGCCGATTGCGTTCTCATGAAATCAGATTTGAAAGATGCTGCTGCAGCATTAAGAATATCCAGAAGAACGATAACCAATATTCATGAGAATCTTTTCTGGGCCTTCATATATAATGTCGCTCTTATTCCCGTAGCGGCAGGTGCCTACGCGGCGTTGGGAATTACAATGTCACCAATGCTCGGAGCTGCGGCTATGAGTATCTCAAGCTTTACCGTATGCATGAATGCGTTGAGGCTTAATCTCGTAAAGCCATATGAATCCAGGCACGACAGGGCAAAGAGCAATGTCAGGAACATGAGCAGTGAGATTGAAAATGAATTCAATAAAATAACAATAAAGGAGAACAAAAAAATGGAAAAGACTATTACTATCGAAGGCATGATGTGCGGACACTGCGAAGCAACAGTAAAGAAGGCTTTGGAAGCTTTGGAAGGCGTTATTTCTGCTGATGTTTCTCACGATAAGGGTACGGCAGTTGTCGCTCTCGAGAAAGATGTTGCAGACGATATTCTTACAAAGGCTGTTGAGGACAAGGATTATAAAGTCACAGGCATTTCCTGACAGAACGAAAAGGCTGTTTGCAACAACCTAAATAATAATTGATAGTCCATTTCCCCGCTTCAATGTATAATTGTAATGTTTGAGGTGGGGAAATATGATTCATATACTAATTGTCGAAGACGAAAAACCAATATCAAATCTTATCAGGATGAGCCTTACAAAATCAGGCTATTCATGCACGTGTGCATTTGACGGCGAAGAGGCTCTCAATCTGATCAAGAACAACGTTTATGACCTTATTCTTCTTGATGTAATGATCCCGAAGATCGACGGATTCTCTCTTATGCAGTATATCCGTCCGATGAAGGTTCCGGTTATATTCCTTACTGCAAAGAATATGGTCGAGGACAGAGTAAGAGGCCTTGAGCTTGGTGCAGAAGATTATCTTGCCAAACCGTTCGAGATCATAGAACTGCTTGCAAGAGTAAATGTAGTTTTGCGCCGATATAACAAGACGGATACAGAGATCCGTATTGCTGGCCTTGTTATCGATACAAAAGCAATGATCGTCTATAAAGATTCTTATCCGATTCCGCTTACGCCGAAGGAGTATGAACTGCTTCTTCTTTTCGCGAGGAACCCCGGAATCGCGATGTACAGAGAGACGATCTATGAGCGCGTCTGGAATGAACCTTTCCCATATGGAAGCAAGACAGTAGATCTTCATGTTCAGAGACTTCGTAAGAAGCTCGGATGGGAAGAGGTTATTCATGCTGTGCCGAAGGTAGGATACAGGCTGGAGGCTTAATAATGCGATTCCGGCAGAAGATGCTCCTCGTAATGATCTGGCTTCTCACATTAAGTTACGGTGTGGGAGGTCTTCTTCTGATACGGCAGAATTTCAGAAGCAGTCTTGAACAGTACGAGAATATCTGTGCGGAATCTTATGAGATGCTTCTTCAGTCAGTTCAGCTCGTTAACTTCGTTGATATCCAGCAGGATTTCTCAAGCATCAGTACTGCACTTGAGCGTATGAATACGGCTGACAGTCTTGTCGGCATCAGTCTCATTAGAGGTGACAGGATCCTTTATCAGAATGGTGAGAGCAAATCCGATTATGATACGGAATCCGAATTTGAATCGTTCCTTTTTACAAGAGACGGAAGACATCTGTATCAGATAAACGGCGTCATCAAGACAAACGAGAAACCGCTTGAACTGGTTATCCTTTATGACGTCACTCCAGTATACCAGGCAAGAGATGATCAGTTGGAAGTATATCACCAGGTTCTTATTGTTCTGATACTCATCGGAGGTCTTGCAGCGTGGATCACGTCATACCTTATTACCAAACCTTTGTATAAGTTATCCAGAACGGCCAGGGAATTGTCCTCAGGCCATTACGATTCAAGAGTCAATTCAAAGTCGCACGATGAGATAGGACAGCTCGGTTCAGACTTTGATAACATGGCCGAAAAACTTGAAGATAACATTACAGAGCTCCGTATGTCGATGGAACAGCAGGAACGCTTCATGGGAAGCTTTGCGCATGAACTTAAGACACCTATGACATCCATCATCGGTTATGCGGATCTTTTGAGAAGCCAGGCATTAAATGCTGATGAGACCCAGGAAGCCGCTAACTATATTTTCTCTGAAGGCAAGAGACTTGAATCGTTGTCATTAAAGCTTCTCGATATGCTCATGATGAAGAAACAGGATATCAAGTTTGTTCCGACCGATATGAAGAATATGATCGAGACACTTACTATCCATCTGCAGCCTGTTTATAAGAAAAACAGGATCGTGCTCCAGTGCCGTCTTGAACCCTCAATGTGCATGGTTGAGCCTGACCTTTTCAGCTCCGTTATTACTAACCTTCTGGATAACGCCAGAAAGGCACTTGATAATGGCGGAAACATCATGATACTCGGCGAGAGCGTAAAGGGTTTTTACCGCATAAGAGTTATCGATAACGGAAGAGGAATGCCGGAAGAAGCAATCAAGCATATTACCGAGGCTTTCTACCGTGTTGATAAATCACGTTCAAGGGCGCAGGGCGGTGTAGGACTCGGATTGAATCTTTGTAAAGAGATAATCGAACTCCATAACGGAACCATCTCTTTCGCATCAAGAGAAGGTAATGGAACATGCGTTACCGTTATGATAAAGGAGATAACGGGATGAGAAAACTGAGTTCTGTGATTACTGCATTTTTCATTATTCTCGCAGCCGCTTTCGGGTGGTTCCTTCCCATTGTTGATTTTGATGCATACGATAAGTTCAGCGAAGGTATGCAGAAAGATCTTGAGATCCAGCAGATCAATCTCTCGTACAGGGATGACCTTGCGATGAATCAGAAGATCGGCATCGCAAATGTGGATTATGAAATCTCCGGCGGTGTTGAGATCGATAAAGGCATATTCGTCCAGGAAGAAGAACTTGCCAAGATAATGGGAGATTTTCTTGCTGACTTTACCGGATACAGATTCAACGTGGCACAAAACTGGTATGCAGCGCCGATGATAATCAATCTCGAAAATAACAGAGGTACGATCGTTGTCTGGGCCGTATCTATACTTCTTGATGATCACTGGACATTCGATTGTCTGGTTGATGATAAGACAGGTGCTATTCTGCGATGCGGATTCTATGGTGATGCGGAATACTGGGATGACCTCGTTCACGGGTTTGATGATTCAACTGACGGATACCAGTTCTTAAGCGACAGATTCCGCACTGCTATTTATAATCACTATGCTTCAAGACTCAATGCGAAAATAGTTACTTACCATCTGGTTGATAATACATATTACGAGGATTCGGCTACTTATCTGTTTATTTTCAAGGATGATAAGAACTACACATTTGAGTTATCGGTTAACTTTTCCACTCCGTATGGCATGATCTATTCAATCTAGCATTTGTTTACAATTGATGCCGTTTTGATGCCGATTTAGTACTTTTTTGATTTTCTCCTTTGTGATAATAACCTCAGAAGTTAAGCAAAGGGGGGAAAGACATGTTTCCGGATTTGGCGTTAAAAGTTAAAAATCATGCCGCAAATATGGGGAGCGGATTCGTTGTTATTGCGGGCTTTCTGCTCGCAATAACAATGGTGTTTGTTATTGTTTTCGCACGCTGGAACGCAGTCAGAAACAGTTCTTCTTTCAGTATAGATACTGACAAACCGAGGGTGGAATCTTCGGTCGAAGATTCCGGCCACGTTGCGTTAGTACTGCCTGATAAGAGCGGAAATTAGAAATCTTATCAATCTTCACCGACGAATACATTCCAAGATGCAATCTCTGTATCACTTATGGTCTTCATCACGAGTTTTGCATTGTCGAGAAGATAGTCGCTGTAGCCCGAAGACCAACCGCGTTTAACCAGTTCCTTGACAACAGAGCCGCTTATCTCTTCAATAAGATCTACCTTACCCTGACTTTCTTCTTCGCTCATTTGGGAAAGTAATAAAAGCGGCTCAACAACGCAGCTCAAGGTGGTAAACTCCTTCATCGCTCTGAAGCGCCATTTATAATATGGCATATACCGGCCGTTAAGAAGGAACAATGCCGCAGTAATCTTGTATATGAATTCTGTAACGCAGCAATAAGCGGCCCCGATATCACCACGTTTGATAGAGCGAATATAATTAAATTGCCCGGTTTTACCCGCCATGGCAAGGTCTGCAG
>Ga0326513_10003860_pt1 | contig 10809 bp, 12 predicted proteins | sample 2_2465_0518_D_FD_203654 | JGI IMG/M metagenome (GOLD analysis project Ga0326513, IMG submission 203654) | Bovine rumen microbial communities from UC Davis, California, United States - 2_2465_0518 | ecosystem: Host-associated > Mammals > Digestive system > Stomach > Rumen | place: USA... | reverse complement strand
ACGCCGCCCGCGCCGTCCAGATAGCTCAGGCAGATGACCCAGCCGGTGATGCTGGTGCCGAGAATCGCGCCGAGAATGACGCCGATTCCCTGACGCACCTTCATCATACCGGCGTTTACAAAACCGACCGTCATGACCGCGGTAGCGCAGGAGGACTGAATCACCGCCGTGACACCGGTGCCCAGCAGAACGCCGCGGAGCGTTGTGCTGGACAGACGGTAAAGGATCGGTTCCAGCCTGCTGCCGGATACTTTCTTCAGTCCGTCGCCCATGAGGCCCATGCCGAAAAGGAACATGGCCACACCGGTCAGCAGAGAGAAAATTTCTGAAATACTCAACTAATCACCTAATTTTAATTTATCATGTTTAATATCCTGGATAACAGGATCGCTGCCCATACGGGGGATTTATTCACGAGCTTATCTCGCGTTATACTTTTCGATCGCGACTTTCAGGATGTCGATGGCGCGGGCGATGTCCGGGGCGTTGATGGTGTACGCCAGACGGACCTCGTTTTTGCCGCGGCCGGGAGTGGCATAGAAGGGCTCGCCGCAGGCGAAGAGAACCGTCTCGCCGTTGTCGTCAAACTCGTTCAGCAACCAGAGCTGGAATTTGTCCGCGTCATCCACGGGCAACGCGCACATGACATAGAAAGCGCCCCTGGGCATGCGGCAGACCACACCGGGGATTTCCTGAAGCTTGCGCACCATGGTATCACGGCGCAGGCGGTATTCGTCACGCACGGCGTCAAAGTAGCCCGGATCAAGGCCATAGAGCGCGGCGGAAGCGATCTGGTCGACGGTCGGGGTGGCCAGACGGCACTGGCACCATTTCATAACCTGGCCCATGAAGGTCTTGTTTTTGGAAATGACCGCGCCGACACGGGCGCCGCAGGCCGAGAAGCGCTTGGAGACCGAGTCGATGATGATGACATTCTCCTCATAGCCGGGGAACTGCAGCCCGCTGAGCAGCGGCTCGCCGGCGTAGACAAACTCGCGGTAAACTTCGTCGCAGATGATGAAGAGGTCATGCTCTTTGGCGATGTCCAGCATGAGCTTCAGCTCCTCCGGAGAGAGGATGGAGCCGGTGGGGTTGCCGGGGTTGGTGACGAAGAGGGCGCGGGTGTGCTCGTTGATGCAGGCCTCGACACGGGCACGGTCAGCGTAGAAATAGCCCTCTTCCACAAAGGTGGGAATCGGGTGAATCTTCGCACCGGCCAGCGTGACCGAGGTATGGTAGTTGGGATAGAAAGGCTCGGGAATGACGACCTCGTCGCCGTCGTCCAGTATCGTGGCAAAGGTCATCTGCAGCGCTTCGCTTCCGCCGGTGGTGGGCAGGATATCTCCGCGCTCGAGTTCGACGCCGATGCGCCTGTAATAATCACGCACCGCGTCCAGGTAGACCGGCAGACCGCCCGAAGGCGCATAGGAGACGACCTTCTCGTCAAAGTCTTTCAAAGCCTGATAGAAGGGGGCGGGAGTCTCCACATCCGGCTGGCCGATGTTCAGGTGGTAAATCTTAATGCCGCGTTCTTTGGTCTTCTGGGCATAAGGATTGAACTTGCGCATAGGAGAAAGGCCACAGCGTTCCATTTTGGATGAAATTTTCATAAAATATCACTTCCTTGTCAAGTTGCAGCTTATTTTAACAGAAACACGGAGCATGCGCAAGAGACAGTTGCAGCCCACAGCATGCAGGAAAGGGGGCAGAATTATCAAGAACTCTCACACAGCAGACAGAAAAAATCGCCGGAGAGACCGCAGACGGGCTCCCCGGGAGATTTTTTCCAGAAAAATGAATAAAAAGAAAATAGTTTGAACGGTGTAAAAAATGTGTGAAAGATGAGGCTCAGTCTGCCCTGGAAGAGAGTACCGCACCGGTTCGAGCGTCGATCCGGTATTCAAACTCTCCGGCGGCAGATTCAAAGGACACTTCGTAGTAACCGTGCTCATAATCCACGTCGATGTCATATGCGCCTGAGCGTGTCAGGCCGGCGTCCGCCAGCGCGGCTTCAATTGCCGCTTCCCTGCCGATTGTAGTGGATGCGTGGCGGTAGATGAAGAAGCCGCCGATGGCCGCGCCAAGGAGGACGATAACGATCAGGATTGTAAGTATTTTTTTCATTATTTTGTTTCCCTTTCAAAATTAAACTGATATCGGAATTGTTGCCGGGCGGCGGCCTGCGGACTTCTCCGCTCGGAACAGCGCGGGCCGCGGTCAGGCGGCGAGATAGCGCAGCGCGTCTGTGACAGACTCAAACAGCTCGCCATCCACAATCAGGCGCGGTTCCGTATTGAAGCCGCTTACCTCGTCGGTCTGAGCGTCCACATAGATCTCATACTTCTGAAACGGTGTCAGGATCACGATTTCGTAAAAACCGTCTTCCAGGACATTGCGCAGGCAGCGGCTGTCGTCATAGGTGAGTCCGGCATATTCCATCGCGATGCGGCGTGCCTCGGCCGGGGAGCAGATCATATTTTTCATCGTGTTTTCTCCTTTTCTGTTTTGTCTTTCAATCAATAGACGCACGAGCACAGAAAAGGTTACAGCAAACGATAAAAATTTTTTTCGCTCAGTGATGCCGGAGATCCATATCGCGAATCACCGTGTAACCGGAATTCGCATTGACCTCCATGGTGTATTCGTTGTCATAGGAATCCTCAAACTGAATCCGGTAGACGTATACAGCCTCAAAAATGCTTCCGGCATAACGCAGATGCCGGTGGGCATAATCGACGTAGTACTGTTCGGCGGCATCCTCGCCAACCTGCTCCACAAGCCCGGCATAGGCAATTTCGATGGCTTCGGCCTTGGAGATCTTCTGCTTCTCGGAGGCGGAAAGATTGGAGGGAATGAAGAGAACGGCGCAGACGATGGCCGCAATGGCGAGCAGGCTGCATACAACGATCCCGACCGTGCGAAAAAGTGTCTTGCGGTTGAAAGCCCGGCGGGCCCTCTGGACGGTTTCGACTTCCGCCTGTTCGATTCCCGGATCGGACAAAGCCGGATCATCCAGAATGGCGCTGATTCTCCGAACATTTTCCAGTTCTCTTGCCACGAAGGCCGCTTCTTCATCCGTGGCGGTGCCTTCCCGGAGCTTTTGATATGCCTCTTCAAACGTCATTGTTCTTCCTCCAGAATCTTTCTCAGTTTTTCCCTCGCCCTGCATAAGAGTACTTTGGTATTGGTTTCGCTTTTTCCGGTGATCTCTGAAATGCTCTGTACAGAGAGTCCGGAAAAGTAAAAGAGGGTAACCGCTTCCTTCTGCGCGTCGGGCAGCAATGAAATGGCGCGATAAAGGGACCGGTATTCCTCTTTTCGTATGATGCTTTCGATCAGCTCTTCACGGTCATCCGCCAGGTCATCCGGGATCTCTTCTCCGGTATAGCGGCTCTCTTTCCTGCACAGGCTGTAATACTCATTTCGGCAGACGGTCAGCAGCCAGGGCTTGAAGTTTCTGACACTGTCGTCGGACATGGTCAGCGCCCGGAAGAAAGCAGTGGATACAATGTCTTCCGCAACGGTGCGGTTTTTACAGAGAGAAATCGTGTAGAGTAGCGCTTCGTTATAATGCTGCGTAAACAGCTGATCAACAACGTCTGGTTTCATAAGGATATCGTGTCTTTCTGTTGGATTCCCCTCAATAGACGCGGAAACAACGGAAAGGTTACATTCATCATTTCGGAATGCAGGCCCGGGGAGGCCCCGGCGTTCCTGCAAAGCCCCCCGTTCCTCCGCCGGGATTTACGGCGGGGAACGGGGGACGAGGGGCGGGATTATTCAAAGTGGGCGGCGACATCCTCCAGCAGTTTGCGGATCGGAAGATGCTGGGGACACATGGCCTCGCAGCGGCCGCATTTGATGCAGTCGGAGGCCTTGCCGTGCTCGAGGGTGAGGTGCTCGTAATAGCCGCCCTGGGGAGTCCAGTCTTTTCCCTTTGCCTCCTGAAGGTCCAGGTTGTAGAGAGAAAAATACTTCGGGATCGCGATGTTCCGGGGACAGTTGACCGTGCAGTAGGAGCATCCCGTGCAGGGGACGGTGATGTTGTCGTTGATGATGTCGGCCGCGACGCGCATCAGGCCCTGCTCTTCTTCATTCAGCGGACGGAAGTCCTTCATATAGCCGGTGTTGTCCAGAAGCTGCTCCATGTTGCTCATACCGCTGAGGACGACCATGACGTTGTCGAGGCTGGCGGCAAAGCGGATGGCCCAGGACGGGACGGACATGTCCGGCTCGCGGCTTTTGAACATCTGTTCCAGTTTCTCGGGAACTTTTGCCAGGGTGCCGCCCTTGACGGGCTCCATGACGATGACGGGCTTACCGTGCTTCGTCGCAACCTCATAGCACTTGCGGCTCTGGACGCCGAGACTGTCCCAGTCGAGATAGTTCAGCTGCAGCTGGACGTATTCGATCTCGGGATGCGCGGTCAAAAGCCGGTCCAGCAGCTCGGGACCGTCGTGGTAGGAAAAGCCGATGTGACGGACCAGGCCCTGGGCCTTCTTCTCCTGAATAAAGTCCCAGCAGTGCAGCCGGTCAAAGTTCTTCACGGACTCCGAATTGACATCGTGAAGCCAGTAGTAGTCGAAATATCCGGCGCCGGTCCGGCGCAGCTGCTCCTGAAAGAGCCATTCGCGGTCCTCTTCCTTCTTGAGCATGTAGGAGGGAAGCTTGGTGGTAAGGGTGAAGCTGTCGCGCGGATGGCGGGAGATCAGGGCCTCCTTCGCCGCTTCCTCGCTCTTGCCGCCGCAGTACATCCAGGCGGTGTCAAAATAGGTAAAGCCCTGTTCCAGGAAGCTGTCCACCATCTGCTTCATCTGCTCCATGTCGATGCTGCCGTCGTCGTTCGGGTCCAGCAGCGGCAGACGCATGAGGCCGAAGCCAAGTTTCTTGTTGCTCATGAAAACCCTTCTTTCTAAAAATTACTTTCCGGCTTTCTGCAGGAGTTTTTCCTTCTCGACCTGCAGGGCGTCGATTTCCTTCTTGCCCAGGGGATACATGAAGCGAAGCAGCAGGAAGACGGACAGGAAGAGAATCGCCGGGATCATGACGGAGGAGTTGTACATGCTCTTCAGGGCGGCATCGGTCAGACCTTCGGTGTTCAGGGTGCTGCCGTTGTAGCCGATGCGGAGCAGCGGGACGTTAATCAGGATCGTGGCGACGGTGGTGCCGAGCTTGCGCATGAAGGAATAGAACGCATAGCTGGTGGCCTCGTCGTTCAGACCGTAGGTGACCTTGTTGTAGTCGATGGCATCGGTGGCCAGGGCCCAGACCAGCAGGAAGATAAAGGCGGTGCCGATGCCGGACATCAGGCAGGCGGCGAGGTAGAGCCAGACATTGGTGATGCCGAAGAGAGCCAGAACGAAGAGAACCAGGTAAAACACGGCGGCAAGGAGAATGCCGTAGGAGCAGACCTCGCGGCGGCCGAAGCGGTTACCCAGCCGGGAGGCGACGTCGCCCATGGCGTAGCCAATCTTGTCTTTGGCCTTGATGCCGCTGGTGCGGGCTATATAGCTCTGATCCATGATTGATTGACGCCCTTTCTTATCGTTCAAAACTTGAAAACAAACTACAGTGTAACCGAAAGAAGCCCTTTCGTCAATTGCTTTCTGTCTTCCCGGCCTCTCCGAACATGGCGCCGCCGATGATGAGGACAGCACCGAGCATCTGGACCGGCGACATCGTCTCATGCAGCAGGAGCGCGGAGAAGATCAGCGCCGAAACGGGATCAACATAGCTGATCAGCGCGACGGACTGCCCCGGCAGCTTCTGAAGACCGGAGAAGTAGAGCAGATAGGCAAGCCCCGTGTTGACAAAGCCGATGACAGCGATGTACGGAAGATCGGCGGGCCGGGGGTGCGGGAGGCCGGAGGTGAAGAGCACGTAGACGAGCACGATGAAAAAAGCCACATCCAGCTCGAGAGCCGCGGTCTGCATGCCGCCGGTCCGGACGATGCGCTTGTTGAACGCGATCAGCGAGGCGTAAAACAGGGCGGAGAGGATCGCGACCAGAAGTCCCGCGGTGCTCAGACCGCTGAAGGCGATGCTTCCGCTGATACAGACCAGCCCCGCCGCCACCAGGCCCACCGCCGTGAGCTTCCGGGACGTCAGTTTCTCATGAAAAAGGACCGGGGAGAGCAGCAGGATCAGCATCGGGCCGACATAGTAGATCAGCGTTGCGAGACTGACATTCAGAAGGCGGTACGCTTCAAACAGCGCGACCCAGTTTAAGCCAAGCGCCGCCCCGCCGAGCAGCAGCGGGACGCGTTCCGCCCGGAGGGCATCCCGGTCGAAGCCGCCGCGCAGAAGGACCAGAACCGTAAGCAGAAGTCCGCCGAGGAGGGTACGAAGAAGGACGATCTGGCCGCTCTGGAGGGACATGTGGGCCACGAGATAGCCGTTGGTGCCGAAGATCAGCATGGACAGCACATACATGCCGTAGGACACGAGCATCTGACGTTTTTCCGCAGACGACTTGCTTGTTTCGTTCATGGTGATCACCCTTCCGGTTTTGATAAGCTGTCCATATTTAAAAATCGGTCTGCCTGATGTAGAGAGGTCAGACAGACCGTGTTTTCACTTCCCGTCGGGGAAGCTGGTGAAGAAGCTGTGCTCCTCCTCGGGCAGACCGGCGCGATCCTTCTCTGCGGAGATGGCCCGGAGCAGGAAGGCCATGTTGCGACCGAGGTTCCGCATGGTCTGGAGTCCTTCCAGATCCTTTTTCACGTCTTCGGCGGAGAAGCCGTGGACCTGGTTCCAGTAGGTGCTGGAGACGACGGGCATGCCGGAAATGGTGAAATACTTGTTCAGCACATCGAAGTTTGCCGTGTTCCCGCCGCGGCGGCAGCTGACGACCGCCGCGCCGACCTTCATGTGCTTGGAGAAGCCCGTGCTGTAAAAGAGCCGGTCGAGGAAGGAGAGAATCGTACCGTTGGGGGAACCATAATAAGTCGGGCTTCCGACGAGAAGCCCGTCGGCCTCCTCAAAGAGCTTTGCGGCCTCATTGACCTTGTCCTTGAAGACGCAGCCGTCGTGGGTGGAACAGTAGCCGCAGGAGATGCAGCCGTGGATATCCTCCTTGCCGATCTGAAGCAGGGTGGTCTCAATCCCCTCCTGATTCAGGGTGCGGATCACTTCATCCAGCGCGGTGGCGGTGCAGCCGTTTGCCTTCGGACTGCCGTTGATGACCAGAACCTTATATGCCATGATGTTTCTCCTTTCCATGAATCGACCTGTAAGAGCTGTAAATAAGACAGATTTAGTCATATTTTATCGTCAGAAGAGGGGAATGTCAATATCACGACAATTCCGTCGCAGCGGTTGACGTGATAAAATAAAAGTTTAAGACTTGCAAAATTTTCGGACTCAGAGTATAATTATAGACAGAAAGACTAAAATAGACTGATCAAATAAAATTAGACAAGGAGGATATGTATTCAAGTGATCAGAGAAAAAAAGAAGGAACTCACGAGAATAACTATCATGGAGAAAGGGTTTGAACTCTTTACAGAACGAGGGATTGAGTCTGTCACCATGCAAGAGATTGCCGATGCCAGCCTTGTCGGGCGAGCAACGCTCTTCAACTACTTCAATTCTAAGATCGATCTGGTTATTGCTATTGGCAGTTGGAAGTGGGAAGAATATTTTGAAAAAAAGGCGGAAGTATCAAAGCAATTTAATCGAGAAAAGAGAACAGGAGCAGAATTGCTGAGTTACTATCTGGATGCCTTCCTTGAGCTGTACCACAGTTATCGCGATAATCTGCGGTTTAATTATAATTTCAATAGTTATTTGGAAAGTGAAAGGGCTACACCGGAGCAGAAGGAACCCTATATGCAAATGATAAATGACCTGGCGGCTTCGTTCCATGTGATTTACGAGCGGGGAATGAAGGACCGAACGCTGAACGCAAGTATTTCAGAAGAAGAAATGTTCTCGGGGAGCTTTCATATCATGCTGGCAGCAGTGACAAGATACGCCGTCGGGCTGGTCTATATCTCAGAGAATGCTGATCCGGAGAAGGAGCTTGCTATGCTGAAAAGACTGCTATTTCAGGAATATACGGAAGAAACCAAAAAAGACACTGTTTGAGTTCAGGTTCGCGGTCATTATGCCAGAGGTGATCGACGAAAATACCGACCACACCATGCGGGACGAGTAAAAAAACCAGGACTGCAATTCCTCACGCTCAGGTAGGGAGCTGACCATCATGGAAAACCTATTCTTTTCTGAAACCCTTGCAAACAAACTGCAAATGATAAAAAAATGTGCGCTCTCCGCATTGGAAGCCCCGGCAGGCTATGGTAAAACGACGGCAATCCATCAGTTATTTGAGAGTGATGTGACAGTGTGTTGGTATACCGCTGTAGAAGGCATGGCGGATAACAGCTTCCGCTGGTTTGTCCGGCAGATTGGAGTCATCGACGAGACTGCAGCCCGCAGGCTGGAGGACTTGGGTTATCTCAATCGAAGCAATGCAGGACAGGCAGCACGAATTATTTCAGAGATACGGCCTAACGGTCCGTTGACGATGGTGTTTGATAACTTTCAATTTGTGCTTCAAAGTTGGCAGCCTCAGGTGCTGGACGCGCTGGCAAAGTGTGGGGACGGCAGACTGCGTACCGTATTCATCTCACAGAATTTTGGACGACTTCGGGATGTGCTTAACTCGCTGGAGGGTAGCGTCTGTTATATCCGTAGCCGTGATCTCCTGCTTTCGGAGGCCAATATCGGAACCTATGCATGTCAACTTGGCATCTCGGTATCAGAGAACGAGATTCGGGCGATCCATCACAAGACGAATGGCTGGACAGCGGCAGTGGCACTGTACCTGGAAAATCTACGCGAGGGGGTTACGGATAGTGGTGGCGAGGGCTTGGATGAGTTGCTTGCCTACACGTTCTGGCAAAAATTGAATGACAGACAGCGTCGTGCCCTGCTGCGGGTATGTCTGTTTGATCAGATTACCGGTTCTACACTCGACAGACTTATACCCGGAGATTTGCTGCCACAGGATGAGCTCATACAGTTATTACGCCGCACACCATTGGTGCTGTACCGTGAGACACGGAAGGCGTGGTACCCCCACGAACTGCTGACCGCGTTTCTGCGTCGTCGCCTGGTGGAGACAGACAAGAACTTCCAGTACGAGGTGCTCCGGACTTCCGCCGAGATATTCCGCAGCAATGAGCAAACCCGCGAGGCAGTAAGCTGTTACTTTCGGGCCGGGGACTATGAGTCAATCCTTTCATGCAATTTGGTGTGCCTCATCACGGAACAGTTCGATGGCGTGCCGTACACGGTTGTTGCACGTACAGTGCTGGAAAAGTGCCCGGAGAGCGTGCAGCAACGGTATCCCTATTCACTGCTTCGACTGTGTTATGCGATTTATGCCGGCTGTGCGTTTACGTTGTTCCACGATCATATGCAGCGTGTCCGCAGACTTCTGGAAGAGATCGGGGATGCGCAGTTGATCGGTGAATGGCACCTGGTAAACGCCCTGAACAGCTTTCCCGATCTTGATGCCATGAGAGCGGAGTATGAAGCTGCGGAAATATTGATGCGCGAGCCATCAAAGGTTTTTATCAAAGAGGAGCCCTTTATGTACGGCTGCGCCTCCATGTGGTATTTGTTCTATTCAAAGCCAAGTACCATGTTGGAGATTGCCGATAAGTTCGCAGAAACCATGAAGATCTACAACCGCCTGACAAACGGACACGGTGCAGGAGCCGCGGAGATTTACCGAGGCGAGGCCTACTCGGTACAGGGACGCTTCGAGGAATCGGACATCCAGGCGTACCAGGCGGCATTTCTCTCTGAACAGTCAGGCAACGCCACAGCTACTTATGGCGCTGCGCTGCTGCTGGGGATCAACGCGATTTATCGCTCGGACATGGCTGGACTGCAAAAGGCCGTAGACTATCTTGAAAACAAGGCTCAGGGCTATTCCTTCCTGCGGGGAAAGGCACTGGGGAATTATATGGTGGAGACAGTACGTGGGTATCTGCTGGGACTGATGATGGAAACCGGAAGCTCGGCGCTCTGGACCCAAGGCGAGGCAGATTCTCTTTCGGATCTGACCTTCACCAATTTCATGATCAAAACCTGCCGCATCACCGATCTTTTGCTGAAGAAGGAATATAAACGCGCAATCGCCTCGGTAGAGGCCTCCCTGAGACTTGATCCGCGACTCATCTCCACGCCAACCAGAAACTTCATGTGCTGTGGACTTGCACTCGGCTATCTGGCTATCGGCAAGGTGTTCAAGGCGGCGGAGTATCTGGATCAGTCTTTGACGCTCGCGGGACAGGATAAGAACTACACATTTCTCGCCTGCTTCCGAAAATATTTTCAGGTGCTTTTCCTGATGCCTCAGATTGCGTCCAGGCACGCCGACACCATACGGGAAATCAAGGCGCTCCCCATTCGTTATACGCGCGCGGACGAGAGTCACATCTTTGCCATGCTGGACGAGGTACCCGAATTGAAGGAGGAACTGACTGCCCGGGAGCGTGAGGTGGCACAATTGGCTGCCCAGGGGCTTCGGAACACGGAAATTGCGGAAAAGCTCGGTATTGCTGAGAACACCGTCAAGCACCATTTAAAAGTAGCTTTTCAAAAAATGAATATCGATCGAAGAAGCAAATTGATTGATATGCTGCGATGATGCCTCAGCGTCGTCGCCGAATAACGAATGGTTTCTTGCTCTGATGCGGTCCTTGGCGCAGCGCGTACCTAATGGGGGCCTTGAAACTGTGCGAGGGCAACCAGACCAGCAAGACGGGCACCACCCAGAGACGCGAGAGGCTGATG
>Ga0326513_10003859_pt1 | contig 10811 bp, 5 predicted proteins | sample 2_2465_0518_D_FD_203654 | JGI IMG/M metagenome (GOLD analysis project Ga0326513, IMG submission 203654) | Bovine rumen microbial communities from UC Davis, California, United States - 2_2465_0518 | ecosystem: Host-associated > Mammals > Digestive system > Stomach > Rumen | place: USA: California... | reverse complement strand
GGCTTGCGCAAACGCAAATCATGAGCACCGCAAATGAAGGCGGCATGATGTATTCTAATTTCCCAGAGCGCGCCAAAATTCAGTACGATACTCAGACATATCTCCCTAACACTATTAAAGTTCAGCAAACATACCAGACTGGTTTACAGAAATTGCGCGAGAATACTCTCAACCTTGCTAACCAGCTCAAGTCCGTCAACGAAGCAATCGCTGAATTGAACGAAGCCTAGTGTCGTGTTATATTTAAGGTAACTAACATTAAGGAGAGATTATGGAAAACGATAATCTTGCGCTCGCTAAGGAAGCTTTTAAGATTGTTTCTGATGTTCGCGCAGAAATCGCAAAGACCAAAGGCACTAACGAGTATGTAGAGAAAGACTTGGAGCGCCTCGATGAAATGATTAACGGCTATAAGGGCGCGAAGAAACTCTTAACCGGCGAACGCGAATGTGCTTTCGCAGCTGGTTGGATGGTCTCTATGGCCAACAACGCAGTCTTCCTAGCCTATCGTCGCAACGTAGCTACTCCAGAAATCGAAGCCGCTTACCGCGAGCTTCCTTCCACTGAGGCAGCTATGAAGGACTACGAAAAGTTCATGAATGATGACAACGAAAAGGCTAAGGCTCTTGAGGCAGAACGCCGCCAGTTCATGGAAGGCCAGCACAGCCTCGACATTCTCAAGTCCGTCTTTGGTGGCCAGAGTGTTGAACAGGCAAAAGAAAAGCTCAAAGAATACCAGCAAGCCGTTGCTAAGTCTCTAGGAGCTTAATAGATGGGGCGACTTTGGGTAACGACCCCAGACGGTAAGCGCAAGCGAACCGCGGAGGGCAATCGGCATGAGTACGAACGTTTCCAAAGCTCGTCTAAAGCAAAAGCAGAACGTTCTGCGCGCAACTCGGCGCGACGCTCAGCGATAAGGTCAGGAAGGGTCCACAAGGGAGATGGGAAGGAAATCGACCATCGCAATAGCAACCCTAATGATAACCGAGCAAGCAACCTGCGAGTGGTATCACGCAAGACCAACCGCAGCAAGAAAGAAAACTCGCGCCGCCGCGGCAGCAGACGTAATAGAAGCACATGGGGAATTTAGGTGGATTACAAGAAAGCATATGATGACCCATACAGGGTATTGGCGGCCTACATTGTATCAAATGGATCGCCTAGGGCATTGTCTCGGATTATGAACGAGTCAGCTTTCATTAAAGCCCTAGTGGTCAAAGAAGCGAAACAGTTAGATATGGGCGGATGTTTCTTGGATTGTATAGACCAAGAGATAATCGCCAAAGGTCTCCTTCGCAAGAAGAACTACCATATGAAGAAGCTCGGAGAGTTTTACTTTAGTGAGCTGGACATACCTCGACTTCGAAGAGAGGTAGTTAAGTTCGCAGAAGAGCTAGGCATAACGATAGAATAAAAAATACCCCTTTCGCGGGGGTATTTTTGTTTAGAGGTATTGCTTTGGTTGAACCTCTAGTTCTACCGAAGCTAGATTGGCCTGCGAGCGGAAAGTTTTCGCCTTGGCTCTAACCTGAACAGCAGAGCACCTCAAGCGCAAGTCCATAATAGACATGCGGTAGATAGCGTTTTCCTCATATACATCCTCGAATGGGAACGGAGCTTCGGCTGGTTCCTGAACCGTGATGGTGTCCCATACTGGCTGGCGATACCACTTGTCATGACCCCTGAACTGGGTCATATTTTGTTTGTCACCATTAACGGAAATCCACCACCATCTGTTCGCGTTATTAATGACCTTGACGTGGATGCGCTTAACCGTAATGTCAGCGGCATTGCCAGGGAGAGAAAGATATTTGGTATCGCGCCTGAATATAATAGGCGTGTCGAGACGAGCCCAGGTATCTTCGGCGTAGAGCTTCATGATTACCGGATAGTCTGGATGGATACCAATAAGGTCTTCGGTCTCGTCGTAGCGCGCGTCGCAGAACGGGATGTCGACGTCTTGGAACCATGGGTATTGCTGATAATTCATCTGCATATCCCAGATAAGGCATTTGGCCCTGTGGTCGATGCTGTCGGTATAGTTAAAGTAAAGCTTGTTAGCGTATCCCCAAACTCTGCGTGGCTTCGTCATATCAACACGGTCATAATGGCTATCGACGGTCGTTGGAAGAGTATTCCAGACGGCGCCAGTGAAGCGTCTCAAACCTTCCTTCTGGTCGAATGAGTATAGTACGCCCTTGTAGTTACAGATGTCGCCCTGAGCCTGTACGCCGGCCGAATCAGTAAAGGTGGATACCTGCTGCGGCATTGCCACCTCTAGGCCGCCACTTCTGGCCGAAGTCTGGAACAGAGAGAATCCGTTCTTCATAGCGAACATAATCTGGTCGGAAGTATATTCCACCATAGCTGTAATAGGGTCAAGTGAGGTGTCGTATGGGCTGCGGTTAGGAACATACATGCGATATGGGAACTGAGTGAAGTTCGGACCGTTCTCCTCGATAGCGGATATCTGGACAAGGTTTGGATCATTGCGGAATCCTGCTAGGTATAGACGGTTGTTATGGAACATAATCATACTAGCGCCGATGACCGGGCGAGCATCCACGAACTCGATGCTCTCAATAGTCTTCGTGCCACCAGACGTGACAGTATAGACCACAGTAATGGTTGAGCCTTCGCTCGGAGAACCGCCGCTTAGACTAATGCCATAGGTTGAGAGAGAAACCTGGGTATCGTTATATTCCCAGTGTCCATTGGTATAGGTGAATACATAAGTGCCAGACGTATTGCCTAGGTCGGAGTTATACCAAGTCTCATTATCGATATTGGCGGTTACGCTATCGGCAGAGCCAGTAGCAAAGGCAGAAGACACCCATTCACCAATCTTGAAACGCTGGAGAGGAGAGTATCCATCCACATAATAAACCCAAGTCTGTTTATCCGTATCCGTAACCTGAGCGATGTTAAGCTGCGTGATGCGGCCGTCGACGCGGATATTGTTAGAGATAGTCTTATTCATCTCCTTGTCATAAACAACGACTTGCGCGTTGCCGCCTCTCTTTACACAGAAGATATCGTAGCGGTATCCATTAAGAGAAACAGATGCGCCAGTTTTAATGTCGTCTAGCCTATCGCAAGGAACAGATTCGTAGTCGCAGTAAATGAGCGGAAGGATTGGGCGATTTGGCATAGGGCTATAATCATAGACCTCTTCGGCCATTACGCTCTTGTCATCAAGGCTATAGATACATTCCTCATGACCGCCGTCACCGTTAGCAAGAATCTCGATCTTCCTGCCAGTATTGAATGGATTAATGGAGCGCTCCTGGCTTACCTCATCCCAAATCTCCATGCGGACATAGAGTTTCTTCTTCGGGTTGGCCATGCGCGGAACGACCGTCATAGAGTGAAGCACGACTTCTTCGAATGTGTCTGGAGAGATTTTGCACAGGTCGACGCTTACTTCCGACAGTGGCATACCGTTTTCGGTGGCCGACATATAGATAGACAAGATTCCGGTGCACTCATTGGCGTTGCGAATCTTTAACTTGCAGCCCACGACCTTGCCGTCATATGGAACAGTGAAGCGAATCTGCTTGCCCTGCCATAGTTCAATAAAGGTGGTCGGCCCTTCCGGGAATTCCTCTGCCTCTTCTAAAGGAGAGAGAAGAAATTTCGTACCCTGGACCGACGCCGAGTTAGCCCTCTGTGTAATTAGGTTATCAGAGTTATAGCGACCATTGATATAGTATGGGCTGGAGTATGGGCTAGAGTTGATGTCGTCTGAAGTCGTATCGAGACCGAAGTTGCTGTTAAGCGTGAAGCCATCATGGACGCGACGACTCGTGCGGGTCTGGCTTTCTCCTTGAGCGTAAGAGCCAGGATAAATTTTATTGTGAGCATAGTATGTAGGCACTCGACCGTGCGGATGCCCATTGTTCTGCCATCGTAGGGCCATATTATCTTTCTCCGATTATTACAGGCATCTCGTTGCCCCAGCGCTTGTAGAGCTGCTGGATAGCCTCAACGACCTGTTTGTTATCAAGATAGTTCGTAATATCGGAAGCAAAGGCGAAGTCGTCACTCTCGTGGAAGTACACGCTTCTCATCGCGTTGATTATTAGGTTCTCTGCTATAGCCGAAATCTTGATGACGTCCGTATCGTTTTTGACTGGTTTTGGAATTCCGTATGCGATATAGTCGACAATCACTGGCACATCGAGTGGGCGATCGAATACTAGCATGATATCGTCATCTTCCTTCTCGATAGTATATTCGCAAGGTACGCCAGGTTGCTTGAGATTAATAAGACCATTCTTATCGTAGAACATCTCATTATCTCTATAGCAGACTCTCAAACGGCACGGCTCGCCGCCAGTGGTCGTCCAGAAGTTTATAGTTGGGATGTTTAATAGCCTTCGGAACTCGCCATTAAGATTCCAGCGATAATGTCCTTTGGCGTCTAGCGTTGCCTGCTCGTGGGAAGAGAAGAGCTTTTCTAGCTTCGGAATTCTAGGCAGCTCATTAAAAGCCCAGTTAAGAGCGTCAATTATAAATTGTTCAGGGATATCGAAAGTGCCGTCGCCAATAATGCTGCGCACCTTATCGCTGAACTCTTTTACTGTATACTTCATACTTCCTATTATATATTTCTTTCGCTATCGCCCCATCAAAAACGCCGTACCCCCAAAAACCACCCCGAAGGGTGGCTCTTGTTTTATTTAGGTCTCTTTCCGCGTCTGATTTGGGAAAGCCTGATTGCTTGACCTTGCTTTACGGCTTTGGCTTTTGACTTATATACTTTGCCGGACTTGCCGTATTTATAACCGCCGGATTTAGTCTTGATTACTGGCATACGAGTTTTTCTGTGCCTCTATATTCTATTGTTTGCCCAAAAAGTTTTAGCATAGGATTTTACCGCCTTTAGGCAATAGTTATATTTCCGAGTATTGCTAGTTTGCTTACGCACACCCACTTGATACCATCAGCACCGGTTTCATCGTCGCCTATTGTCTGGTTAGCAGGAGCGACCGTAGCAGTCCCAGCTGTTAGGCACTTATAGACATATCCATTTAGAGCCACTAATTTATTGACGGTATAGCTGGTGTTAGCAGTCCATTCGTCTGTCACATAGTAGCCACCTTGCGAACAATATAAAGCCGCAGTGCTATTCTCGTAAACATACTGATTGATTATATCACCTTGCTGTACATAATTGCCTACGAGAGCGGCAAGGGAATTCGGCCTGGAGGTAGACGGGAAGCTCATATTGCCAACATTGCGCTCGATCCTACATTGGCCCTGCCAGCCACTGCCGCTGTATAGCAACGCTGTAGGCTCGTCGAGGGTATTGTCAGTAAATGTAACTCGTTTAGTAGTCCAGTTCGATCGCATCAGCACAGACTTATATCCGCATCCCATAAACATGTTGGACTGAATCACCGCATCAACAAGACCGTCAGAGAAGAAGAACACATTCTCGGTTCTTGCTGGGTTCAAATATGTCGAGTTTCCTGATACGCGGATATTGATTGCACTGACAAATCTAGCAAATATAACCGAATCATTATCGAGGAGATCAATGTTGTTATTCCTAAAGCTAGCATTTCTTGTGTTTTGTTCAAAACGAACTGGGTTTAATGAGCCAGAATAATCCGATCTAACGTAGAAATCATTTGCACTCATGTCTAAGTTTGTAGGATATCCAGTGGCAAAGACTTCGTTGTCGATGTAGTTCCCGGTTACGGATATATTGCGACCGCCTTCGAGATAAAGGCATTTGTTAGTGGCATTATTAAAGACATTATTGGAAATATTAATACTATGAACCTGATATGGGCGGATGCAGCAGTCGTAGAACTGGTTCCCATTTATAGAAAGAGCGTAGAGACCGCTAAGAACCGTATGTATTGCGCCCAAGTTATTGCCGTTCCCCCTGAATGTATTTCCATTAATACTAACATAGCTTCTCCCGATATGCACGCCAGTTGTGTCCCCGTCGAATATATTACCGTTTACTTCGACATTAGTCCTAGCAGGGTCTTGTTTAGTGTATTGAGAGATTGCCACGCCACCATAATATCCATCATAGCCAGACTGGTAAGCCTTGCCGACTTCGTCCTGGTTAAAATAGTTATTTGCGATGACTGTCTTTCCGGAGATAGTATTCATTAAGCCAATGTTGTTGTGAATGACCGTATTATCAGTAATCAGACATCTTACTCCTGCTTCAAGGTGAATTCCTTTCGTGTAGCCATAGACATAGTTATTGCTCATGACTAAGCCAGTCCCCTCAGAGTAGTCGCTAAACAAATCATAGTCTGGCGTATGAATGCCGTCCGTTGCAAGACCATACTCAAACTCTAGACCGGAGCGTCCGCAGATATAGCCATTAGCTGTTGCGGAGAGATATGTCCTAGTATTTATGACTGTATTGTTAATAATCTTTGTGTCAAAACATTCGAATGCTACAATGCCATCGCCAAAGTTATCATATCCCGTCTGACCATCGACTATAATATTGCCACCACCGACATCAGTAAGAACATTGCCATCTACAATCACAGTGTGGCATCGCTGCACTCTTATGCCCTCGCCGTAGACATCATTTGCCTTGCAGTTTCGAACAATAGCATTCGTGACGAATTTTATCTCGAAGCATACTAGCCCTCTGGCTATTGGGTCTGGGTCAGTTGTTGCGGGGTCAGACAATGAATGACCGCCCTTATAAATCTGCGAGGTACCATCTAGATTAATCCCTTCGATTATAATATTCGAAATAGGGCTTGTTTCTGTCCCGTAAATTTTAAAGAAGTTGCCAGAGTTGCCCATGCCAACATATTTAATGGAGCTTCCAATTGTGCCACTAATCTTCAGAACGGAGTTCGTTACAGTGATGTCGCCAGATATGATAAATATGCCGTCTGGGACTACCAACTCATGAATATCGGCTTGCTGACAATAAGTGATAGCGTTGTTAATAGCCACAGTATCATCGGTTACGCCGTCTCCAGCTGCGCCAAATTGGCGAACATTGACTTTTCCGTTTTGGGGAAGGAGTCTAGCTTGCATGCCGTTCTGCATATCAACAATTGCATATCCGTCAGCGGTTTCGTCAGTCGACCGGATGACGTATAGAGCATTACCGCCATCTCCAGGAATCATGCACCCAGCAGTCTCTACTAATGAGTTTTCCGGGATATCAGTATTTGCCATCGTAGAAATATTTGAAGATCGATATACTCTGTCTGAGTCAGCGGATTCTAGCCGAGCAATCGTAGCATAATAACCATCGCCATAATACGAAATGCATGGAGAAATAGGGCCATACTGGGTCGAGTCAAAGATCGTATTGTAGCCGTTGCTATAATTCAGGCCATCCAATGCATAAAGCTGAGAAATCAGTCTCGCATTAGTAACTCTACTGTAGCTATCGTCAGAGCTGTCATATATATTCCAGACGCTATTTACCTTTTCAAATCTGTCGCCAGCGTCGAGGTTAATAGGAGAGAACTGCTCATAGTCGGTAGCCGAAGCCCCGATTTCGAACTGGAGTTTTATATCGGCAGACACAACTCTGCCATTAGGGACATATATATCGACAGTATCAGCGTTGTTATATCTCTCTTCGGTGATTTCTCTTGAACTGTAAGCGGTGGACGAAGTTAAGCCGCCCCAATACACGGCAGCCGTTCGACGCTTTATGGTGATGTCTCCAATAGTACTGAATGTGCCAGTATACGAGAACACCGCATTTTCGCCAATATAATACGAAGGAATCGTAATTGGAAAGATAATATGAGTATTCGCAGAAGCCGTACCACTGATGTTGATTGTTCCATCCGACGATACAGAATAACCGAGACCGTTAAGCGTTCCGCTACCAAGCGGAGTCGGGTCTATCAAGTTCTTGCTATTGAATAAGGACAACGGATATCTAGTCTCCGAATATGGTTCTATTGCAGTTGCCGTCTCGCCAGTCTCCAACTGGCAGTCAAAATACACATCTCCAGAAGTAGTAGGTGTATTGCCTGCAATATAAGTCCCAAGACTAAACCCGATATAATCGCTATTTGAAGTACCAGTCACGCTCACTGCCGACGGGGTTGTCGTGTTGTACGGGATAGATACAGCAATTAATCTGCTGTTGACATCTGCAGTGCCATCAGCCCTTACGCCATAGATATAAAATGTCCAAGCATGTGCCCCGTCCGAATTAATCGTCCCCTCACGGTACTTCATCGTGAACGTTAGCTTGTCGCCCTGCTTAATCGGATAATATACGGTAGATGTATGTGGGTTTGCTGAAATGCCCCCATTGCCAGTCTTGCTTACTTTGATCTCGCTGCCAGAAAACGTAACAACAGAACCACTCCATGAAATGCTACCAGCAATCTTATCGCTAAGCAGATTTTTGCCGCACCTAACAATTTCATGCTCGCCGTAAATCGTGGCGTTAGTTTCGTTCTTGAGCACAATATTTGCTATCTCCTCAGGCTCTTTGTTGCCAGCGATGATAGGCGAGCCGCAGTCGGTATCTGTAGCCGGCTCACTAAAGAACCCTTCCGGGACAATCGTATCAACTACATCACGAACGTCCTGCTCATTCATATAACCTTGAGGTCCAGGCTCGCCCTGCTCGCCTTGCTCGCCACGAGGGATCGTGAAGTTTAGAATGGCGTTCTCTGGGGTACCAACATTCTCAACCTCGGCATCAGTGCCAGGCTCGCCAGTAGTAGTTGTGCCGACAGCAATTGTACCTGCTGGGCCTTGCGGTCCGACATCACCAGTTTCGCCTTTCTCGCCGGTAACGAGCGTTGGAATTCCGTCAGTGGAATACATCCAGCTCGTGTGGTCTGCTTCGTAATAGACCAAAGCATTGCGATAAGCACCAATCTTCGGAGGATTGGTCGTGCTATCGCCCATAGCAGCAGGAATAGAAACCTTATGGAAGGTAATATATTCCGCTGGATTATTTATCTGTAAGACTTTCGGGCTTTTGCAGCCGCATTCACCATTGCATTTTGGTTTGCCACATTCTTTGCAACCCATATTAAGCCCTTTCTTTATTAATCATATTCATAACTAAATTATAACAAGCAATAAAAAGACCCCCAGAAAAGTGGAGGTCTTTAGGCTTCGTAAATCTTCTTAGCTACGCCATTCTCGGAAGCGTACAGAGATAAGAGTTCTTTGCTCTCGCCTAGGACTGAACCGTACAGCTTTTTAATCTCCTTAGCTTCCCCTTCGACTGAGCCATACGCATGGACCGGAGCGTCAGTATTAGCGATGGTCATAGTTGAGACTTCTGATTGGAGATTGGAAACTCCATAGGTATTCCAGCCCTCGATAATGGCTGTCGATCCTGCCGGGACGCTGATATTGGCCACGCTCTCATAGTCGATAGTCCTCTGAGTGGCGTTATCAACATACTCCCAGTTGCCGTTGTCTATCTTGTATCTAAGCGTGCGCTTCAATAGGCTAGGCAGATAGTTCGGATTGTTGTCTTCAGGGACGCCTTTGTAAGTGAATATATAGACGTTAGCCACCTTGGTATAGTTTAGAACACCAGGAGCAGGAGGAGTCGTGAATGCATTTCTTGCCAGTCTCGCTGCCGCTGCACCATTAGTAACATATACTCCAGGATAATATGTTCCACATCCAAGTAAAGTTGGGACTGTTCCAATGGTTCCGATACGCTGTTCGGACTCATTAGTGACTGTAAGGGTAGCGCTATTTGCGCCAGTGGATGTTTCTTGCAGGCTTGATACACCAGATTCATAAGACTGATTCAATACCTTGAGCTGCAATACTTTTTGGTCTCCACCGCTGCCCCAGTTACTAGCTCCAATGGTAGCAGTTAGGGAGTTCCAGGTAACGACCTGATTTGAGTAGGTCAAACCGCTTGGAGGAGTTACTGACGCATCAAAATTCAAAGTCCAGTTTTTGGTCGTGTTGAAGTAAGTAGAGCTGCAGTCGTTAGCGTTACAAGCCCTAAATCTAACAGGAAGTGTAGCAGACGTAGCGCCAGCCGGGACTCCTGTAATTGTTACAGAGCGAGTACCGCTAGAAGGATAATAGTAATCGCTACCGCTTACGGCAATAGATTGACCGCCGCCGACAATATCATGCCAGCTTCCGCCGTTAATAGACACCTGGACACCATTAGCGAACCAACAAGAATAACCTGCAGTTCCTCTGTTCCCAAAAGCAACACGGCAGATAACATTAAGGTTAGTGCCAGTATGCTCTATAGATTCAATATAGACATTCCCGTATAGGCTTTGATTAGAATCAAAGACATAAACCAGCTGCTCGTTCTGCCAGCCACTACTCGCCACGATAGACTCCTAGAAGCGTATTGGCCGGTAATGGGCTGCCTTCTCCTGGGTCGGTGTCAGTGAGGATGAGCTTAACTTGCTGAGCCTGGTCTGCTGCGATAGCGGACGTGATTTGAGCATCCGCATAGTCTTTGGCCGACTGAAGCGTAGACGCATCATGTTGATCGACATAGTTCTGGGTGACGCCAGAGCCGACTGCCTGGTCTGCATAATTCTTAGCCTCTTGAAGAACGTCGGCGTCTTTGGCATCTGCATAGGCTTTCGCGCTCTGGAGCGTGGCTGCATCTTGCTGGTCTACATAGGTCTTAGTAGTCGGTCCCATTTGGGAGATGGCATTGTTGGTATAATCTTTTGCCGCCTGGAGAGCCTGGGCACTTTTTGCGTCCGTGTAAGATACTGTAGCTGCGCCTTCAATCTCGCTGGCAACATAATAAAGCTTAGTAAAGATGCCATCACTAGAGTAAATATAAAGAGCACCGTTGGTCTCATATTCGACTAGAGCGTTCTTAT
>Ga0326513_10003858_pt1 | contig 10814 bp, 21 predicted proteins | sample 2_2465_0518_D_FD_203654 | JGI IMG/M metagenome (GOLD analysis project Ga0326513, IMG submission 203654) | Bovine rumen microbial communities from UC Davis, California, United States - 2_2465_0518 | ecosystem: Host-associated > Mammals > Digestive system > Stomach > Rumen | place: USA... | reverse complement strand
GTTGCTGTCAGGGTCGACAGCGCCAAGGATATCAAGGATACTCTCCTTCTTGCCATCGACTTCAGTCGATGTAGTATTGTTCTTGTGCTTTGCCTCGTTGCCCACGAGGTACCCGCTAAGGTATCCGAGCTGGTGCGTGACATACGTCGGGAGCGACGCCGCACCGTTGGGATCCCAGCGCAAGCATGCGATGCAGAAATAAAGGTTCGCAGTGCCTTCGATGTCTTTTGGGGGAATAGGGGTCGTGCTTGCGTAATGCGCTACAGCGAAGCTGATATTGCGCTTGCACTGCCTATAATACTCTTCTTTGTGCTTCACCCAGCGTTCCCACGCTTCTGGGTGCTCGGCTCTGATCGTCTGTACGATCCGGTTGAATTCTTCAGGCGATATGTGATGATAGAGCTGGCGAAGCTTCTCTTGCATTTCGGTTCCTCTTTTTGAATGAATTGTATCCCCAATATATAAATTGTTCCCGAAAAAGGCAACGGGGCGTACTTGAATAATCCAAGAAAATGCAGGTTGTATATTGCGGATATGAAACGCATAATTACCAAGAAACAGCTTAAACGCGCCCGATACCTAGCCAACTGCCTTTTTGGGCAGGGTACCTATCTTAGGCGTGACAACAGCAAGGACGCCAAGACCCGTAACTACGTGGATGAGGACGGCGAGGGCATCGTGTGGAGCGAGACGCCTTGTCCTCCCAACATCGAGGTCCACACGGAATTCGTATCGAAGGGCGTGCCCTCGACCTGCGGCGAGTATGACGAGCTCCTCGACATCCTCGGATTCGATAGCGATGCAAAGGCATCTCTCCAGGAAAATGATTATACCGATAACAGCGAGCCTGAACCTCATCAGGACATTGAGGACGCCGTGGCGGTAGCTGTTGAGCACCTCAGCCAGGAGGCCGAACCTCCCCAAGAGGCCCAGCTTGCTGAACCTGAGCCACAGCCCGAACCTCAGCCCGAGGTGCATCTCGATCGTGCACTCGGCTCGGACAGGAGTGCTTATGCTGAAGTACCTAAGGTGACCATTCAAGGCAAGATCCCTGCCTCGGCAGAAGAGGTCAAACTCGAAGTGGTTGCTGAGACGATCAACCCACGTGAAAAACTGCGCAAGTGCGCAACAATGCGCCTTGCGAAGGAATACGGTATGGCTCCTGAGACGGAGCTCAACACGCTTGCGGAGAAGTTTGGGAACGATGCAGTTGTCCGTTATCAGGACTTGCTGAAAATGACGCCTTCGTTTGGCTTGACGGAAGCTGATGTGCGGCATGCCTTCCCACAGGAATACGCTTCTCTGCCACTGTAGCCAAGAACTTGACCTTCACACCGCCCGATACACATTCGTATTGGGCTTTCCTTATACCCATTGAAGCAGATTCAATAAATGCTTTGCAGCGGTCCTCACTTGCGCCAAACAAGATGGTGGCAGTGTGCGTTTCAGGATCCCAGTTTGTCTCTTGGATATTAAGGCCTAAGCAGCGCGCAATGCCACCCAGGCGACTAAAGGCTTTGCTCTCGTAATACGTATATTTCATGCCGCTATATACAGGCCGGGCCACCTCGTTTTAGGAGGTGGCCCGTCTGTCATTCATTCAACGGAGGTCCGTTCGCTAGAGGCAAATATACAAACAAAGGGACTAAAAGTCACCGGCTCTTCTTGCGCTGGGTATTTCTCAGTTCTCGGAGGCGGCACTTAGCTGTGCGATCGCGCTCATCAAGCGGGCGGCCGATCCAACGCTTGGTACCACAGTACCAGCCCTCTTCAAAGCTGCTGCTGAGGTACCGCTTCTTCGCTCCACAGAAAGGGCACGGCCCTATGTGTAGGCTCTTCATCTCGTCTGCTGTCAGGCATCTTGGCATAGATCACCCCTTGCCTACACCAGGCGGATCAAGGTCAGGGCGTCCCTGGTAGATGTACTGGATGCTGCCCTGCTTGGCGTCAAAGTATTGGAAGCGTGCCCTGAGGTGCTCCTTGAGGAGCAGCTTTGGCATGGCGAGGGTGAGTGCATCGTGGAAGTTCTGCTTACGCCGGGCTTCTGTGCTAGCACGGGCACTGGGATTTGTCTTGCGCACGCTTTCCATCACGAACTCGATAAGCCCTTCGCGCACTTCTTTTGCAGCCTCTCTGCAGAGCGCATCGATCTCCTTGTCAACTACGTAGCCAACATATTCTTTGATGCGTGCTTCTACTGCATCTTTCTTGCAGAGTGCATCAATCTCCCTGTCCTCTGCACAGCCTGCAGCAATACGTGCGTCACGGATCGGGGTCGGGCGCAAGTAGCCCGGCTCGAAAGCAAGCGTGATGCCAAGGCGTTCATCTTTTTCTGACATATCTTATCTCCTTAGCCGATGCCCAGTTTGCGTCCAATGGGGAATACTTCAGGGACTTCGACCCAGCAGTGAGCAAGCTCTGAGAATCGGCGCAGGCCTGCGTCAGTCTGTTCTGTAGGCCTGATGAGTTCTGTACGCACTGCGTCTCTCCATCGTACAAGGTAAACGCGATCCGATTCCAAATCGAGGCGATCCATGTGGCCGTCGCGCCAATCGAGCGGACTGATGTCGAGTGGCTTGCTGAACCAATGCGTGAACGGATACGTGAGGATAGAACTGATAGGAGTCCTTGGATCCACAGTCACAGTCTCGTATTCGATCGTGATGCCACTTGCGTCTGCGAAAAGATAACGCGTTGGCCTATCTATGCTTGGAATCGTAAGTGCCCCACGATCGCGTAGTGCCACCCAGCGATAAGGATTGCCGGGCTGCTCCAGTTCAAGGGCAGAGGTGATCTTGACTTCAAATGGTGGGTGTGCTTTGAGTGACATAATCTACTCCTTTGCCTTATCCTTCATTGCTTCGAGGAACATCTCGCGCACAGACCTGATACGGCCTTCAGTCTCGTTTTGGACGCGCTTATAGTTGTACAGTGAGAGGAGGATCGCGATGAAGCCCACGATGTAGGAGTGCATAGCGCCTTCCGTGCCATCGATGATCCGCATCGCGACATCATATGCGACGGTGAGTCCGACGAGGATCGCCCACACAAGCCAAAAGTAGCGCGCGAACAGAGGCGGGCGCACAGCGGCTTCGGCAAGGAATAACGGGACCAGCCCACCGAGCAGCGTGTCTCTCACCTTGGCAAAGTTCTCATCAGTCTCAGCGCGGAACCAAATTGCAGGCCCATGGAGGATCTTGGAGTGCGATGCAACCTCGGGCATCTTGTCTAGGTGCTCGATGATGCGCTGCAGCACGTAGCGTTCAGAGCACCTGACGCTTAGCACGTTCTTGTCAATTTCCATCATGTGCAACGGGACAGCTTTCATCATTTTGAACTCCTAGATTTTTGGGCCATCTCCCAATAAATCTTCTGTGCCCTGATGACGCGGGATTCTTCGGGCGTGAACTCGTGGACGAACGCCGAGGAGAACCATGATTCGGTCTCGACAAGCGAGGCTACGAATTGGCGCCTAGTGAGGCTGCCTTCGTTGATCTCCACGGTGCGCGTGAACGCTACATGCAGAGTCCCCTTGCCACAAGGACTTTCGGGACGCAAGGCAGCGATCGCTGCTTCGAGAAACTTCTCTCGGCTCCATCCCTTATACTTCTTTTTGACCTTCTTCACGATGTTAGGATTTATGCTAGCGAATGGTACGATCATCCTTGCCTCTCTTTGCTTGCAAGTGCCTTGTCCTGGAGGATCATAATTTGTGAAGCCGAATTGATGATGTCCTCATTCTGCTTCTCACTAACTCTCAGCTTATCCTGGAGATCAGCGATGTCGCTTCTCAACCGCGCAACCTCTGTGCCCCTGCTTTCAGTGATGAGCTTCAGGTCAGTGTTTTCCTTGGCAAGGCGCGCGTTGGCATCGCCATACGCCATCAGCTTCTGTTTCAAGGCCTGGATCTCTGCGTCCTTCTCGGCAATCACCTTGTCGGCTTCGGATTTCAAATAAATTTGTGCAAGTTCGTGCTTGCCCGTGTTGTAGTATTCGACATAAGTATCGTCGATAAATCTTGTTTTCAGCTCGCTCATTTGCTGGTCTCCTTGGGCTCAAAGCTATTTCTGGCTGCCTGCCTGGCAACCCATTCGCAAAACTATCGTCACTGCTGGACTCGAACCAGCAACTTCAGCGAGTAATCTATGTCAACCGCTTTCACATACGGTTGAGTTTCTTTGTCGTCTGCTGTGCTTTACCAGTTAATGCTAAGTGACGTATTCCACTACGCCGCGCAGCGAAGCGCCTTCATCGACGCCTCGGGGACGCCACAGAAAAATGCACCCGGATCGTCTGGATCAGCGAGGTACCACGACTTGAGGACTTCGAATCCGTTCTCGCTTGCATCGTCAAAACGGAGGTACAGCGAGAAGTGATCCACCACCTGTCCAGCCTTGCGGGCGAGGGTGTACTCCTTCTGGGCGCGTTCAAACGCATCCTTGTAATCGTAGCCGCAAACGTCGATGTGCGTGCGGTCACAGTAGTCGGCGCCCTTCACGCCGGCGTCAAACTTGATGTTCCAAAAAAGATTTCCGTGTCCTTGCATATAAGCCTCCGTGCTTGAGTTATGCCCCAAATATACATAATTATCTAAGAAATGGCAACAGGGAGCTGCGATTATTTCCAAATTTCTCGGAAATGCGCCTAGAACCACCGATCGTGGCCTGGCCATAAGAATATCCAGCCAAAAAGAAAGCGCGCCTTATCGGCGCGCCTCTGTTCGAAATTGGCCCGAAACTCTACGAGCCTTCTAGATATGGATTACAAGGTCGAGGCAGATCAACGCTTCAGCGTCTTCGTGCTTTGCGTTGGGGTTCCTCAAGACCTTCACATTGTTGACAAAATAGCTGAGGTCCTCTTGCCCGTAATGGATCAACAGCTTGGAATACAGCGCTATGTCGCCAGGGCAGTAGTTGCGCTTGCCGTCGGTGCGCTTCAGCGTGTATGCCGTATTCGACTCGTTGACCATCATATCGGTACCACGATGCACTGGCTGCCCTTGGGGATCCAAGAGGGCGATCCTCGCGATGAAGTCAGGCTCCTTGGGATAGAGGTACTCATGGTCCTTGTTGTTATACAACGAGCCCGTGCGTGTCTCAGGCTCGTAGTCGCCAAGCCTCGGTGCACCGTAGAGATCGACGCGGCCACCTGGCGTAAGCTCCTCTGGGGCAGCTTCGCGCTTGCCTTCACGTGGGAGGTACACCTCGGCGTTGTACCCGATGATCGAGATCGAGTGCCTGAGCGCAGTGTATGACTGGAGATCCGCGATCGTCGTGATCACGTTCTGGGCGTGCTTACGCTCAAGGTTTGTCATGTCATCGAGCTGTTGTGGCATATGCTAATGCCCTACTCCTCACCACACGTCGATGTCAGAGAGATAATCGCTGATGACGCAGTCACGGTCCAGCTTGGAGGTGAAAGCGAATATCGTATCGCTATTGCCAATAGCGATCAAATACGGGAAGTCTGTGAGTTTCATCACACTCGAGACGGAAGAGAAGCTCTGCGCGTCTCCTTCCCAGCCATCTTCACCGTTTTCGTGTTGGGCATGGATGTCCTGGACGAGGTCGTTCAGACCACTTTCGTTGATGAACTCGGGGACGTAAATCAAGTCTTTTTGCTCAGTCTTCATATTGAGCCTCCTGGCCTAAAAATATAGTCAAACAGCCATGGAAGGGTTCCAGCGCTTCTCGAGCTCGGCACGATGCTCCCTATCGCACTGTGAGCACACGGGCTTGCCGCCTATGTACCGGTACGTCTTCGTGCCACAGAAGATGCACTTCTCTTTCGTGCCTGCGGTCTTGCGGTTGGATCGGCCGGTGCTGCGGCCATCAAAGATAGGGACAATGCGTGGGATATCATCGGATGGGCTCAAGGTGTTTTCTCCTATACTGGTACAAAAAGCAAAAGAGGCTCCCCAGTATAGGGGCCTCCTTCTCAAATCAAATCTGGTACAGCTTGTAGATGCGTGTCCCTGCAGCGTAGTACTTGCGGGCAAACGAACGTGCGCCTTGGCTAAGGTACGTGCTGCCTTCATTGAGGATCACGACAAGGGCCTTGGTGCTGTCATCAAGGTCAAGCGCACGGATCGGCTTGTTGAATGTGTACGCATGCTGCCACTGGGTACCTGGGCCGATTGCTTTCGGTGTCCATTGGAGCTCTGCAGAGTCACGGGGATTCACGCGGTAGTCAATATTGTACTTGTCGCAGTGGATAGCGTTCATGATAAATCTCCTACGCCTTAAATTAGTCATTTCCTTCAAGGATGACTTCGTGGCCCATCGACCGCTTCAGGATCTCAGCCTGGACCTGATGTGCAACGTCTTCATCGATCTGCTGCCTCCCTAGCTTCTCATCCTTCTCGGTCGGGACCTTGGACGTATCGACCTCATACCCAGCGACTGTCCGCACAAAATCTTGGCGGAGCCTAAAGCTCTGCTGGGCCTGATTAAAGTATGCATACAATTCTTGTGGCGTCATCTCATCGAGCTTGAGATGGCTCGCAAGCGCTTCATCGATCCCATCAATGCGATGGAGCAAAGTCTCGAGGCCAACAATGGAGCGCTCAGTGATGTTGAGGATCCGCTTTGCGGTCCTCGCCTTGATCGCTTCAAGCTCCGCCTTGGGGACCGGGATGAAATCCTGGCTGCTTGGTGCGGCGGGCACAATACTGATATTATTTTCGTCTGCCATGGTACGCCAATATACATGAAGAGGCCCCAAAGCTCAACGCCTTAGGGCCCATTTTGATGAGAGAGGTATCGCTAGTTGCGGTGCGCTGGCTTGGGCTCGTCGTGCATAGGCTTCGGGAACTTGTTGAAGTTCTCGCAGTCAGTGACGCCCGGGGCTGCGTTTGCACAATAGCTCTTCGAGTTGCAGTTACTGCAGATCGAGGGCCTGCGTCGGGTTTCACGAGGAAAATTAGCCATTCTTGCCTCCTGTGATTGCTTCAGCCGTATTCTTCAGCACACTGTAAAGCTGATCCGAAAGATGGAAACGCTCCTTGTTCTTCTTGAGAGACTCAAAAATGTTTCCGCCCTTGTTGCGCTTTGCAGCAGCGTTCCAATCAAAGAACATTTCGCAGAGCTGCATCAGGTTCATACCATCGACACCATTGGCAAAATGCTCAGGGTGGTGATCGTTGTTATCGTAGTGATGCTTCAAGGCATCTCCCAAATACTCAAGCGACTTGTTGTACTCGGGGGAGCCATACTCGTGCTTGCCTAAATGCTGATGGGTGCCCACGAAATCGAACTTCTCTTTCTCAGGGCTGTGGAGCTTCGATTCGTCATGCTTGTCGGCACGGCGCATCAAGTCTTCGCAGAAGTCAGTGATCCCGTTGACCACCTGCTGCCTGTGCTCAAGGGTATCGGGCGTAGAATCTAGGAGCTCAGCCATTCTTGCCTCCATGGCGGAACAGCTCGATGCGGATGGCGAGGATATTACGGTAGGCCTTCATGGCCTCCACCTGCTTGGTCAGGAGCCCGTACTGCTCATCGCCAACCTTTGCCCTGAACGTATCGCCCTGCTCGAGTGCAGCGCACAAGCGGTCGTAGCGGCCTGCGACATCGTCGAACTCGACTTCAAGAAGAGCAAGGCGTGCTTCGTAGGCTGCCTTTGCCTCGAGGGCAGCAACGTGGCGCTCGTCAGATGTCTTCTTCTTTCCTTGAAGGCTTGCTGCCTTTGCAAGCTTCATAAGTTTTCTTTCAGCCATTGTGGCCTCCTTATAGGTTGGTGCGGCGCGCCCACTCAGCCATGAGCAGGCCATCAGCGTCACCGTGTTTCTTGATTAAATCTGTAAATTGAGGGAACAGCCTGCAGCCGATATCAGCAGATGCCTTTTTCAGTTCGGCGGAACCCTCTGTCCCCTTGGGCAGCATCACCGACTGCCAATTGCGGCTATCGCAATACATGCGCGCAAGGCCCAAATCCTCCACGACGCACAGTGTTGACTCCAAAGAGCGTGCTGCCGAGATGGATGTATTGAATTGCGCGGGATTGATTCGGGGCCTTTCGAGCACGACAAGCACATCTTCAGGCCGGAGGCTGTATTTGCTGAGCAAGTCAGTGAATTCCTGCTTCAGTACTGCGTGATCGATACGTGAGATGTTCTTCTTTGCCTTTGTGTAGCTCTGCTCCTTAAAGACTGGAGTCAAGATGAAACCAGCATCGCAATCGCCTACCCAGCCTATACTGCCAGTCGTGCCGTTATCCACAGCGATTATCACTTTGTGCATAAACCCTCCATTGACTGTTGAAGCAATTTCATCAGTTTACCACTGGCCCTTTGCTAGGAAACTGCAAGATGCAGACGTCCTTACGAGCCTCCTTGGTCGGCTCCTCACTTACCGGTGGGGCAGGTGCTTCTGCTGGTGCAGCTTGCTCTTGGGGCGGCTCCACGATGAGCCCATTGTCGCGGAGGACCTTCTCCATCTTGATGTTTGCCGCGCAAAGCGCAGGCATAGCACAAGCCGAGAGAAGGATCTTAATGACCTTCTCTTCTGGGAGAGCACCGCTCTTCATTGCAGTCCATACACGCTTGTATGCGTCTTCATAGCTCTCGGCAGGCTTGATGATTGCCGCGAGCGTATCAAACGGGTTTTCTTCTTGCTTGACTTCTTCAGCCATTAGTGGATCTCCTTTGCATCGTATGCCTCGATGCCGCCCTCATTATACTTCCCTTCATATGAGGATGCTGCGTCTGCCTTGTAAAATACGGCCTGACAAATTCTTGTGCCTGCTTCTAATGTAATAGGCTCCTCAGAGGAGTTGTGGAGGTTGCATCCCGAATCACCATGAAAACCTGGATCGTAGACACCACAGCCCATCAGGATGCCACGGCGGGCAAGGGAACTGCGGAGCTTAAGCTCCATGTAGACAGTCGAGGGAAGGTCGACCTTTTCGGCGATCGCCACATTCTTGTAGCTGTGAGGAGGGATAGTGCACCTTTCGAGGAGGGTGCAATCGATGCCGACTTGCTGCACCTTAGTGTTAGAAGTCGGCGTAAGGATCCTGAGAGCGATAATGTCGTTGGGGTTAATATTCATGTGCCCTTATACAGGAATAGGGCCAGTCGCCCAATCGATACCACCTGTTGGGCACTTCACCTTCTTCCCATCGACCTCAACTGTCCACTTAAAGTGGGACGCGCGGGGGTTGCATGCGATGATTTTTGCGACGGCACCAGTCTCCATATAGAAGGACTGCCCAACGACGTCACGCCTATCCACCCCCTCGAGCTGGAGGCACATGTTTGCTGCTTGGTTATCCATACAGTGAATATAAGAAAAGCCTCCCAGGGGTATGGGAGGCTTGAGAATTTATTGCATCGATTACAGCACATCGATGTGTTCGGCAAAGTCCTTCAGGTAGTCGGTCGTGGCGCGGCGGTCAGTGAGGACCTTCTTGGTCGAGTTGATGTCGCCGCACCAGCAGTACTTGGAACCTGGGCGGTAGCTAGTGACGCGCATCGAGTGGCCATCGCTTGTGCGGAACGTGTGGCCGATGATATCGTCCATCGTCTTGCCAACGCTCTTGAGCAACTGATCAAGCGCCATCTGTTCCCAAGCATCGAGCTTTGCGGATCCGTCAGCGTTCGCTTCCGAGATCTTGATGCTGAAAGAGATTTCGGTGCTGTTGTAGCGGGCGCTACCTGGGGTGAATGCCATGCCGTGTTCCTTGGCGAACTTTTCCATCACGGCGTTAAGTGCCTGGTGGATTTCTCTGCAGCGTGCTCTGTTGATCATATTGAATCTCCTTGTGAATGAATGATTGACCTTTATATCCTAAATATACATATTTATCTCTGTTATGGCAACAGCTATTCCAAGAAAAATCGTAAAATTTTGGATTTGCACGCAAGTACGCCTAGAAACGGAAAAAGCCGCAGAGCGATAACTCTACGGCTTGGACTACGATCGCCAGTTAGACATCATTTTTGACGCTAAAAACTCTGTGCTACAGCGTCTTCAGCAGTCTCGCGCTTCACGGGCCCGTACTTCGGGCGGCGGTGTGGTGCCACAGCAACGGAATCTTCGATCGATTCCCACTTGGCAATGACGCGGTCGGTGAGTTCCTGGGCCATCGCACGCGTCTCGTCAGCATCGATCATTTCGATGAGTTCGTCACGCGTGTAGCACTTGCCGAACGTCTCTTCGTACGCCTCGATGCGTTCCTGACGCGTAGGGCCAGTGGATGCCGCCACAGCGACATCTTCCAGCTTCGTGTCAGTGCCTTCGACACGCTCTGCCAAATCAGCCTGAGCCTCATCGCTGAGGTTTTCCACCGCTTCAGCAGCGTCTGCAGGATCTTCACCCTGCTCGAATACCCACTGCTTGATCCAATCGCACGAGAGCTGGTTCTTGCCTTCGATCTTCTGTCTGTCCTTACGGCACAGTGTTTCCCAGCCCTTCTCCTTCAACCACGCGAGAGCCGTGTCCTTGTTGAAGTCGAGGCCAGGCACCCACTTCACGGCTGCAGCCTTGTCCTTATCGATTTCGCCCTTGTCGGTGAGAAGATCAAAGAGGTAGTCAAGATTGCTGCCGATGTTGTCAATGCCGTAATCGAAGTACACAGTGTACACCACTTTACGGAACGGACGCGGGGTCTTGGACTTCATCGTCTCTGCAGAGACGACTGCACCGATGACACGGTCCTCCTTGACGATCTTGCGGATAGTCCTCAAGAAGATACGCGTGTGGCAGTAGAATTCCATCGCCTTGCCACTTGCAACGCTCCACTTCTGCTGGAAGGGGAGGGCGTTCATCTTTTCACGCGTCTGCGAAATGACGAAGAGCGTGCACTGCATTTCCTTG